>RCNF010000675.1_pt1 | contig 17612 bp, 20 predicted proteins | sample 2041311 | NCBI WGS metagenome assembly RCNF01 (sample SAMN09708228, study PRJNA481090) | Marine sediment metagenome, whole genome shotgun sequencing project. | biome: marine sediment; feature: ocean; material: sediment; isolation source: Sewage treatment plant 2 marine sediment (STP2) ... | reverse complement strand
TGCTGGAAAAACACTATCGTTTGCAGGCTCAGGAACTGTCTGGTTTTATTGATGTACTGGTGAGGAAGTATGGCTTTATACTTTTTGGGGGACAAATGGTTCCTTTGTTATCGTTATATGTCCGGAGGTTGTAAATATCGTTCCCTTATCCCATTCTATTAAATCATGCTGAGAAGATTATTTCTGGTATGATGATGGGAAATTATTTACAAGGATTGGCATGAGTGAAGCAGATGTTATAAAAAAATTCCAACAATCAGGACCGATTACAATCGGTTCCCTGAAGGAGGATCTAACTGAATTGGGTGTTGCTCCAGGCATGGTGCTGTTGGTGCATTCCTCATTAAGCTCCCTTGGTTTTGTATCTGGCGGACCGGTTGCTGTGATTTTGGCCCTTGAAAAAGTACTTGGCCCAGAAGGAACTCTAATCATGCCAACCCATTCCGGGGATTTAACTGATCCTGAACGATGGGAAAATCCGCCCGTGCCGGCGGAATGGCATGAAATCATTCGTCAAACTATGCCGGCTTATGATCCAGCCCTGACTCCTACCCGGAAAATGGGAAAAATATCGGAAACTTTCCGAAAACATCCCGGTTCGCTGCGAAGCAGCCATCCTCATATGTCATTTGCTGCTCTTGGCAAACAGGCCGAGATAATAACCAAGGACCATGATCTTGATTTTGCTCTGGGAGAAAACTCTCCTCTGGCCCGAATGTATGATCTTAAAGGTTGGATTTTGCTCTTGGGAGTCGGGTATGATAATAACACCAGTTTACATCTTGCAGAAGTGCGGGCTGAATATTCATCTAAAAAAGAAATCCGACAGTGGGCGCCAATTTTCCAGAATGGTGTTAGACAGGGAGTAACCATCAGAGAATGGGATGAGCACAGCGAGGAGTTTGAGGTGATCGGGAAGGCATATCAAGAAGCAGGTGGAACGCTGATAACTGGGAAGATTGGAAACGCCCAGGCACAATTGATACCCCAGCAGGAATTGATAGATTTTGCCGTGAAATGGATGACACAAAATCGAAAGTAGGATTAGGTTTTTCACAGGAAAAAGGATAAGAAATAATGGACTTTTTGAATACGATTATATTTGGAAATTCTATCCAGAATTGGTTAGGAGCCATATCTATTCTGGGTGGAGTAATTATCCTGTTGGTCCTCATCAAACGCATTATTAAAAATCGGGCAATAAGGTTAGTAAAAAAATCAGAGAATGAGGTTGACAATTTCATAATTCCGGTCCTGGATCAAACCCGATGGTTTTCATTTGGTGCACTGGGTTTATACCTGGGTATGAATGTCCTGGATTTGCCAGCTGATCTTCAATACTGGGTAAACGCTGGAATCCAGATTGCCTTTGTTTTACAAATAGGTTTCTGGGGTTCAGGTGCCATTAATTATTACGTCAACCGCAATGTAGACGAAAAAGTGAAAGAGGATCATGGTGAAGAAGCAACCACCCTGGATGCCCTGGGATTGATGGCGAGGATCTTCTTATGGGTGATCCTGTTGTTAATCGTTCTAGATAACTTTAATATTGAAATCAGCAGTTTGATTACCAGCCTGGGAATTGGTGGAATCGCGGTTGCGTTGGCACTGCAGAATATTCTGAGCGATTTATTTGCATCCCTTTCTATCACTCTGGATAAACCTTTTGTGATCGGGGATTTTGTGGAAGTAGATGGGTTTGAAGGGGATGTAGAGGATATTGGATTAAAGAGCACCCGAATTCGCAGTTTATCCGGAGAAGAATTGATCTTCTCCAATACTGATTTGCTAAACAGCCGGATCCGGAATTATAAACGGTTGGAGAAACGACGGATCTCGTTTTCAGTGGGGGTTGTATACGGTACACCAGTAGATAAATTAAAGAAAATTCCGGCCATTATGGAAGAAATCATCACTCCCATTATTAACGTTGAATTTGACCGAGTCCATTTTAAAACTCTAGGCGATTTTTCTCTTAACTATTCGATTGTTTATTATGTGCTTGATCCTGCTTATGCATCCTACCTGGATGTACAACAAATTATAAATTTGGAACTGTACCAACGTTTTGAGCAGGAAGGCATTGAGTTTGCTTATCCAACCCAAACGGTGATCATGGAAAATGAGGTGGGATAAAAAATCCCCCTTGTATTCCCCCAGCAGGATGGTTTATTGAACAATTACATCTCGGCAACCAGGTTTCCGATATTAGTAATCACCTGGCAGTCAGCATCCGGGAATGTATTTCGAGGGTCAAATAGAATCGGATAGATACCAACTGCCCGGGCGCCCAATATATCCGTATAGTAGTTATCCCCGATATAAGCTGTGTTTTCAGGACTGCTCTCCGCTAGATATAACGCGTGTTCAAATATACCCGCATCAGGTTTCCAGGAATTGACATCTCCTGCCGCGAAACAAAAATCAAAATAAGGCAAAAATCCTAACTCGTCGACTTCTTCCTCAATTGAAATGGACCGGTTTGATACTAGTCCCATCAAATAACCTTTGCCGCGAAGGGACTTTAAGGTGGGTCGAACATCATCCAGTACTATTTTTTCTGGCTGATGCCTTTCATCCAGCTCAGGCTGTAAAATTGGGGCTAAATTAGCCGCCTGGAGTTCAGTCAGCCCGGCAGCCCATAATTTCCTCTTAAGGTAATGGATCCAGAACTGTTCTGTGAAATCACCGTACATTTCAATATCCTGGATGAAGTCATCCGAATTTGCCCAATATTGGTAAATAAACTGCAATGTAGATCTGTGAGCAGTTGCCATTAATGGAATTAGATGTTCATCGAGGCTGGTAAATAAGACATCCAAAGAGGTTGGATGCTGGTGGGTCAATGTCCCGTCTAGGTCAAATAAGAGAGTAGTTATGTGGAGGGGAATGGTCATAGGATTTTTTTTGAAATTGAACCTAGTTTATAAACAATTTTTTCTATCGTTCCAATACCAGGAATTACAATATAATATATACGATTATACAATATCACTGATGATAGGTATCAATACCAGCGACCTTCCAAATCTGTATAAAGGCACGATCTGGATGCACAAATAACTCGCCCTATGAATTATTCGAATCAGAAACATAAACGTTTACAAATAATATTTTTATTATTGATTGGAATAACTATTCCCTGTTATGGGTTGGGGATCGCTTTTGTGAGGATCAACCAGCGTGTCGATCCCCAGACTACTCAAAAATCCGTCAGAACAGCGACTTTTACTCCAACTCCATTTTTTACATCAACTCAAATGCAAATTATAACGACCAGATACCCAACTTTCACACCAACGGAAACAGCAACAATAACTCCTACCAGAACACCATCACCCATCCCCTCAGACACTCCTACTCCAAGTCGGACTCCAGAACCCTCCCCAACGGATACTTCTACACTGGAACCTACTGAGATCCCAACTGATACCGTTGAGCCCCCCTCTCAAACGCCGTAATAAACACATTTGTGCGTGAAATTTTTCCTCGATTTTGTTGACTTATTTAGGATGTATTGATCCAGAACCCCCTTGGATTGGACTATGTGAGTGGAAAACAGCTCAAGAATCGGTTCCAATTAACATGTAATAAATGTATTCCGGTTGTGAAAAACTGTGGTTTAATGTGATTTCTTTGATTGTGAAGGAAAAAATATGGAAAAGATAGGAAAAAATAGTCAACGGTCTACTTTCATGAGGTTCACCCTGGGAATTGGGATTCTATTCCTGCTTTTTGCAGGAATTACTTCCTGTAATTTCCCGGATATTTCGGGTTTGCTTTCATCGAATACTCCCACAGAAGAACCAAATATATCCCTGAATTTACCAACCCCGCAACCCTCGGCTACTCCCAATGTCCAAATCCTACAGTCCAAGACATTGATTGTCTGGGTTCCACCGCAATTTGATCCAGCAGATGGATCAACATCTAGCAATTTGTTTTTATCCCGGTTGGAAGAATTTATTTCACGCAGACCTCAAACGGATATCGAGGTGCGGGTTAAGGATCTCTCTGGTGACTTTGGATTGCTAGAAACTCTTCGATCCACACGGTCAGCAGCGCCTATTATCATGCCGGATCTGATTGCATTGCCTCGTCCAATAATGGAAAAGGCTTTACAAGAGGGCTTGATCTTACCCCTGAATGAAATCACGGATGTGATGGATGATAACGATTGGTTTAATTACTCCCAGGAACTAGCCCGGGTAGGGGATCAAATTGCTGGTATTCCCTTTGCAGGAGACGTGATGGTTCTGGCTTATAAAGAAGACACAGAAGACACCCCTCCACCGGATTGGGATGCTGTTCTTGCCGCCGAAAAAGCCCTTGCATTCCCGGCTTCGGATCCCCGGAGTCTGGTCACAATGGCTTTATATCAAAGTCTGGAAGGTGAGTTTATTAATTCCGATGGTGAATATGTAATTGATGAGGACTTATTCTTGGAAGTATTGAGTTATTACCAAAAATCACAAGCTGCTAATGTAATGCCCTATTGGCTGACCCAATTCGAAACCGATCAACAATCTTGGCAGTCTTACCAGGACCGTCAATCAACCCTGGCTATTACCTGGAGTTCAATTTCCATGAATTCGGATTCACCCAATACCGCACTGGCTGCTCTGCCAACAAAAGACAGCAAAGCATTTACCTTTGCTGATGGTTGGGTATGGTGTGTTATCCCCTCAAATGCAGAGACGGAACAAGTTGCAGTCGAGTTAGCGGAGTTCATTACTACCGAAACTTATCTGTCTACCTGGAGCTTGGAAAGCGGATATATTCCCACCAGGCCTTCCGGGATGGACAGCTGGGCAGAAAATTCTTTTTTCTCCACCTTGCAGCAGCTGTTGCCATCAGCGGTGCTGATACCCAATATCGCCTTAGTGGATGAACTGGGTCCAGAGATCCGGGATGCGGTTGTGGCTGTCTTGAAAGATCAAACAGAACCGGCAATTGCCCTTGCTGAATTGTTGGATGATATTCAAGGTCCCTGAGCTTACTTCTCAAATCAAACACAGCGTGTTATAATCACCAGCCGTGTTTGAAATTGATATGAGAGTTACGTAGAAAAATGTGTTTTACCAGGAAGGATAATAACGATGAATGACCTGATGAAGACCTTGGAAACCCCCAAAAACCCTGATGTCCCTGAAATTCGCAGCGGGGATACTGTGACAGTTTTTGTTCGGATTAAAGAAGGCGAAAATGAAAGAGTTCAGCAGTTTAAAGGAACAATAATTCGAACCCATGGCATTGGGAACAGTGAAAGTTTTACAGTAAGACGAATTGCCAGCAACGGGATTGGTGTAGAAAGGACCTTCCTTACCCGATCTCCAATTGTTGAGAAAGTTACCATACAAAGCAGTGGATTTACCCGAAGAGCCCGGTTATATTTCCTACGGGATCGCAGTGGTAAAAAAGCCAAACTTCGACAGAAATTTACCTCCTAATTTTTTTATTTTAACAAATCAGCAGGGTGCAGTAATTTTTACTGTACCCTTTTTGGTTTAATGGGATCTTTCCTTTTGCGTTTGCAAACCTGAGTATAATGATGCCATGAAGAACCTGCAATGGATTGGCTTCCTTGTGTTAGTCATATTTTTTAGCTCCTGCGAGAGTACTCCTGAACCTACGCCAATCCTGCCCGACGTCACTTTAGAAATTTATCATGACGGATATTTTCAAGCCGTTGTTCCTGACTGGCCGGACAATCCGGGAGGAGATGTCGAAACAATTTTCAGTGTAGGGAAGGATGGTCAGTTTATTTCAATCAATCGCTACCAGCACATTCCTGAAATATTTATGAAACAATTTCGGTCCTATATCGATCAGGATCCAGACACCTACCTGGTCCAGGAAGGGGATCTAGGAGGAAAACCTTTTTTTGAAATTACTTCCCGTGAGAATAATCAAACCTTACGCCTGCAGGTGGTCTTGGATTACTGCCAGGGATATACCTATACCGTGGTGTCAGGCGGAAGAGATACAGTGGAGAATAATGATTTATTCCAAAGTGTCCTTGAGTCCACCAGCTGTGAAGATCCAATCCGGGTCCCTGATCTCAATACCGGGAAAATTGGAATGATGGTGAATCCGGCTGAGGATGATCCCCTAGAAGGTTTTTACCCAGCTTTGCGGATTGCAAAAGAAAGCGGCGTCCAGGTTCTGCACTCCTATCTCCAGTGGAATGAAGTGGAAAGAACTCCTGGAGAACGGTTTTGGGAATGGCAAGATTATCTGCTTGGATACAGAATACGAGAAGGATTTGAAATCTCACTGGTAGTTAATGTGATCCATACAGCAGTAAGGGGACCAATACCGGAAGATCTTAAGGACTTGTCATTTAGTGATCCGGAATTTATTGAACGATTTACTGGTTTTATTCTGGATGTCCTGGATCGCTACCCGGTGCAGTACCTCAGCATTGGAAATGAAGTGAATGATTATTTTGTCACCCACAGGAATGAAATTGATGCTTATAAGACTTTTTTCCTTGAAGTCAAGGCGGCTATCAAAGAACAGCATCCTGATGTCATGGTGGGGATGACCTTCGCCTATCACGATGCGGAAAGCACAAATTCTGTGGATATCATTCAGCAGCTAAACCTGGGTGATTTTTTGCCAGTTACATTATACATTTACAATCCGGGTTTTATTTTTAACCGGGATCCTTCCGAACTAGAGAATTATCTGGATCGGATCCTGATTTTAGCAGGGGAGACCCCTGTTGCACTTGCTGAGACGGGGTGGAGCACGGTAGAGAGTCTGGAAGGAAATCAATCTGATCAGTCAGAATATGTCCGGGAGGTTTTCCGGCTTTTAGCTGAACACCGAGATCGGATAGAGTTTGTCTCCTGGTTTGATCTTCACGATAGTCACCTGGAAAATTCTTATCAATCTGCCCTTAGTTTTATTCCCGATAGACAAGATTTGATAGCAGATGAAGATTTTATGTCAGTTTTTGTTGATTTCTTGAACTATTTTGGACTGCGGGAATCGGATGGGACTCCCAAAGAAGCCTGGGGAGTTTTCCAGGAAGAATCCATTCGATATCTGGAAAGTATTCCTTAGGGCGAGGTAACTATGCGGATCAATAAACATAACAGACCGATTGGGATCTTTGATTCTGGTGTGGGCGGATTATCCGTTTTAAGAGAAATTCGCCATCAATATCCCAGTGAGGATTGTGTTTATGTTGCTGACCAGGTTCATGTACCCTATGGGACCCGCACCCGAAAACAAGTGCTGGAGTATTCTGAGGGTATCGTCCGTTATTTATTAGGCAGGGGTTCAAAAATAATCGTCGTAGCCTGCAACACTGCTTCAGCAGTAGCCCTGGCGGAGCTGCGGAAGAATTTCCCTGACATACCGTTTGTAGGAATGGAACCGGCAGTAAAACCAGCAGCAGAAGGCACCAGCAGTGGTGTGGTAGGTGTATTGGCAACCCCGGCAACTTTCCAGGGGGATTTGTATGCAACAACAGTTGAAAGATTTGCCCGGGGAGTAAAAATCCTCCAGGATACCTGTCCCGGGTTAGTGAATCAAATCGAAAATGGAAAAATTAACCATCCCGATACCCGCAAAATTCTGGAAGAAGCATTAGTTCCTATGCTGGAAGAGGGAGTTGATGAAGTTGTGATGGGTTGCACTCATTATCCCTTCGTTATTCCAATTATCAAGGAGATTGTTGGCGAAGAAGTCCGGGTAATTGACCCTGCGCCGGCAGTTGCCCGACAGGCAGGGCGGTTGTTGGAGAAATTTAATCTTAATGCAGAGAGGGAACGATTGGGAGAACACCAATTCCTGACAACCGGGGATCAGGATAAGATGAAAACCTTAATCAAGGATTTGATAAATACTGAAACAAAGGTGGAATGTTTAGTTTGGGATGGGGGAGATATCCGTGCAGTGCCTACCGAGTAGGACTATTCTTTTTTCTTGAGACTGAATAGTAACGCACCCACTAAAGTGCTGCCTGATATGATTACCGCCAGGATTACAATGGTGGGGTTTTTGCCGCTGCTCTGGAAGCGAGGTTCGTTTTGAAGGTTCTTTGTCGGAGATGCAGTAGCTAGGTTAAACAGAACAGGGGTGCCTTCAGGATCAGCCAAGGAAGGAGTGTGAGACCACCTGAGAGGCAGGGTGGCGCTGGGTTCTCCGATTGGCGTATTAGTAGGAGTATAAGGTGGTTGGATGATCACTTCATCTCCCAGCTGAAGAAATATATCCGGCTCAAACCCGTTAATTTGATTTAAAACCTCAAGCGGAATGTTATACACCGCAGCAATCGTCCATAACGTTTGTCCACCCTGGACGATATGTTTGATCGTTCCATCACTTAATGGAGTGGATACGATTACCGGGACCGCAGTAGGGAAAACCGATGCAGAAGGGGTGTCTGATACAGCTGCAAATTCAGGTGTGGGAGCTGGATCCCCAACATAATATCCGGTATCCACAGTATAAAAAACATAATCACCGGAATAAGCGACCCCGGCCCCGATATATTTAGCACTGGGGTTGTACATGGTGTGATGATGATCGGGATCGTTCCAGGGTCCGTTGATGGTCTCCATTATCGACATATTAAGTCCATAGGCGACATTTTCTGAGATGTATATTGTCGCTCCATTACCAAAACCGGCTGCATACGCCCGGTCTTTTGGACGGGAACCATCTGCGCTGGTGTGGGTCCAGGTTCCTATGGATGCCTGGTACTGGCTGTGCTGATTGGCAATTTGCATTAAGGCGGGGTCAGAAATTAAGGGAGTCAGACCTACTTGAGCTCGCAGCTGATTAATGGTATTAATCACTGCTGTCGAGGAATCTCCCTGGGCTTGGATGGTTCCAGCCAGAGAAAGGGTCATTAGAAGGGTAAATCCAATCAGGAAGAATTGGATTTTGGTTTTTTTCATTGGTTTTGGGATTTTGGAAATAAGTTTCTTTATCCATGGTGAATCACTTTCAGAATTCGACCCCGGATAATTTTCTGATTCTAATTTATAATTCACGTTTTAGATTTTCAATTGCTGCGACTGGTGTTGGATCCACATCATATGCCATAGCTAGGTAATAAGCTGTAAAATCACCGAATTGAATTAAATTCCACATTTGAGCAAGGCGGGTGTTTCCCCTGGCTTGGACCAAATCAGTATTTAATCCCTCGACCATAAAACCTTTTTTGGTCAATTCAATTCTGCGCTGGTTGCGGGGATGATTGGATTCTGCCTGGAGGAAGATAGCTACAGTCTTTAGCAGGTTAGCCTCTGGATTGACAACTCCTGCTAGAGTATTATGATCCGCTTCTGGCAGGGATTCAAATTGACCCCAGGCTTTGGCGATTTCACTGATTTGTCCTTTCCAGCGTCGGGCAACAGGTGCCAGCAGGTCTGCGGCAAAGACGCTTACCCAGCGGTCGATCAGCTGCCCTGCCATACGTTTGGCTGGATTCTTGTGATCTGGTAGTTCCGGAGCCAGAAAATCCCTACCACTTTGCAGTTCGGAAACAGCATCCTTTAACTCCTCGATTGGATCAGGGATAAACTCTAATCGGAAAAAAACGTTCAACAGCAGGCAGAATGAATAACCCACAGCTGCCCGTGGTTGACCTTTGTGATTAAATATCCACAGGGCAACGTCTTTTTCCCGCGCAATTTCAGCAATTTTGCCACCAGTGGAGATAGCAAGTAAACTGCAACCCCGTTCGAGGGCAGTTTCCATGGCTGAGAGGGTTTCTTCTGTATTACCTGAATGTGAGGATACGATCACAAGGGTATCCTCCCCGTTTGCCCAGGCAGGCAGTCCGTAATCCCGATGAACCTCAATTGGAACAGTAGCCAAAGGAGCAGTATAGGCTTTTAATAGGGAGGCTCCGATAGCAGATCCGCCCATGCCTGCAATAAGGACTTTATTAATATTCTTAAATTCAGAGAGGGGAAGTGCTTGGGCTTCACTCCAGGCGGTTTCCAGCTGTTCAGGTAATCCATTCATTTCAGCCAGCATATTCTGGCTGTCTAACTTGTGAAAATCTTGATGTTGATTTAGATCCATATGTTAACCTTTTCCATTCATTGGAATACGCTTCAATCTCTCCAGGCTGTGTAAATACTGGCTTACAGGGTGTTTGTTGATGTCTTTTTGAAGGGTGTTCATTTCACCATCTTTCATATCTGTCAGTCCAATAGTTCAGGGGGTCTCCATCCTCGTCATTCCCCATAGCAGCGCAGGAATAAAGGTTTTCATCGCACCAGTCTAGCGCAGCTTCGCTTTTATCCTGCAGCTTAGTATGTCTTACCTCACACCAGTCATACCACTCTACGTTTCTTTGTTCCGCTTGCTTTCTACACTCGTTATCGGCATTAGTTTTTCCAACAAAATACCCAATCGCAAATATGAATAATAACAATAGGGCATTCTCCCATTTCTTCAACCCAACAGGCTCGTTCATATTGCCTCTCCATTATGTGAGTATATAGCCTTTAGAAAAGCCGGGGTGATCCGGATTTTTCTACATGCGAATTCCTGCTCATTTATTACGCAACCCCTGCATTAAATCATAGATATCCCGCCGCGACCAGCCTGATTTATCTGCCATTGATTTGGCAAGTTGAGTAGGGCTGAGATTCCCTGCGTTAAGTGTTTGCTCGAGGGCTTCTAGGAGCTCTTCTTCCGGCCAGATGACCTTGTTTCCACCACCGGAGATGATTAATGTGATTTCTCCTCGGGGTTCGGTTTGCAGGTAGTGATCATAAACTTCACTTACCTTTCCCCGGTATATTTCCTCGTGGATCTTGGTAAGTTCCCGGGCTACGGCTATCTCCCGCTCACCGAGGACGGATTGAATATCTTCCAGAGATTGGATTAATCGATGGGGTACCTCAAGGAAGACCAATGTCCAGGGCAGCTCTTTGATCTCATTAAATAAATCCAGCCGTCCCTTGGTTTTTCTTGGTAGATAGCCCAGGTAAAGAAAGTTGTCGGTAGGAAATCCGGATGCAGATAGACCGGCTACCGGTGCGCTGGGACCGGGGATGGGGACAACTTGATGACCGGCATCCAAAACAGCTTTTACCAGGTAAAATCCGGGATCATTAATCGCAGGAGTACCAGCATCCGATATTAAAGCCAGGTCCAATTTTTGGAGATGATCCAATAACCGGGGAACTTTTTTTTCTTTATTGTGATCGTGGTAGGAGGTAAGCCTGGTATCTATCTGATAGGCTTTCAATAGTGTTTTAGAAGTTCGGGTATCTTCCGCTGCAATTAAAGGGACTTCTTTCAGGATCCGCACTGCCCGGAAAGTGATATCCTCCAGGTTTCCGATGGGTGTGGCCACCAGGTAAAGGGTACTCATAACCCCTTTTCCTTCTGGGTTAAATTATATTTGATGCTGCGAGCCAGTTTCCTGCGCGGCAGCATCACCTGCCTACCGCAACCAAGGCATTCAATCTTAATATCTGCACCCAAACGAATAACCTTCCAGCGGTCTTCTCCACAGGGGTGGGTTTTTCGAAGCTGTAAAATATCGTCAAATTCCAGGTCCGGAAGCATGCTGGCATTATATCATTTGGGGGTTTGTTCTTAATAACTGTGATTAATTGATAAGGGGTCAAATCTCAATCGAATTGAGTAACAATTAGTGTTATGCTAATATCTGATCACTTGTTTCTCAAATCATTAGGCCCAGATATTCGTTGCCAAAATCAGCGTCAGTTGCTTCGTTTTTAAAACGAATTTCAGATAGTAGAGCAACTCATTCCTGATTTCATTCGGTGTCGAAGGAGAAGACTTTGCTAGATTCACGAGTAGTAAAATTAGCCCAAACCTTGGTGAATTATTCGGTAGACGTTCAAGAAAAAGATCTTGTGGGGATTATTGCCCAGCCCCCCGCAACTCCCCTGGTCCAGGAGGTTGTTCGAGCAGTACTACAACGGGGAGGGTATCCTTACCTTTTACCTTATTGTAAACCATTGCCAACTCTTGGCTATGAAGGCCTTGATCAGATATTTTTTGAAGAAGCTAATGATGATCAACTTCAGCATCAAGATCGCTACTGGAAAATCCTAAACGAAGATTTTGATGTCCGGATATTTATCCAAAGCCAGTTTAATACCCGGGGTTTAAGCAATATTGACCCGCAGCGGATCAAGATCCAAGGACAGGCTTATAAGGATATCTTTGACACCTATTTTGAAAGAATGTCATCTGGATCATTGCGCAGAGTCAGCACACTTTTCCCAACCCAGGCTTATGCAGATGATGCTGAAATGAGTTTGGAGGAATTTGAAGATTATGTTTATGGTGCAACCTTCAGTGATAGTGAGGACCCGGTTGGAGAATGGAAGCGGATTCAATCAGAACAGCAATATTTAGTCGAGTGGCTTAATGGGAAAAAAGAGGTTCGGGTAAAAGGACCTAATACTGAGTTAACTCTGTCGATTGAGGGACGGGTTTTTATAAATTCCGATGGAAAGCAAAACATGCCCAGCGGAGAAATCTTCACAGGTCCGGTGGAAGATTCAGCTACAGGGTGGATACGCTTTACTCATCCAGCGATTCTTTTAGGCCGTGAAGTCGTTGGTGCTGAACTTCATTTTGAAAATGGGAGAGTTGTAAAGGCCTCGGCTTCACAGAATGAGGACTTCTTAATGACAATGCTAGATATGGATAAAGGCTCCCGGTATCTGGGTGAATTTGCCATTGGGACAAACCTTAAGATCAATCGCTTTATTAAAAAGATTCTTTTTGATGAGAAAATCGGAGGAACGATCCACCTGGCATTGGGTCAGGGATATCCGATTACCGGCAGTAAAAATAACAGCGCCATTCATTGGGATATGATTTGTGATATGCGGGATGGTGGGCAGATTATCGTGGATGATGAGTTATTTTATGATTCGGGAAATTTCATGATCTGATTTCTAACTACGTATTGAACGAGGGTAAGATTTCCCCTGGATTCTCCGTCTTTAAATTACTTGAATAAATGTAAATATAAAGGAGAGAATTATGCATATTCAGGAAGAAATCACAATCCAGGCACCACGGAATAAAGTCTGGCAGTTAATCAGTGATATTGAGAGCTCTGCTGGGTTTATAACTGGTATAGAAAAGGTCGAAATCCTTGAGAAACCCAAAAACAGTCTTGTGGGTTTGAAATGGGAAGAAACTCGGATCCTGTTTGGAAAAACAGCCACAGAGGTTATGTGGATCACAGATGTAGATGAAGGTATTTCGTATAAAACACGGGCAGAAAGACCGGGTGTGGTTTATATCTCTTCACTAAATTTAGATGAAGAAGGAAACCAAACTCGATTAACAATGGGTTTTGAATCAGAGATTTCGTCTCTCGGTACCAGGATCCTGTCTGCTATCATGGGTGTATTCTTTAATAAAGCCACCCAGGATGCGATTAAACAGGACCTCGTCGATATCAAATCTGCCGCAGAAAGGTAAAGATCACTCGCTTTTTCCATAATGTTCCAAGATGTTTGATAATATTGGAATTTTTTTATCAACCCATTTATAGTTTATGGATACTGGCGCTCCCTCTGCCCTGATGTGGTTCTGCCTGGCCAGTCCACTGTCAAATTTCCTGGTGGCGTTAATTCCCGCCATGCCTTGTCAGCTGGCCATTTTGACCACTAATGATGTCCTGCGAAGTGATTGTTGACTTTCTTATAGAAGGCGATGGATAAAAAAAGATTTCCTGCTGTTAAGTGTGTAGCTGTATACAAATAAGGATTGATATGAGTATAGAATTTGTTGTTTCAGAAATGTTTCCTGCATCCCCGGAAGAAATTTATTCTGCCTGGTTAGATACCGAAGAGCATACGAAGATGACCGGAAGCGCAGCTAAGGCATCCAATAAAGTAGGTGACCAATTTTCCGCCTGGGATGGGTATATCCACGGTGAAAACCTTGAATTGGTCCCCGCATCCCGCATCTTTCAAACTTGGAGAACGACTGAGTTTGAAGTATCTGACCCGGATTCCTACCTGGAAATTCTCTTTGAGGGTATTGAGAATAATACCAGAGTTACTATCCGGCACTCCAATTTGCCCAATCATGGCATGCAGTATCAGCAGGGTTGGATTGAGGCATATTTCATTCCCATGAAGGAATATTTTGCACCGTAAATTCCTTCAAAAAGATAAGCCAGATATTTTCTTCAAAATTTTTCTAAAATCTCATCCACAATCTCTGGAACAAGTTGGTTTATCAAATCACTAACACTTGCTCCTGTTCTTAAAAAGTCATTGATTTAGCTCTTCAACATCTCCGGTTTCATAAATGGGCTCTTGTGGAAAAAAATTGTGGTTTGATCGTTTTATAAACTTTGGAAAAATGCAAAAGTATTGGTGTCATCTCCTGCGAGATTTCAACGGTTGTTATTATTAAATACTGAACAGGCCAGGATCAAATTTTTCCTGTTTTTATAATATCGAGTTTATTGCATGTGGCAAGAAGCCAAGCATAACGTTCATGACCGGGTAGCGGATTCCCAGCAGTCAATAGTTGAAAATTCCGGGGAGGACGATAATTATCCCCATCAAAATCTGACAATTCTTAGCGGTTTACCAGCGCTTGACCCAGTTTAAATTTTCCACTTCCTGCAGCACCCATGACACCCATCTAGTTGGATCTTGAGTATTATTCCCCGATTTAATATCTTCTAAAAAAATCAATAAAGACCAAGCGTGTCTGCCAAAATCCGAAAATGGTTCTTTTCTGCACCAATCAAAACAAAAACCAAGAATGAAGAAATAAATCATCAAGTCAATTGTCCTTGAGCTGACTGGGATGGAAGAGGAGAAAAAAAGTTGAAATGGTATAATCATCCCCAGGAGTATTTAAATGTTAAATCTTAATCCAGCAACGTTAATCACCAGAATCATCGTCCTTTTGACCGCATTTTCGGTCCATGAATTTGCCCATGCCTGGACGGCAAATTACTTTGGCGACAGTACACCCCGGATCAATGGCCGGCTTACGTTAAATCCACTGGCCCATCTGGATCCCATGGGATCCTTATTACTGGTTGTGGCAGGGTTTGGATGGGCTAAACCAGTTCCAGTAAACCCTTATACTCTTCGGCGCAGCGCACCGTCTGCGATGATGTGGGTTGCCTTCGCCGGACCGCTATCAAATTTCTTAATGGCTTTGCTGGCGGCAATACCATTCCGGTTAAATTTGATCACCCTGGATGATCTATATGCATCCTTTGCGGTTCAAAGCAGTTCATTTTTACCCACCCCCGCGGGATTTTTGTGGGAATTTATCACCATTAACCTGATATTGATGCTGTTTAACCTGATCCCAATTCCCCCCTTGGATGGAGATAAAATTGCAGAATTCTTTTTGCCTGATGCCTGGAAGAGTAGAATGGCACAGATTCGACCCTACGGTCCGATAATCCTGATTCTATTATTTATGGTCGGACCCTATCTGGGTCTTGATGTCCTGGGCTGGATCCTGGGACCACCCCTGAGACTGTTGGTTAATCTACTGGTGGGTTAATGAGTCTAAAGATTAGTTATCGAGTTTGGCAGTATTGGCAGTCATTAAAAAGCGTTCCCCGGGAAGACGATCAAGGTGAAGCAGTTGAGATACTCTCCTCAGAGGAGTTGAACCTTTTTCGGCAATTACTTGCGCTAGATCAAAATCACAGTCTGCGTGTGCTTCGGAGCTTAAAATCCGAAGGAGAGAGTGATCCCGATTTACTGAAAGCCGCCCTGCTGCACGATTTGGGAAAAATGAGATATCCCCTCCGGCGTTGGGAGCGAGTCTTAGCTGTTCTGGCAACGGAATTCTTTCCCGGGAAAGTACAAACCTGGGGTAAGAAAAATCCGACGGGAATTTACCGACCCCTGGTGGTTCTTCAGCAGCATCCCAGGTGGGGAGCAGAGTTGGCAGAATCTGTTGGCAGCAGTACCCGGACGATTTGGTTCATCCACAATCATGAAAAGGATCTTCCAGATGGAGATTCTCCTGATGCAGATATAACCCTATTAGGAAAACTTCAAACTGCAGATAATAACAACTAGGAAAATTATATGGGAATTCAAATTTCAATTCTTGGTTTGGGACAGATTGGCACATCAATGGGTATGATATTAGCGGATAATGAAGACCAGATTCATCGGGTCGGTCATGATAAATCCCAGGATGCTGTCCGCAGGGCAAAAAAGAAAAATGCCATTGACAAAGTTGCTATCACACTATCCGGGGCCGTAAAAGACGCTGATATAGTGATCCTGGCACTGCCGTTCCAGGAAATTTATCCGGTACTCAAGCATATTTCCCAGGATCTGAAAGAAGATGCCCTGGTATTGGATACTGGACCCTTAAAGCAACCGGTAATAAAATGGGCGGAAGAACTCCTGCCTGAGAATAGGCATTACGTGGGAATAACCCCCGTATTAAATTTAACGTATTTGGAAGATTCTGATTTTGGTCCGGAAACCGCCCAAAAGGATCTTTTTAAGGATTGTTTAATGGCAGTAGTCAGCGGAAACCAGACCAATCCTGAAGCGGTAAATATGGCTGTCAACCTGGTTCATCTGTTGGGTGCATCCCCTTATTTCACAGATCCAGCTGAGATCGATGGGTTAATGACCATGACTCATATCATGCCTCAACTGTTCGCCGCTTCCCTGTTAAAATCCACCCAGGATGCACCTGGCTGGCGAGAAGCGCGCAAGATCGCAGGGAAACCCTATACCCAGGTATCCACCCCGTTTTCTCAGGATGATGTCGCTGGTGCGTTAGCAGCGGCTGTGATATATAACCAGGAAAACACTTCCCGGGTGATGAATGATTTTATCCGAACCCTGGTGGAAATCCGTGATCTTTCTGAAACCGCGGACCAGGAAAAACTGGAAGATCTATTCACAAACCTTCAAAAAGAGAGAGATATATGGTGGGCTGATCGGCAGGAAAGCAGCTGGATAGATGCTCCCAAAAGAGATATCCCAAGATCAAGCTTTTTAGCTCAACTTTTTGGATTTCGTAAACGTAATCCGCCCCGGAAGGATAAAGACCGGTGAGCGAAGCCCAAGCGGCAGCATATTACTGTTATATAGTGGAATGCGCCGATGGGACTTATTACACCGGGTGGACAACTGACCCTGAAAGGCGTGTAAAGGAACATAATGCGGGTAGGGGTGCACTCTATACAAAATTCCGCCGTCCGGTAGAGTTAATTTACCTGGAAGAAGTCATCGACAGGCCTACTGCTCAGCGCAGAGAATATTCAATTAAAAAACTAACCCGGCAAAAGAAAATTAGTTTGGTCCGTGACTATAAAGAAAATAGCTAAATTGAATGATTTGGAAAAGGAAAGAGGAATAATCATGCCGAAACCATTAGATTGGATTGAAACTGAATTGCAGGCATTACGGGATACTGGTTTATATAATAAAATTCGGACCCTGGAATCTCCCCAGGGCGCCTGGTTGGTAGTAGATGGTGAGAAGGTTCTGAATTTTTGTGCCAATAATTACCTGGGACTGGCAAATCATCCCCGCTTGGTAAATGCAGCCAAAGAGGCTGCAGACAAGTACGGGATTGGACCAGGGGCTGTGAGGACTATTGCCGGTACGATGGATCTG
>RCNF010000674.1_pt1 | contig 17633 bp, 14 predicted proteins | sample 2041311 | NCBI WGS metagenome assembly RCNF01 (sample SAMN09708228, study PRJNA481090) | Marine sediment metagenome, whole genome shotgun sequencing project. | biome: marine sediment; feature: ocean; material: sediment; isolation source: Sewage treatment plant 2 marine sediment (STP2) ... | reverse complement strand
GGTGCGCACGAGCGCGACCCCGTGTGGTCACCGGATGGTTCCTCGATCGCGTACTTTTCGGATGCGTCTGGAGAGAACGAGCTCCACATCGCACCGCAGAACGGCAAAGGAACCGTCACGACCTTCGCCCTCGGTGGCACCGGGTTTTACAACGGTCTGAGCTGGGCGCCGGACTCGAAGAAACTGGCCTTCGAGGACAATGGCCGCAATCTCTACGTCATCGCCCTCGCCTCCGGAGAGATCAAGAAGATCGACCAGGAATCCATCTACAACCCCGGGGATTTCGGCTTCATGGCCCCTGTGTGGTCGCCGGACTCCGAGTGGATCGCCTACACCGCCAACAACCTCGCGAACATGGAACAGGTCTTTCTTTTCTCTCTCCAAAAGGACGAGGTCTTTCCCATCAATGATGGACTCAGCGACGTCGGCAACCCAGCCTTCGATCAAGGCGGCAAGTACCTCTATTTCTTCGGCTCCACCGACGCCGGTCCGGTTCGGCAGTGGTTCGCGATGTCGAACGCCGACATGGAGATGACGCGCAGCCTCTATCTGGTCACGTTGCAGAAGGGCGTGCCGTCACCGTTGGCCAAAGAGAGCGATGAAGAGGAACTCAAAGACCAGAAGGATGAAGAAACAGAGGGCGACGAGACGGTGAAAGACGAGCAGGAAAAGGAGCCCTTCACTATCGACTTCGATGGCCTCGCCAACCGCATCATCACCGTCCCGATCGACGCGGCCAATTATTTCAGCCTGCAGTCAGGTTCTGAAAACACCATCTTCTATCTCAAAGCGGATGCCCAGGCGGGCAGCGCAAACGCGGCCGGCACCACCCTCATGATGTACGACCTGGAGGCGCGCGAAGAAGAGGAGCTCTTCGAGGCCAACTCGTACGTCGCCTCCGCAGACGGCAAGAAAATCCTCTATCGCAACGATGGCACGTGGGGGATTGTCGATGCCGGCAAGAAGCCCGAGTCCGGTAAAGGCGCGCTCGACCTCGGGGCGGTCCGGATCCGGATCGACCCAGCGACCGAGTGGGCGCAGATCTTCAACGAGACCTGGAGAATCTACCGCGACTATTTCTACGCCACCAATTACCACGGGGCGGATTGGGACGCGATGCGCGAACGCTACCAGCCCTTCCTGCCAGACCTTGCCTGCCGGTCGGATCTCAACCGTTTGATCCAGTGGATGGGCAGCGAGTTGGCGGTCGGCCACAACCGGGTCGGCGGCGGTGATTATCTGTTCGACACCGATGACATCCCCGGCGGGCTTTTGGGGGCCGACTACACCATCAACAACGGTCGCTATCGTGTGACAAAGATCTTCGGCGGCCTCAACTGGAACCCCGAACTGGTGTCGCCCCTGACCGAGCCGGGCGTCGATGTTCAGACGGGTGAGTACCTCCTCGCAGTCAAAGGGGTCGACCTCCTGGCGCCGGACAATCTCTACCGCCATTTCGAAAACACCGCCGGCAGGCTGGTCGAGATCACGGTCGGGCCCAATCCATCGATGGATGGCTCCCGGACCGTCAACGTGGTGCCGATCGAAACCGAGTCCGCACTGCGCAACCGCGACTGGGTTGAAGGCAATATCAGGAAGGTCGACGAGGCCACCGGCGGTCGCGTCGCCTATATTTATCTGCCCAACACCACCACCCTCGGCCACACCTACTTCAAACGGTACTTCTTTCCTCAAGTCCACAAGGACGCCATCATCATCGACGAACGCTTCAACGGCGGCGGCCAGATCGCGGATTACTACATCAACATCCTGCAGCGGCCCTACATCAGTCACTGGAACATGCGCTACGGCGAAGACCTCAAGACACCCCAGGGCTCAATCCAGGGGCCGAAGGTCATGCTGATCGACGAGACTGCCGGCTCCGGCGGCGACCTGCTGCCCTACATGTTCCGCAAGTTCGATCTCGGTCCGCTCGTCGGCAAGGCCACTTGGGGAGGGCTCGTCGGCACCCTGGGCTATCCGGAATTGATGGATGGCGGCCGCGTGTCGGCGCCCAACATCGCCATCTGGGACGAAGACGGGTGGGTCGTCGAAAACGTCGGCGTCCCGCCGGACATCGAAGTCGAGCAGACTCCCGCGGCGGTCATTGCCGGCCACGACCCCCAGCTCGAGAAGGCGATCGAGGTCATCCTCGAAGAGCTCGCGGCCAACCCGCCGCCGGTCTACGAGCGACCTCCCTATCCGGTCCGAGTCTGGCAGAAGTAGTAGGGCATCAGCGAACGGATACGACCTCCCGGGGAGCTTCTCGGGAGGTTTTCTTTTCGACCTGCTGCTCACACCGTCGAAGACCCCTCGAGCGCCTCGAGGACCAAGCGAATGTCCTCCGGCCCCGTGCGGCAACAACCGCCGATGAGCTGCGCGCCGGCATCGCGCCAGCCGGTGGCGGCCCGAGCAAAGGAAGTGGGTTCGGCCGCCCCGGTCCAGGTCTTGCTCTCCGGGTCCCACCCTTCCCCCGAGTTGGGGTAGACGACGATTGGGCGGTTGGTGGCGCCGCGGATCTGTGTCACCAGGCTCGCAATGAAAGCCGGTGCGGTGCAGTTGACCCCGATGGCAGCAATCCGTGGAACGCCCGCAAGGGCCTGCACGCACTCGACGATCGGGGTCCCGTCGCTGATGTGTTCGCCGTCCCGGCAGCTGAAGCTGAACCACGCGAATCGGTCCGGGGTGTCGGCCAACAACGTGGCCAGGGCCCGCGCTTCGACCAGCGACGGGATGGTCTCGCACGCCAGGATGTCGGCGTCTGTTGAACAGAGGATCTGCCAGCGCCGCCGATGAAAGGCCACAAGCCCCGCTTCGTCGAGATCGTAAGCCCCGGTGAACTCGGATCCGTCGGCCAGGTACGCGCCATAGGGCCCGACGCTCGCAGCAACGAGGGGACGAGCGCGGTTTCCCCTGTTGTTATTGTTGGCCCAGAACTCGTCGCGGGCATCGACCGCAATCCTCACCGAATGGACGATAGCTTCCTCCGCCTCCGCTGCGGAAAGACCGCGAGCGGCGAATCCTTCGAGGGACGCCTGATAGCTTGCGCTGATGATGCAATCGGCGCCAGCCTCCAGATAGTTTCGATGCACGCGGGTGATCGCTTCCGGAGTCTCGAGCAGCGTCTTGGCCGACCACAGCGGGTCGGCGAGGTCGAAACCGGCCCGTTCGAGTTCGGAGGCCAGACCTCCATCGACGATCAAGAAACCCCGGCTCTCGAGGAACGGGCGGATTGGATTGGCTCGGTCTTTCATGGGGCAATTATACGGATGTCGGGTCGGTGTTCATGTGAATCACAGCAGGGAGGGGATCCGGCTTCGCATCGAAGCTACGCCGTGACAGGCAAACCCTCCCCTACGTTGCTAGGAGACGTCAGGGTTCGCAGGGTCGGGGTCTTTCCCCGTCCTTCTTGGTTGACTGGTGCAAGAAACTCAACTGATTGATCATTCGACGGGTCCGAGATAGCGATCGAACCAGTCGAGCGCCTCCCGTACAAACCCGATCGGCGAATCGGGGATGTGGCCGCCATCGAGTATCACGAGTTCTTTGTGCTCGGGGGGCGCGCCCTGGAAGGCGAACATTGGCCTGATCATGGTCTCAACCGGTGCGGTGAAGTCGTCGCGGCCGTTGAGCATCAAGACCGGCACCGTCGACCGCGGCATGAAATTGAGAGGGATTGACTCCGGTGGACGTTCAGGCGGATATCGACCCATCGTGCCGGCGATCAGCACGCTGGCCTTGAAGCGGTCTTCGACGGCAGTGAAGATGGGCCCCCAGTTCCCGCCCCAACTCAAACCGCAGAAGGCCAGTTTGTTGATATCGATGTCATCGCGGGTCTCCAGATAGTCGATCGCCCGCCCCATGTCCTTGCTCTCCTGGATGATCAGGTCCCGGGTTGCGATGGGCCCCCAGTTCTCCACGCGGCGCTCGTAGGTGCCCTTATAAATCGGGAAGAGAAGCGCGCGACCACTGCGGATGAAGTAGCTGACGATGTACAGACCCGGATCACGGCTGTTGTCGATCTGTCCCGCTGCGGAGCTCGGGAAGAAAACCACGGTCTGGTAGGGGGACGTGGCGTTTTTCGGCATGTAAAGAAGGGCGGGAACGCGCTCGTCGCCGTAGGCGGCCTTGAAGGTGATCCTCTCGCGGCGCCAGTGCTCGGAACTGTCGTCCACCGCTTCGACACGCGCATCGAGTTCGGTGCGGTCGTAGGCATACTGGCTCTTGAGTACCGCAAAAATCTCGTCGCCGACCGGTTGCTCCTGACTGAAGTCGTACACCGGGAGGTCGATCGCGACAGTGGCCTCGGGAGTGACCTCGCCATCGGTCTTCATGCAGCGGAAGCCGTTCTTCGGCGACCGGTCGAGGGGGTCGTCCGCATCCGAGTCGCGGTACCTGTAGCTGGGGTCGGACCACGCGCCGCCGAGGGTGTAGCGAGCGGCGCCGAGCCGGTTGAGGCACCACTCACGGACGTTGCCGGCCATGTCAAAGGTCCCGAACGGCCCGATGCCGCCATAGCTGGCCACCGCGACCGGACCCTCGCCGCCAAAATTGCTGACCGTGATGATGTCCGAAAAGATGCCCTGTTCGGCGGCGCGGTACCAATGAAAGACGGTTGGCAGGCTCTTGCCGGCCCAGCGGGCAAAGGCCGCGGCTTCATACCAGCTGACACCGCCCACCGGGTCGTCGGCAGTCCCGTCGGGGTATGAGCCCAGTTCCCAGGTCGCGGGGCCGGGCCGGCCAGTTGTGTCGACGAAAAGCGTGACTGCTTCGTCCCATGCCACCGCTCGCCCGCCCACAGTGATCGGCTCGCTCCAGAATTCGGCATCGCGGTAACCGCCGGCATCGACGAATTCTTTGAACCGGGCGTTGGTCACCTCGTTCCGGTCAAACCAAAAGGCCTCCAGATCCACCCGCCCCTGCCCGCCAAAGGCATTTCTGCCGGCCGGGATCCTCACCATCCCCGGTGGTGCTGAGCCTTCCGGCACCAATTCGAAACGCGGAGCGAGCGAAGTCGCGCCGCTTCCGACAAAGGTCTCGTAGCCGGGTTTCTCGATGCGGTAGCGCATGACCGCCAACGGCAGATCAACTTCCAACGGCGCCGGGCCGAGGTGAATCCATGGGCGACCGAGATCTTTGTAGTTGTTGACATAGACCTCTGCGCCATCCGGGTCTGACTCGATCGTGACCGGAAAGGTGTTGGCACGCTCGATCTGCTCGAGGAGGGGGTCACCGGGGATGACAGCGGCGGTCTCGCGCAGAAGGCGAAACGCCCCGTCCCGATCGCCGGTGTCGAAGAGCCTCTGGATCTCTGGGAGAGCTACGGTGCGTGCTGAGTGTGCCTTTTTCGCTTGTAGGCCGAACCACAACGCGGTCGCTCCGGCCACTACGACCAGGACCGCTATCGCTGCGAACTGAAACAGCCGCCGACCACGCGGCGCCGGCGTGCCGAGGGTGACACCCGACAATGAACCAGTACCGCGCAAGGCCTCGAGATCGCACCGGAGCTCTTCGGCGCCGGCCGGCCGATCGGCGGGGTCCTTGGCGAGACAGCGTTCGATCAGCTCACCGAGATCATTTGGCAAAGCCGGCTTCAGCTCGCCAACGGGTTGCGGCGTGCCGGTGAGGATCGAGGAAATCAGGGCCGGACCACCGGTGCCCTGGAACGGCCTTTTTCCGGCGGCCATCTCGTACAACATAACGCCAAAGGAGAAGAGATCGGAAGCCGGGCCCACGGTCGTTCCGGAGAGCTGCTCCGGCGACATGTAGGGCATGGTCCCCAATACCGTACCGGCGCGGGTCTGCAGGGTCATGGTGGCGGTCTCGGATTCCTCGCTCACGGGTTTGGACGCAACTTCATCCGAGTGAGCAAGCTTGGCGAGACCGAAGTCCAGGACCTTGACCTTGCCTTCGGAGGTGACCATCACGTTGGCGGGTTTGAGGTCGCGGTGGATGATCCCCTTGGCGTGGGCCGCCGCCAGCGCTGACGCCACGGGGACAGCCAACGCCAGAAGCTCCTCCGAACTCAGTCCCTTTTCGGGAATCCGGCGATCGAGGGTCTCGCCTTCCACCAGTTCCATCGCGAGATACCGTACGCCGTCCGCCTCGCCGATGGCGTGAATGGTGACGATGTTCTCGTGGTTGAGAGCGGCGACCGACTTCGCCTCACGTTCGAAACGGGCGCGACGATTCGAGTCGTCCGAAACTGCCAGGGGAAGGACCTTGATCGCCACATCGCGGTCGAGGCTGGTGTCGTGGGCGCGATAGACCTCACCCATCCCACCGGCGCCGATCGGCTCAAGGATCTCGTAATCGCCGAACTGTGTTCCTCGATTGAGCTGCATTGTGACCCCTCAAGAGTATTAATCTCGAATGGGCCGAGTCTGTTCCGTCCAGCCTGACCAATCGCGAACGAATCACCCTGAAGGTTGATACTCGAGGAGGTCTCCTGGGCTGCACTCAAGAGCTTTACAGAGCTTTTCGAGGGTCGAAAACCGTATGGCCCTGGCCTTGCCGGTCTTGAGTACCGACAGGTTCTGAACTGAGATGTCGACCAGATCCGAAAGCTCGTTGAGCTTGATCTTGCGTCTCGCCATCTGGACGTCGAGATTGACTACGATTGGCATCAAACACCTCAGATCGTGAGCTCGAGCTCGTTCTTCAAACGGCCGCGCTCTTTCAAGAGCTGACCGTACTGGTGAGTCAGGAACGCCAGGATCAAAGCGGCAAAACCAATGGCCTGTGGGAAGACAACGCGGGCGACCTCGACAACACCGAGCCGCCAACCGGCAATCGGGAACGGCAGGACAGCGCCGCTTACGAAGTAGGCCGGCAGGAAAAGGATGTCGAGAACGCAGCTCACAACCAGGAGACGGGTCAGACCCGCGAGAATCGACGTCAGACGATCCGCCACCTCGGGCGAATCTCCCTCGGTTTGAAGAAGCGACAGCGTCCGTGAACCGTCCCAGTAGATTTTGATCCACACAAAAGACCGAACAAAACCCATCAGTACCGCCACGAAGAGAACAACGGTGAATCCGGTCGAAACCGGCCCACCGCCGGCACTCGTCAGTCGGACGCTAGGCCATACGTTGACGAGGTACATCAACAGTCCAATACCCTGGAAAATGACGATCGCCGACGCCAGCACCGCGTAAAAACGGAGCGCCTTCCCGAGCGGTTGAGTGATCCGGTTGTGATCCATGAGCGAGCTTCCTTTCGTGGACGTGTTCCGATGACGCGTCCGGCTCAGATGCTCTCTATCATGGTGCCGAAAAACATGTTTGTCAATTAATTTTTAATGTTTATCATGAAAAATTAACTGATAAGCAAGTATTTTTTATGATGTCATCCAGTGATCGCGCATCCATGCGGTCGTCTTCGAAAGCCTCAAACCATTGGCAAAGTCGATCATGTAGGGGATCTTCTTGACGCCGTCCATGGGGATCGAAACATCCGGCGGAAAAACCGGTGCAAGCCGGTGGTATCGGTCACGCAGCATCTGGGCGCACTGGTAGTCGGCGATTCCTGAAACCCCGTCCAACATCAGGCTGATCAACGGTTTGATCCACTGCGCGTATCCCCAATTAAGGTTTTTCCCCTTGATGTGAAACAAGCTGGTTCCGGTGCCGAGCGAGAGCAACACGACATCCTTCATCTCGACGGGGGGATCGAGATACCGCTCGTCCTGGGTCTGGGCGAGGGCGCACATTGAAGGGTTGGTGGCGTAGACGCCGCCGTCGACGTAGCCGTCGACCGTAGGGAAATAGGTGGGCGCTGCTGCGGTATAGAGACCGACCTTGTAAACCAGCTCCGAGCGGTCGTTGCGGGGCCCCTTGAAATTGTGGAAGAGCTTTGGCTTCCAGGTGCGCTTCCTCTTCTTCGGGTGCTCGTTGTCGAGGTCGAAGGCCGTGATGAGGACGTGCTTCTCGAGTTGGCCGAGGGTGGTATTTTCACCCAGAACTCTTTTGAAAACCCGCCGCATCGGTGCGGTCTTGTAATCCGCGCCGCGCAGCTTGCCGAGATCCAGGAGATCGTCGATCCACGAATCGTCGAAGATCTCCGGTCCGTCATCGATGTAGAGGTTGCGGATCTCCTCGAGGCCGAGGCCGCGCCCGATGGCGAGGGCCAGCAGCCCCCCGGTGGAGGTCCCGGCAATCAGATCCACCTTGTCGAGAAAACCCTCCAGGCCAGGTGTTGCGGCCAGTCGCTGCATCATCACCGTGGTCACGATCCCACGGATGCCGCCCCCATCGATGGAGAGAACACGATACTTCGCCATGGCTCACCTCCCCGCCCTCTTTTGCACGATGTCTAGAACAGAAGATACGACCGCGGGGCGCACCCGTCAAAAACCCGTCTCGTTGTCACCGCAGCTGCGGGGAATCCGAAATTCACAACACAGGCGAGAGAAAGAGCATCAGGGTCACGATCCAACCGACCGTCCATACCGTCGATCGAAGTGCGGCGAGGTCTGCGAGGTAGACACCGACATAGCAAAGTCGCGAGATCACGAACACCACCGCCAGGATGTCAACCAGACCAGTGGCGGCGCCCGAAATGTGCGCCACCAGCACAGCCGCAGCAAACGGCGCAAAGGTTTCGAAACCGTTCAGGTGGGCAGCCACCGAGCGAGCGCCCCAACCGGTCAACGCCGCCTGTTGGGCACGTGGATGGCGATTGTCATAACCACCCGCCTTTTGCATAGCCATCGCCACCGGGAGCTTGCCGGCATAAACCAAAACCCACGCCGCCACGATGCACCACAAATGAATTGCCATTTACCGACCTCCGATAGGTCACCTTACCCCACCCACACCAACCACGAGCTTGAACGCATCAGGGATCTCCAAACACCCCTGGTCTGGAGACAGAACCGACAATCTCGAACTGAGATGGCCCTGTTATTCTCTGTTTCACTTGAGGATGAACTGGAGTGGAGGCGTTGGTGGCTGGAACGAACGGAGCGGTCGCATTCGACAATGAAAAATATCTCGCCGAACAGAGTGCGGCCATCGTTGAACGCATAGAACGGGTCGGCGGCAAACTGCATCTGGAGTTCGGCGGCAAGCTCATGTACGACTACCACGCCGCCAGGGTCCTGCCGGGTTTTGATCCGAATGTGAAAATGCGGCTCCTGCAGCGGCTCGCGAGCCAGACCGAAATCATCCTCTGCGTCTACGCCGGGGATCTGGAACGCCGCAAGGTGCGGGCGGATTTCGGAATCACGTACGACGCCGACACCTTCAAGCTGATCGACGATCTGCGCGACCGCGGTCTCAGCGTCAGAGCGGTGGTTATCACCCGGTACGAGGACCAGCCGGCCGCCGAGACATTCCGCAACAAACTCGAGCGGCGTGGTGTGACCGTCTACACCCACCGCCCCATTCCCGGCTACCCCGCAAACGTTGCCCGGGTCGTCAGCGACGACGGCTACGGCGCCAACCCCTACATCGAGACCGATGCCCCGTTGGTGGTGGTCAACGCTCCCGGGCCCAACAGCGGCAAGATGGGGACCTGTCTTTCGCAGGTTTACCACGAACACCAACGAGGCGTGCGGACGGGCTACGCGAAGTTCGAGACCTTCCCGATCTGGAATCTCCCTTTACGCCACCCTGTCAATGCCGCCTACGAGGCCGCAACCGCCGAGCTTCGCGACGTCAATATGATCGATCCCTACCACCTCGAGGCCTATGACGAACGGGCGGTCAATTACAACCGCGATATCGAGGCTTTTCCACTGCTCAAACGCATCCTCGAAAAGATCACCGGCGAGTCCATGTACCAGTCACCTACCGATATGGGGGTCAACCGCGCCGGGTTTGCGATCATCGACGACGACGGCGCTCAGAAAGCAGGCAAGAGCGAGATCATCCGCCGCTATTTTCGCTACGCCTGCGACGAGGTCCTCGGTCTCGAGGACGGCGATGCGGTGCGTCGAATAGAGGCTCTGATGGAGGAATTCGATCTCAAACCCGAGGACCGATCGGTGGTTCTGCCGGCGAGAAACGCCGCTGCTGCTGCCGAACAAAAGGCCGACAAGGGCCACCACGGCGTTTTTAGCGGCGCCGCCATCGAATTGCCGACCGGAACCATTTCCAGCGGTCGCAACAGCCCCATGATGCACGCCTCTTCGGCCCTGGTTCTCAATGCGATCAAAGTCCTGGCGGGCATCCCAGATCACCTGGACCTGATCAGCCCCACAGTCGTCGAGTCCATCGGCACGCTGCGCAAAGATCTCCTCGGCCATAGCTCCATCAGTCTCAACCTCGAGGAAACCCTGATCGCTCTCAGCATCAGCTCCACGACCAACCCCACGGCCCACCAGGCCTTGCTCCAACTCCCGAAGCTCGCGGGTTGTGAATTACACCTGACTCACCTGCCGACACCGGGCGACGAAAGAGGCTTGCGCCGTCTCGGCGTGCGTCTGACCTGCGATCCGAAGTTTGCCAGCAACAAGCTCTTCGTGTCGTAAAACCTGTTCTATGGAGAGGGTGTCGTGCTCGACCAGGGCGACACGTCCCCGCCCTCGAAACCGTCGGCAAAGACCCGATCAGTCGCGCCGGGAAGAACCACCAGAGTCGCCGACCGCGCCGGAAGGACAAGATCGGCGGCGCCCGAAATCACCTCCAGCGAGCCCGCAGGGCCCAGGGCCGAGCCCTCGGTGAACCGGTAAACCGCAGCCGTCCCGGAGACCGGTTGGGCGATCGCCACATTGGCGTTTTCCGTCGATGTGCTCTTGTTGAAGAGGAGCACCAAGAGATCGCCGGTCGGCGATTCCACGGCGTAGGCCCCAACCCGGTCCACATCCGAACTGGCACTCGACCGGCTGGTTCCGGTGACCCGGGCCCCACCACCGTCGTAGTTCAGAAAGAGACGAAAGGCATCCTCCATCCGGGTGCCAACGTCAGGCACGACCCATCGCATGGCGGCGAAGACTCCCTCACGGCCGAACACCGCCAGCACCTCGGCCTGGGCGAGCGCGGAGGAGATGCCGTCCTGTCCCCAGTTGTACTCGGTAATGGCGAGCCCGAGTCCAGGGCACCGCTGTTCGATGAGCTCGCGCATCCGCGGCAGCAGACGAACCGGCTCGTTGATCCACGACTCGGAGACGTAGGCCGGGTCGTAGAGGTCCTTCACGGAGCGCAGACGCAGGGCCTGAAGGGCTGCCCCACCTTCGCCGGCCAGCGCCTGGCCTCCCTGCGGGTAGTAGTGGATGTCGAGCACATCGACCGGCCGGACTCCGGTGTTCTGCTCGTGCTCACAGATCCGATCGAGGTACCACTCGAGAAACGGCTGGCCGCTATGGGCGGCCTGGTCGGCGCCCGCCGAGCATCCGTCCGCGGCGGAGAAAAAGTAGGCGCACCACCCCCAAACCACCGGGCCGAAGAGCACCGCATTTGGACGCGCCGCCTTGACTGTGGAACCGATGTCCGCGGTCCGTGACCAGATCTCGTCGTACGTCACAGACGACGGGTGGACATCGAAGTGGGTCTCCGACCACAGCATGGGCTCGTTGTCGAGGGCGAACCAGCGCACGGCGGATCCGAGGTGACCCACCCAATCAGTGACCCAGTTCGAATCGATCGCCATCGAGGTGTCGGTGGGGTCGTTGCCTGAAAGTCTGACACCGCCCGAGTATCCGTTTCCTGCGTCCGGTTGACACCAAAATGCGCCCCCGGTCGCGGTGCATTCGGTCTGGTCCTGGGCGCCATACTCCGCCACCGAGAACCCCCACTTCTTTTCCCGCACGCCGACCGGTGTCCAGCCGATCAGCGGCAGGGTCATCAGAGGCGCGGCGCCGCTGGCCAGGCTCTCGGCGACAAAGATGTCGGCGGTCGATCCATCCGGCAGATGCGCCGGATCGATGCTGGCGCCGGGGATATTCATAAAGAACCAGTCCGAGGCCTTGTTGCTGACGTCCGCCTGCCAGTTGTAGCGGGTGACCGAGTTGCCGCCCCACCGGTTGGCCGGATAGGGCACCGAAGCCAGTTGGTCGGTGTCCGCGAAGCTGACGCCGTAGATAGCCGGCGAGATCTCGCGCCCTACGCCAACGAGGTCGATCACGACGTCAACGTCCGCCGCCTGCGCGGAGACCTGCGCTCCGCCCCAAATGAGCACGACCAGCACGAACGTGGTCACCCGCAGGTCGATCCGCCGAGTCAATCGAGGGACCGCAGGCGCCCACGCGGTGTTTCGGAAGCAAAGCATGCCCCATTTTGCCACCTGTCGTCCTGCGAGCCAGTGTCGGGAATCACGTCGAAGAGCGTTCAGTCTCTCCTCGCCCAACCGAACATCGCGTCAGCTTTTTCCACCCTCCCGCCAGGCACTCTATTGCAAACCTTCGCCCCAACCGGGGTCGGATGTGCCGCGAATCACATCCGCAGCACCAAAATCACACGGCGGTGACTCGGGTCACATCTGACTAAATTCACGTCCCAATAGACTGATCAAGCATCGTCCAAAAGGAGCCCCTCATGCGACGTTTTGAAATCAAGGTTTTACTGTTATCGATCGCCATCATTTCACTTGTCAGCTTGGTTGGAGTCTCCGGAAACCATCGGACAAGCCGCGGCCGAGTCATGGCTCAGGCCACAAGCAGCAGCGCTTTTGCGGCTCTGCGGCCGGTCGGCGCCGCCACCGGCTGGGGCCGGGTGGTCGTGCGCGACAAGGATCTTCCGAGCGGTCAACAACGGACGGTCCAGGTATGGCTGTACGGCATGGAGCCAAGGGCAGAGTATCGGATTACGATCGACGACGTCGAAATCGGAACCATCAAAACCAGATCGAGCGGCAGCGGTGTCCTCAAGCTGCAGAACACCGGCCGCGGACATGACCCCGTACCGGCCGATCTGCCGCCGGTCGATCTGCTGGAAACGGCCATCGTGTACGACCGGGATTCCGCCCCAACCCTTGAAGGGACCTTTTCCGTAAACGGTCATCCCGGCGGCGAAACGACGTACGAGGAGGAGATCTCGCTCGTCGATGTGACCGGCGGCGACGCCGCCGGTGCGGCCGAGGTCGAAATGCGGGACGGCGGGCATCAGGAGTTCAGAACCCACGCCACGGGTCTCGACCCACAGATCGGCTACTCGGTGATCGTTGACGGTTTGATCGTCGCAAAGGTGACGGCTGACGACCAGGGACAGGCACGCCTCCAGCTCGAGCACCCCGACGATGAGAACCCCTTGCCCCCCGAACTTGTACCGGTCTCCAAGATCGGCACGGTGGAGTGGTGGATCTCCGGCGGCGACCTTCTGCTGTCCGGGTCCTTTACCGGCGCGTCGCGCTGCGAGCGCTTCACCGGAACCGTCACCGAGGTGACCGAAGACGGATTCAGCATTGAAACCGAGACCGGGTCGATCACCGTCGTCACCGACGGCGACACCGAGTGGGACGACTTCGGGGACCACGAACTGGCGGTCGGCGACAAGGTCAAGGTTGCGGGCTGTTGGGACGGCGACGTCTTCGTCGCGGACAAGGTCGAGCTCAAGGATGGCGGCGACGAGGAGATCTGCACCAAGCTCGTCGGTACCGTCGCCGAGGTTTCGGAGAGTGGTTTCGCGATTGAATCCGACGCCGGTTTCGTCACCGTCGTCACCACTGACGACACCGAGTGGGACGACTTCGATGACCGGGCGCTGGCCATTGGCGACAAGGTCAAGGTCGAGGGCTGTTGGGACGGCGAGTTCTTTATCGCCCACAAGGTCGAGCTCAAAGATGCGAACGGAGAGGAATCCTGTTTCAAATTGGTGGGCGTTATCGGCAACGTGTCCGGAGAAAACTTCGTACTGGACACTGACGAAGGGTCGATCCCGGTCGTCACAACTGACGACACCAAGTGGGACGATTTCGGTGACCACGATCTGGCCATCGGCGACAAGGTCAAGGTCAAGGGCTGCTGGGACGGTGACATCTTCGTCGCCAGGGAGGTCAAACTCTTAAACCACGACGAGGAAGAAGACTGCACCAAATATGTCGGGAATGTCACGGAGGGAGATGACCGCAGGTTCACGCTCGGGAACGGAGCCAGGTCCATCATGGTCGTTACCACCGGAGAAACTATGTGGCTCGAATTCGAAGGCCACGAACTCGCGATCGGCGACAAGGTCAAGGTCGATGGGTGCTGGGAGGGTGAGGTCTTCGTGGCCAAAAGTGTGGAACTCAAAAAACCGGCCTGAGATTGCTCGCACGCCGAGCGGTCGCAATCAGAGGTTGCTGCCGGGTCTCCGAACGACAGGCCCGGCCTCGCAACTGATCTCAGGGTCCCACGTCCCCGAAGTGCCCCAGAGAACTGCGCAGCCGATCGATTTCTCGCCGCACGGCAGCGGTCAGCTCCCGGCGCTCCGAGACGCCAACACCCAAGGTCGGTACTGGGCGGCCAATTCGGACCGTCACCGTTTGCGACCGGTCTCACCTGCGCCTCGCGGTCCCTGGATCGGTGGTCGTGTGACGGGACGCACCAATCGCCGCCATAACGCAGGGTATTCTTGAGATAGAGTCATCAGAGTTACGATCTAGATAAGACCGCGATGATCACGCTGAGGAAGGACCCGTGGAGGCACGATGCAGAATCCACTGAAACCCTGGAGGATCGGAGTTGCACTTCTTGTGACCACGCTGGTCGTGCCACCGGCAACGGCTGGTGTCGATGCCGTGTTCGCCGATGGCTTCGAGTCGGGCGACACGACGGTGTGGGAGCGGCCAACCCGGTATGTCGTCTTCGAGGGCTTCTACGTCCCCACCTGAGGGGTCTGCCAGGCTGCCGGTCCGGCAGTCGACGCCCTCGCAGCTGAGTATGACCACCTCCCGGTGGTATTCCTCGAGTACGCCTTCAACGACCCGCCAGCCGATCGTTGGTCTCGGATGATCTCCGCTCACGGCGGCGGGACCATCTACTTCCCGCCGATCATCGTCGACGCCGGCGACCAGTTCACCATGGGCTACCACTCGAACTTCGGCCAGGTCTACGGCGACATGGTCGACGCGGCGCTCGAGCGGCCGCCTTTGGGATCCTTGAGCGTCGCGCGGCAACGCGTGAACGACACCTTCGAGTTCACGGTCGAACTCGTCAATAACGCCGGCGTTTCGCTGTCGACCTCCAACGACGCCGTGGTTCACGTCCTGGTCTTTGAGGACGATCCCGCCGGCGTCAGCCGGGTCACCAGCCGCTACATCCGGGGCGATGACTCGGTTTCGATCAGTTTGCTTGCCGACGGCGAATCGGACACCTTCAACCTGACAGTGGACCTCACCGGCGTCGGGGTCGATTGGAGCCGACTTCACTCGGTAGTACTTGTCGACTACCGACCCGGAGGGTCCAGCGGCATCTGGGACATGGTACAGGCCGCCTTCCAGCCCTGACCGCCTAAAGTCGGGTTTCGTCGCCGAGGTGGCCAGCGGATCCGCGGAGGCGATCGATCTCGCGCCGGGTGGCGGCCGTGAGATCACGCCGGTGCGAGACACCCAGTCCCCTGGTCGGGATCGGAGGGCCGATGCGCACCGTCACCGGTTGCGGGCGTATCAATCCCTCGTCGGGCGGGAGCACCAATCGCGGCCCCTCCAGACCCACCGGGAGAATCGGCAACCCGGTCTTGAGGGCTACCAGAAAGCCTCCCCGTTGGAACGGCAGCAATCGTCCATCGAGGGTCCAGGTTTCTTCGGGAAAGACCAAAGGTGAACTCCCGCTCTCGACCTCGCGCATGGTTTCGGCCAACATCGCGCCCGCTGAACTCCGATCCTCCCGGTCGACCGCGACAAAACCCGCACTGCGCATGGCCCAGCCGAGAAACGGGACCGAAAAAAGCGACTTCTTGGCCAGGAACCGCAGCTCGAGCGAGGCCGGAAGCGCCGTCAACAAGACTGGGATATCGAGCCCTGACTCATGGTTGGCCATGATCACGTAACGCTCGCCCTCGGCGATATGTTCAAGCCCCTCAACAAGAACCGGTACACCCGCCAGGAGCAGACAAACGCGACCCCACAGGTGGGCCACTGCGACCGCACGACGCGGTGAAACCAACCCGACAATCATCGCCACACTGCCCAGCACCACGGTGGCGGTGCCGATCGCGAGACGCAGAAACATGGTTCGTCGAGGGCCTGCCTCAGTCATCAACTCGACATTCTATCTCGCGCCGCCTCGCCCGCCTATGTCACAGGATGCCTGTACGAGAGCACCCTTTATGATCACCCCAGTCAGTTGGCTGCCAGCGTCCGATACGACTCAAAGGTGTCGAAGTGGCAACTGCCGAGAGTGGCGGTGCCCACCCCGCGGATCACACAATCACCCTGGAAACTGCTCTCAACAGACGCGCCGCCACCCTCATCGGCACCCTGTGCGGGCACCGAGACGAATCCACTGCGATACGGACCGGTCGAACCTCAGGGGCACTTTTGCGTAGAAGAACACTGGGACGAACAGCGGCTCGACGACGCAGTTGGCAGATCAGATCAACCAATTACAAAGGAGACTTGACGATGAAAATCTCAGAACGAACGGTGGACGATGTCACGATTCTTGCGCCGAAGGGAAAAATCACCATCGGCGCCGGCGACGTGGCCCTTCGTGAAGCCATCGACGCTGCTACGAAGAGTGGGAGTTCGAAGCTGTTACTCGACTTTCACGGCGTATCGAAATTGGACTCCTCTGGCCTCGGCGAACTCGTGGCGGCCCACAACACTGTCACCAGCGAGGGAGGGACCATTCGGTTGATGAGACTCCCGTCCAAGCTCTACAACGTTCTCGGCATCACCCAGATCGTGTCGGTGTTCGACGTCTTCGATGACGAACAGGAAGCCATCAACTCTTTTCATTAGCCAGTTGGCGTTCGAGCCGGGCGACTCGATCCTCGAGCTCGCTCACCCGCTGCGACAGCCCGGGGGCCGGCGCCTCCACACGGGCCGGCTCGAATACCGCCGTCTGCTGGTCCGGCCGACCGCCGATCAGATGGGTCCAACGTGCTTCTTTCTGGCCCGACTGCCGTGCGAGGTGGACGGTCAACGGTTCGTCTCCGGAAGCGAGACCCGCCAAAGCGCTCTCAACCGCGGATGTCGAGGCGAACGGGTGCATGCGTTCGGTTCGCCCCCGAATCTCACCCGCGGTCTGAGCCCCCCGCACCAACAGAACGGCCATCACCGCCCTGGTCGCCGGCGCCAGATTCCACATGCGGTCGAGGCTGTGCCGCCATTTTCGGATCCGCGCCCCGTCCACCGGCCACACCATGACCTCGCCGTGCAGTCGGTCAAGCGCCCCCTCCACATCGGATTGCGAGAGCGCCATGACCGGGTCGCGGTTGCTCTTCTGGTTGCACGCTCCGACAAGCGCGTTCACCGACAAGGGATAGGCGTCGGGAGTGGTCTGTTCCTTTTCGAGCAAACAGCCCAGCACCCGAATCTCAACGGCGTCCAATTCGCGGGGCAGTCGCATGCATCCTCCGGTCGTCGGCCCATTCTACTGTGACCGAGAGCCCCGGACGGAAATTCAGTGATAGAGGTTCTTGCCGGTCGCCGGAGCCAACCCGGGCGCATCGAGATTCCCGTTGCCCACCGCCCAAGCCAACCGCCGATCAACGGCGTCGGACCAGGTACGCTCGACCAGTGTGCCGGTCCTGGCCGCCCGCATTTCGGTGATC
>RCNF010000673.1_pt1 | contig 17644 bp, 15 predicted proteins | sample 2041311 | NCBI WGS metagenome assembly RCNF01 (sample SAMN09708228, study PRJNA481090) | Marine sediment metagenome, whole genome shotgun sequencing project. | biome: marine sediment; feature: ocean; material: sediment; isolation source: Sewage treatment plant 2 marine sediment (STP2) ... | reverse complement strand
TGTTCCAATACAAATGACTGTCATTTCGACCGAGCGTTAGGCACGGCGAAGTCCGAAGGACGAAGCCGGCAGCGAGTGGAGAAATCTCTTGAAGGGAAGCCCTTCGTTACAACGGTGCGCCGTTTTCGGGCGTTCGGGGGAACCTGTCTTTCAGAACGCGTTTCCCGAGAGGAGCCACCCATCGCATTGTCTGCCCGAGAGGTGTGGGCGGATTGATGAGGCGAGCCCACACAATGCGATAAACGGCACCTCCGCCGCACGCGAACATCTGCGTTCATCTGCGTGATCTGCGGTCTCTCCGGATGGGACGGTGGGATGGACTCCCTTTCTCCCTTTCTCCCTTTCTCCTCTGCCCTAGCTCTCATCCTCGAGGCGGCGGTAGATGTCCCTGCGCCGGTCGCGGAGGAAGGGGAAGTGCTCTCGCGCCTGTCGGACCACCTCGGCGTCTACCTCGTTGAGGACTACGCCGGGCTCGTCGGCCAGTGTGGACACCACCTCTCCCCAGGGGTCGAGGAGGCTGGTGTCGCCGCGGTGGGGATAGCCCTCGGCCTCACCGACCCGGTTGACCCCGAGGACCCATGCCTGGTCATCGATGGCGCGGGCGGCCAGCAGCGTGCGCCAGGCGTGGGCGCGGCGCGATGGCCAGTTGGCAACCACGACATAGAGATCGGTCGCGTCGGCTGCTGCGCGGAAGAGCTCGGGAAAGCGGAGGTCGTAGCAGATCAGCGGTGTCACCCGGACGCCTTCGATGTCGATGGTGGCCAGCGCGTCACCGGCCTCGAAATGCTCGGCCTCCTCGGCGAGTGAAAACGGGTGGATCTTGCGGTAGTGGACGACCTCGTCGCCGTCGGGCGAGAAGATACCGCAGGCATTGGCTGGCCGGGTGTCTCCGTGCTCCGCGTAACCAGCCACAACCCACACTTCATAGGCGGAGGCCATGCCTGCGAGAAGGGTCTGAATGGTGGAAGCGTGGGCCGCCATGGATTCGGAACGCATCGAGAAACCGGTGGCGAACATCTCGGGCAGGGCGATCAGCCGCGCTCCGTCTTCAACCGCCTGTTGGATCAGCGGCGCCACGCGGCCGAAGTTTTCGGTGGGGTCCTCCCACGCGATGTCGAACTGAATACCGGCGACGATCATGGTGCTGGAGGCACCGGCACACGGCACGCCTGCAGACGCTCGGCGAGGAGGACGTTGAAAACCAGTTCCTGCCCGTCCTCCCAACCGTCGCGCCAGCGTTTCGGTCTGTCCTTTGGTGGACTGGTGTCGTGAAATGAGAACGAGGCGCTGAGGAGGGACGAACAGTTGGTGGTGCTGAACGAGCTCATCTCTTCGGCCCCCATGGAAAAACCGTCAAGGTAGTCGGCGTCGTCGCTGAGGTCGTCTGCCACGTTGGCGGCATCGTTGATGGCGCGGTGTACCGCCGCTCCGACGGCGGCGTTTGTCTGTTCGGCCTTCCACATCGTGTATTCCTGCAGGGTCTGATCGTAGTCGTCGGGCAGAGCTTGTATCTCGCGTCCATTCCAGGAATCGGATTCCCGGGCGTCCTCGAGCGATGGATACAGGGTCATGGTTTCCTCGAGTCGGGCCACGACGGCTGTGTCGTTGCCGCTCTTCACGTCCTCGCGGGCCATTGGGATGATGAGCTGTACCTCGCACTCCCGTTCGTCGAAAAGCTCAAAGGGACCGTCGGTGTGGGAAATGCGCAGGGGCACTGCAAGAGTCAGCAACAGGTCGACCCTCTGCCGCTTGGCGTTGACCTTGTCGATCTTGACAAGCTCGCCCGCCTCGAATCGATTCTGCGCCTTGGCGGCCACCCCGGCATCGCCAACCTGGTTGTCACTGTACGTGCCGGCACAGGCGGAGTAGACCTCGACCTCGAGAACCGCCCAGGCGCCCCGCAGCCGTTGGTTTAGCCGGTCGTCGAGTTCGGAGGCAAAGCCGGTTGCTGCGACCGACAGGGTGAACGCCAGGATAGATTTGAAGAGGGTGGATTTTGACATGAACACTCTCCCGTGACTCATCGGCCCATTCATTCGAGGCTATCACGGGCTCTGCCATAATGCGGGTGGCCCATGAACGACCCGTACGCACCTCCCACGGGTGGGGACTATCGTCCACCAGCCCGTCCTCGACCGCCGCGAACGCCGGCGGTGACGGTGATCATCGGAATCAACGTTCTGGTCTTCCTCGCCTGGCAGGCGGCATCGGTGATGCCGGCGCTCGAAGAGTTCATGGGGATGAACTTCCTCGTCAGCACCACCCACGTCATGCACGGACTGGTGTGGACGCTCCTGACCGCTGCCTTTTCCCACAGCGAGTTCTGGCATCTTGCCATCAATATGTTCGTCTTGTGGAGCTTTGGTACGGTCCTGGAACGGCTATGGGGAACGCGGAAATTCGTGGTGTTTTATGTCATCGCCGCGGTGGTCGCCTCGATCTGCCACTGTTTCGTTTCGACCGTGTTGATCGGCAACTCGGACATTCCAGCCCTCGGGGCGTCGGGGGCGGTCAGCGGTCTCCTGCTGGCGTACGCTCTGTTGTTTCCGCGCCACAAGATCCTTCTTATGGGCATCATTCCGGTGCCGGCACTGATCGGGGTCCTCGCCTTTGTCGGCATCGATCTCTGGGGGCTGTTCGCCCAGACCCGGGGCGGGGGGCTGCCGATCGGGCACGGAGCACACCTCGGCGGTGCTCTGGCCGGCGCCGTGATGTACTTCTTCTGGTTGCGTTCAACTCGTCCCGTCGAGCCCGAACCGCAGGGCAGACCGCCCCAGGGCGCAGCTGTGTTGAGTCCGGATGAAGCTCGCGATTTCGAACGCATTCGTATCAAGATTGAGACTTACGGACCGCAGGCCCTCAACCCCAAGGAGCAGGATTTCCTTGATCGACTGCGGGAACGGGTGCTACGCGCAGGAGGTCACAGTGGATAAGGGAGGCATCGTGGAGCGGAGTGCCAAAGATGTTCGGTTGGAAACCTTCGATTCCTTCAAGGGGGTTTTCTCGAGCGCCCCCATCCGATTGATGAGCCGGACGGTCAGCGCGATGCGGGCGATGGGATACAACGATCTCGCGTCGGCGATCGGCGACCTCGATTGGCAGACGGTGCCCGAGGATGATCCCGAAGACCCAAACCTGCACCACGACTGGCAGAACCTGCTCGATGGAGCTTTCTCGCACGTTGACGGTTGGCTCAACCAACTCGGTGCCCACCCCCTCGGCTACAACCTCGACTCCATCGGTTTTCCGGCGGTGACCGGGGCATGGAGTGGCCTGTGGTCGAAACAGCTCGGTATCGACTTTGCGAATGAGCCCCACTCACCACCGGAGATCGTCGTTTTCCACGGCGGCAACCAGGCGCTGCAGGCGTCGCTGCTCGGCGTCGCTGAAGCGCGTCGCAACCGGGTCGGTGACAACAGCCCGGCCACTGTATTGGTGCCCATTCCAACGTTCTCCTGCCCGATGGATCAGATGGCTCTGCAGGGGATGCAGGTCTTCTTCCTGCCGCCCGGCCGTGCCGACATGGATCCTCAGGCTGATGATCTCGCCCAGGTCCCGGATGGTGTCGACATTGACGGGGTCTATCTGATGCCGGTCAACAACCCGACCGGTCGAACTCTGCCGCCCGAACAGATGCGGGCATTTGTCGATGCAGTCCTCGACCGTTGGCCTCACGCCGGCATCATTCTCGACTCGGTGTACGTCAGGCTTCATCCACAATATCGAGAGCTTCTCGCCTGGTACCCGGAGAACGCCCGCTATCAGGAGGCGGTGCTCTTTGTCGACTCTCTGTCCAAGACCCATGGGGTGACCGGTCTCCGTGCCGGTGCCATCCTCACGAAGTCGAACGCTCTGCGCGACGGGATCACGCGCTATGCGCAAAACATCATGGCCGGTCCGTCGAACGTCATGCAGGCTGTGATGCTCTCGTTGCTGGCGCCCTTCGCGCTGGGCGACGATGAGCTCGCCGAACATCGGATCCGGCTGTCACAGCGCATCGGGCGTCACCTGCAGCGCCGCCGGCGGCTCTTGATGCACCAAGCCTTCGACCGTTTTGGCCAGTTCATGGCCGAAGAACAACCACTGCTGCCGGATCCGGAGAACTTTGACTGGCAGGGATCCATGTACGCGGTCCCCAAGCTCTCACCGCAGTGCTGTCAGATGGCCGAGGAGAGTCAGGTGTCGCCGACCGTGTCCTTCTATCTCGAGACCGGGATCGGCGGCGTGCCCCTGGATGGATTCTGCCGCAACCCCAACCTCGAACGCCACGGTCTGGTGGTCAACGCCGACTCGAAGAGGCTCGAAGCCTTTCTCGAAGAGTCGCGGAAGTATGTGAGACTTTCTTTTGGCATGACGCCGCCACCCAGGGAACCCTGAAGGATCAATCGATTGATGCCTGAACGTCTGAAGTGGTGACCGCCGAAACCGCGAGGGCGGCGAACCCGGCCATGAAGAACGCCGGCACCAACTCGTAGAGGTTGGCCAGCCCCCACTGTTGGACGAGCCACCACGACAGAAGCGTGAGGAGGGCGGCCGCCACGACCGCTATCTTGTCGGCCGGTGCAAACGCTCGTGACACCTCGCCTACGACCAGAATCGCAACCGCCGCCAGCAGGGCGACCCACCACGATCTCCCAAAGGCGACTGCGTTTCCCACTGGATCTCGCCCCAGGTTCCAAAGAACTGTCACACCGGCACCGGTGAGCATGGCCGCCAGGGCGCCATGGCGGTTGACGGCATTTTTGGTCAAGGCGAGCAGGATCAGCGGCGCGAATGCAGCCCCCAGCCCCGACCACGCAAACAAGACAAACCAGAACACCAGACGTACCTCGGTCAGCGCGACGAGGACGCCGATCACCCCGACCACGATCACGGTGATCCGTCCCAGTATCAGGCTGCGGCGGTCGTCCCGAGCCTTGCCCAGGGTCTCCTCGACCACGTCGTACGCCACCGCCGATGCGGCGACCAGGAGTTGCGACGAAACGGTCGACAGGATGGCCGAGATCACGGCTGCCAGCAGCACCCCGGCGAGCACCGGGTGGACCAGCTCGAGCGCCAGGGCCATCAGGGCCTGCTCGCCGTCGGCGAGGTTCGGCAGCATGACGCGGCCCACCAGACCGACGACCCCAGCTCCGTAGAACACCGCCACGCCCCATATCATGGCGATCACCTGCAGACGCTGCACCTCGCGGTCGTCGCGCGTCGCCATATAGCGCGTGATGACGTGCGGCATACCGGGATAACCAAGACCGATGCCGAGTTGACCGATCACAAAGCCCCAGAGAGCGGGTCCGACCCGGTCGCCGCTGGCGGTCAAGAGGTGGGGACTGATCGATCCCAGGCCCTGGACAAGGGCATCAAACCCGCCGAGGCGCATCACTGCGTACAGTGGCAGTGCGATCAACGCCCCGGCCACGAGGAGCCCCTGGAAGAGGTCCGTCCAGGCGACGGCGCGAAAACCGCCGAGGGACGTGACGAGGGTGATGACGACGGCGCCGATGATGATCCCGATCAGGTATCCGGTGCGGCCCTCGAGCCCGAGGGACGACGAAAAGGCCTTGCCGGCGGCGGTCATCTGGGCCGCGACATAGCCCATCATGCAGACCAGGATGATGGCCGTGGCGGTGACCCTCAGGACATTGCGTGGATCGCCCCAGCGGCGGGTGATGACATCGGTGAGGGTGATCGAACCATGGGTTGCCGACAAAGGGCGCAGCCGCGGCGCCACCACGTAGACGTTGACCAGATAACCGAGCAGACAACCGGGCGCGTACCACAGGCCTGAGACCCCGTGGGTGAAGGTCATACCCACCGCGCCCAGGGTCACCCACCCCGATTCGGAACTGGCGGTGGAGGAGATGCCTGCGGACCAGGCGCCGAGCGAGCGTCCGGCGAGGTGAAAATCTTCCCCACCGTGGGTCCGCCGCGCGGCCCGCCAGCCGATCGCGAGCAGGACAAAGAGGTAGAGGACCATCACCACGGCCACGGTGGTGATGGTGGAGGGATCGAGGGGCGTCATCGCTGAGGTTCCCGGGCCGGTCCGTCAAGGAAGTTCTCGACGAACACACCGATGACGAGTGCCACCGGAAATACCCAGAGCAGGAGGTGGGCGCCGAGGCTGAGGTTGAATTGCTCCATGTCGGATGCCTCCGCCGAAAAGTGTAGCGCGACCACCACAGCTGGATTTCGGAATTCGGATTTCGGAATTCGGAATTTCCATCGCATCGCCCATCGATAGTGAACGTCCACTGATTCAGAGTGGGTGGGAACACGTGCGGCGGAGGTGCCCGGCTTCGCTTCCAGCTACGCCGTGACGAACCGCGTGCGGCGGAGGTGCCTGGCATCCGCTTAGGAAACGCGTGCAGATACGAGCCGCGTGCGGCGGAGGTGCCACTTGCAATATTGTTGGACACAAGTGCATTGCTGCAGGTAGGACGATCCGGGCCAACAATGATGCGGGTGGCTCCTCTCGGGTATGACCTCGAGAAAATCAAGGCCCTCCGGATGCCTCGGGAAAAACGGTGGGAGAATCAATGAACGTCGGACGCTTTTCAAAGGCGCCACCAAACCGGGAACGACGTTCAGAAAGTCAGTGCCCGTCAACTGCCTCTTGAAGCCTCGGAAAACCTCCAACCACCCCGAATGCTAAACTCCACTCGACCGTCTGGAGGACCAATGAAGACACTCCGAAACTCCACCGCGTGCCTGGCGATTCTGATAATGGCTGCGCTCCACCTGACCGCCGCCGAACCGATCCACGTCATGGTGGGCAACGACGATGGGATCGACGCGCCCGGCCTCGAAGCCATCGTCTCGATCCTCGCTGCGGATCCCGCCTACCGGGTCACGGTGGTGGCGCCGAAATTCCAGCAGAGCGTGTCCGGACACGGGTTGGTGACTCGCACCGAAATCGAGGTGACGGAACACGACCCGGTGGCTGGATGCCCATCCTGGTCGGTCGACGCGACCCCCGGTACGGTGGCGCGGATCGGACTCACCGCGTTGCTCTTGGATGACCCGCCCGATCTCATCGTGTCGGGCATCAACCGCGGCGAAAACGACGGCCTCGGGGCCTGGACCTCGGGAACGGTCGCGGTGGCCCGCGAGGGCGGTTTGGCGGGTATACCCGCGGTGGCCGTGTCGCTCCAGCTCGACTGGTCGGATCCCAAACCGGATTTCGCGGCTGCGGCGAGGTGGGCAAAACCGGTGATCGATGCGGTGCGGACCGAGGGCCTGCCGTCGGGCGTCTACCTCAACGTCAACGTGCCGATGGAACCTGCGGAGATTGAGGGATACCTGGTGACCCGGATGGGTCTCGACCCATCGGAAGAGGCGCGGTATGTGCTGGCAAGGGCCGACTCCGACGGCACGCGCTGGTACGTCAGCCGGTGGAAGCCACCGATCGAGACCGAGCCGGGTCGTGACTCGCATGCCCTGAACAGCGGTTGGGTGACGGTGACTCCGCTCGGTCTCGACCAGACGGCGGATGACGCCTTGTTGGTGTTGCAGCAATTCCAGTTGACGCCGCCCGGCGGCGCCGGAGATTGAAATCGTCCCCCTGGACTGCGGGCGCAAGGGCGTCTGACATTGACACAATGGCGGCGTCCACCTAGAGTTGGACCCCCTGTGCGTGCCATGGGGCGGTGTGTGTGCGGACACTTCGGTCGCGCCGCCGTAGGAGGAGTCGAATGGGACGTCGGATTACCCGCAAACAACTGAAACAGGATGACGAGTTCGTTTCTGCGGCGGAGTGGATCTTTCGCTGGATTGCCGATAATCGCCGGCAGCTGATGGCTGCGATCGGCGTCGTGTGTGCGGCGGCCCTCGTATGGTGGGGCGTCAGCTCGTGGATGGGGTCGCGAACCGACGATGCGTCGCTTCTTCTCTTCCACGCGGTGCAGACCTTTGAGGGCGACGCCGTCGCCGGGTCCCTGGTGCCGGGAGGCGATGTCGAAGCTGCGGAGATCGAATTTCTCCAGGTCATCGACAGCTACAGCGGTTCCGACCAGGCCGATATGGCAAGGCTCTATCTCTCTCGGATCGCTCTGAGCCGGGGTCAGACGGACGAGGCCCGTTCGGCCTTCGTCGAACTCAGCCAGGAACACGGCAACGACGTGATCGGTCGGCTGGCGACCCTTGAACTGATCGATCTTCGCATCGCCTCCGGCCAGGTCGCAGAGGTTGCCGCCGAACTCGAAGCGATGATTGTCGGCCAGAACGAAGGTCTGCCGCGCGACGCCGCCCTGTACAAGCTGGGCGAGGTCTTCGTCACGTCCGGGGAGCCCGAGCGGGCGCGGAGCTACTTCGAACGCCTGGTCGAGGAGTTCCCCGAATCGCCATACCTCGTGAACGCTCAGCTCAAACTCGGCGAACTCGGCTAGGGATTCGTGGCTTTCGTCGAGGCGGTCGCGGCCAAACGGGACGGAGAGGCCCTCGACCACGACCAGATCGCGGAATTTGTCCGCGGCGCAACCGACCATTCGTTGCCGCGCGAACAGCTGGCCGCGATGCTCATGGCCATTTGTTGCCGAGGTATGAACGCCGACGAGACCCGGTGGCTCACCGACGAGATGCTTCGTTCGGGCGAAGCGTGGGACCTCGCAGCGGATCGGCCTGACGTGATCGACAAGCATTCCACGGGCGGCGTGGGCGATACCGTTTCGTTGATATTGGCGCCTCTCTTGAGCGCGGCCGGCGTTCCGGTGGCGATGATGGCCGGTCGCGGCCTCGGACACTCGCAGGGGACTCTCGACAAGCTCGACGCCATTCCGGGTTGGGATTCCAGCCGCAACCGCAGTCAGACCCTCGAGCTTCTCGATGCGTGCGGCGCGGCGATCATCGCCCAGACTGACGATGTGGCGCCCGCCGACCGAACCCTGTACGCGCTGCGCGATGTCACGGGCACCGTGCCGTCGCTGCCCCTGATCGTGGCCTCGATCATGTCCAAGAAACTCGCTCTCGGCGTCGGGACCCTGGTTCTCGACGTTAAATGGGGATCTGGGGCATTTCGCAAGACGATCGAGGATGCCCGTGAACTCGCGGTGGCATTGCGCCAGGTTGCGGTGGACAGCGGTGTTCGCTGCCAGGCCGTGATCACCGACATGAACCAACCGCTGGGCCCCGCCCTGGGGACCGCGTGCGAGGTCCACGAGGCAGTTGCGGTACTCGACGGCGGCGGTGATCCTCTGCTGCGTGAGGTGACGATCGATCTCTCACGTGAGGCAATGGTTCTTCGCGGCTGGGATGAGGCGGAGGCCGGGTCGGCTCTCGTCGCGGCGCTCGCCGACGGGTCGGCCCTCGACGCTTGGCGACGGATGGTCATTGCTCACGGTGGTGATCCCGACCTCGACCGTCTGGCGCGGCCCGTTGCTTCGGTCGAGGTGACGGCGGTCGCCGATGGCTTTGTCGTCGCCTGTGACGGCGAAGAATTGGGGCGGGTGACGGCAGCGGTGGGTGCCGGGCGTCGCCGGGTGGAGGAGGAGCTCGCGCACGGGGCCGGGGTGCTGGTTCACGCGCGGATCGGCGACCGGATCGAAAAGGGACAGCCTTTGGCGACCCTGCTGGTTGGGGCCAGGGAGTTTGACCAACGGAAAATGGTTGAGCGCATTCGGGAGTCCTTTGGTATCGGCCCGGACGCCGTGGAGCCTCCACGGCTCATTCTCGGACCAGTCGGCGCGGTATGATGTGAGGACACGCTCGGTGGCGGCGGGTTGAGAATTTCCTGACAATTTTTACAGTGAGATATGCGGAGGCGATATGACGGACAGGCAACGGGTGTTGGTGACCGGCGGCGCTGGTTTTCTCGGTTCGCACCTGTGCGGACGACTGTTGGACGAGGGTCTCGAGGTCGTGTGCATGGACAACCTCATCACCGGTTCGCTCGATAACATCGAGGGGTTCTTTGGTCGCGACGGCTTCCACTTCGTCCACCACGACGTGACCAACTTCATCCATGTGCCCGGGAAACTCGACTACATCCTGCACTTCGCGTCGCCCGCTTCTCCCATCGACTATTTGAAGCTGCCGATCCAGACACTGAAGGTGGGCTCGCTCGGCACCCACAAGGCGATCGGGCTCGCAAAGTCAAAGGGCGCCAGGTTCCTTCTCGCCTCGACATCGGAGACCTACGGTGACCCCCTGGTCCATCCCCAGCGCGAGGACTACTGGGGCAACGTCAACCCGGTGGGACCGCGCGGCGTGTATGACGAGGCGAAGAGATTTGCCGAAGCCATCACCATGGCCTACCACCGCCATCACGGCGTCGACACCCGCATCGTCCGTATCTTCAACACCTATGGACCACGGATGCGGGCCGGTGATGGTCGCGTCGTGCCGACCTTCATCTGCCAGGCGCAGGCGGGGGAGCCGCTCACGGTCTTCGGAGATGGTTCCCAAACCCGGTCGTTCTGTTTTGTCACCGATCTCATCGAGGGCATCTGGCGGCTTCTCAACTCCGACTATGTGGAACCGATGAACATCGGCAATCCGGCTGAGATGACGGTGCTGCAGTTCGCGGAGGAGATTCTGCGATTGACGGGTTCGTCGTCGCGGATCGACTTCGTGCCCCTGCCCGAGGACGATCCCAAGGTTCGGCAGCCCGATATCTCGCTGGCCCGCAAAGAGCTGGAGTGGGAGCCGAAGGTGGGGCTTGCCGAAGGGCTCGAGGAGACCATCGCGTTCTTCTCGGACTGACCTCGCGAGCCGACAATTCGAGAGCGCCCGACTTTGATATCGCGCTTCCCGAGAGGAGCCACCTTCATCATTGTCTGCCCGAAACATCCTGCCGAAGTGGATATGGGTGCATCAGACAATATTGAAGATGGCACCTCCACCGCACGCGGTCTTTCCCGTCAGGACTCGAGCGTTTCCTGTCGGTGGGGGGGTCGGGCGGAAATTCCTAATTCCTAATTCCTAATTCTGCTGTGGCAGCGCCGCAGCAAGCACCTCGTCGACCGTGTGGACAAACAGGAAGCGGAGCTTGCGGCGGGCGCTGGGCGGCAGGTCCACGAGGTCGCGTTCGTTTTCCGCGGGCATCAGGACCTCCGGGATTCCTGCCCGGAGAGCTGCCAGTACTTTCTCCTTGATGCCGCCGACCGGGAGGACATCACCGCGCAGGGTGATCTCACCGGTCATTGCGAGGTCGTGGCGAACCGGTCGCCCGCTCGCTGCAGAGACGATGGCCGCGAGGATGGTGACTCCGGCCGAGGGTCCGTCTTTGGGAATGCCACCTGCCGGCACGTGGACGTGCAGCGAGTGGCCGTCGAACCAGCCCTCGGCGATACCGAGGCTCTTCGACTGGGCCTTCGCAAGCGACAGGGCGGCCGCCGCGGATTCCTTCATGACGTCGCCGAGCGAACCGGTCAGAGCGAGGTCGCCTTTGCCCTCGAGGGATATGGCCTCGACGAGCAGGACCTCGCCGCCGACTGCGGTGTAGGCGAGACCGGTGGCGACACCCACGCGATCGGCCTTCAATGGGTGCTCGTCGAGGAACTTCGGCGGTCCGAGCAGCCGCTCGACGGTGGCCGGTGTCACGCGATGGGTGGCGGGACGTTTTTCCGCGACCTGGACGGCCACCTTGCGGCACACCGAGCCGATCTCGCGTTCGAGGTTGCGCAGACCTGCCTCGCGGGTGTAGCCGCCGATCAAACGGCGAATCGACGGGGTATTGAAATCGAGGCCGTGATCGGCGAGCCCGTTCTCCTCAACCTGCCGCGGAATCAGGTGGCGGCGGGCGATCTCGAGCTTCTCCTCCTCGGTATAACCCGACAGCCGGATCACTTCCATGCGGTCGAGAAAGGCCGGCTGAATGGTCTCGGTGACGTTGCCGGTGGTGATGAAGAGCACTTTCGAGAGGTCGTACACGACCCCCAGGTAGTGGTCGCGAAAGGAGTCGTTCTGTTCGGGGTCCAGGACTTCGAGGAGGGCCGATGACGGGTCGCCCCGGACATCGGCGCCGAGCTTGTCCACTTCGTCGAGCATGAACACCGGGTTAGAACTACCCGCCTGAGACAGACCTTGGATGATGCGCCCCGGCAAAGCGCCGACGTAGGTTCGCCGGTGGCCGCGGATCTCGGCCTCGTCCCGGACCCCACCCAGCGACGACCGCACGAACTCGCGGCCGAGCGCTCTTGCGATCGAACGTCCGAGCGAGGTCTTGCCGACGCCCGGCGGTCCGACAAAGCACAGGATCGGGCCCTTGCCCTCGGGCCGGAGCTGCCGTACCGCCAGAAACTCGAGGATCCGCTGTTTGACCTTGTCGAGGTCATAGTGGTCTTCGTCGAGGATCGTGCGGGCGGCGGCGATGTCGAGATTGTCGTCGGTGACCCTGCTCCAGGGCAGACTCGTCATCCAATCGAGCCAGGTCCGTAGAACCGAGGACTCGGCGCTTTCCGGGTGCATGGTGGCGAGCCGTTTGAGCTGCCGGGTCACCGCTTCGCTGGCCTCCTCGGAGAGGCCGATCGCCGCCGCCTTCTCCCGGTATTCCGCCATCTCGCTCTCGAGGTCATCGGCTTCTCCCAGCTCCTGCTGGATCGCCCGCAGTTGTTGGCGAAGAAAGAACTCGCGCTGGTTACGGTCGATCTCGCCGCGGACCTGGGAGGAGAGTTGCTGCTGCATCTCGGCCAGAGCAATCTCGCGCTCGAGGAGCTCGTGGACGAGCCGCAACCGCGGCATGGTTTCGATCGTCTCGAGCACCTGTTGCGCATCTCCCACCTCGAGACCGAGGTTGGACGCCGCAAGGTCGGCGAGCCGGAGCGGATCGTCGAGGGTTGAGGTGATGAGGAGGACTTCGGGCGAGATCTGTCGTCCGATCGTGCTGACACGTTCGAGGCCCTGTCGGATCGAACGGACGAAGGCTTCGGCTTCGAGGTCCGCCGGGCCGGTTGTGGGCTCTTCGAGACGCGTCAACCGTGCCTCGAAATACGGTTCGGTGCGGCTGAAGTAGTCGACCTTGGCCCGCGAGAGGCCCTGGACGAGAATACGGACTGTACCGTCGGGAAGCTTGAGCATGCGCATAACGGACGCGACGCAACCGGTCTCGAAGAGATCCTCGGGTCCTGGTGATTCATTCTGCGGGTTGCGCTGCGTCAGCAGGAGAATCAGCCGGTCGTGAGCCATCGCCTCGTCCACCGCACCAATCGAGACTTCGCGACCGACGGTCAGGGGAATGATGGCAAATGGGAACATCACCGCATCCCGCATCGCCATGACGGGCAGCACATCGGGGATTTTCAGGACTTCCTGCGTATCGACGTGGTCGGTGAACTCGGACGCATCGGCCATTTCGGCAATACCCTTCTGTCGGTGGATCAGTCGTCGCGTTGCATGAGCAGGTTTTTGAGCTCGTCCATGAACTGGCTGACGTCCTCGAATCGCCGGTAGACGCTCGCGAACCTGACGTACGCCACCTGGTCGAGCCGCCGCAGCTCTTCAATCACCATATTGCCGATCTCTTCAGTGGACATTTCACGGACCTCGCGCGAGGCGAGTTCGCTCTCCACCGCATCGACAATCGCGACCAGCTCACGGCGGGGAACCGGCCGCTTTTCGCAGGCACGCAGCAGCCCATTGAGGAGTTTCTCGCGGTCAAAACTGTCGCGGCGCCCGTCTCTCTTGACGACCGTGGTGGGGACCTCGTCGACTCGCTCGTATGTTGTGAAGCGGCGCTCGCACGGCGCACACTCCCGACGGCGCCGGATTTCGGAGCCGTCCCGGACATCACGCGAGTCGACGACCCGATTGTCGTCGTGGCCGCAAAAGGGACAGTTCACGCCTCGACCTCCTCAGCCGCCGAAATGGATCCGACGTCACGTGGTTTCACGCCCAGCAGGGGCAGACACAGGAGCCCGATGATCGTGATGGGCACAAAACAAACGGCGTGGTACGAGATGGCGATGGCGGTTGCCTTGTTGAGTCCGATTCCAAAAAACATCGTGAGCCCGATCTGAGAGGCCTTGTGGAATCCCCCGACGCCACCCGGCGTCGGGACCGCGAGACCTATGACGGTCAGGGTCACAATCAGGAACGAGGCTCTGAGCGGGAGGTGAATATCGAAGGCAAAGAGAGTCATCTGGATCTGCCAGAAGATCACGTACCACATCACGAGCGATGCCAGGGTGGTGATCAGGAGATCCCGTGGCCGCTGCAGCACCCGAAGACCATCGAGAAAGTGCTCCAGGAAGTTGGCCGCCGGTTGTTGCCAGCTCGCGCGGATTTTGCCCACGGGCCGAGTCAGCACCTCGATGAAACGGTCCTGGTAGCGGAAGAGCCCGAGCAGGACCAGTGTCCCGATCGCCAACCCCACCCCTGCGACGTAACCGCTCAGGGAGAGCACCTCGAGATTTCGGTTCGCCTGCTCGCCGAGGTTCGGCATGGCCGGTGGCCAGGCGATGAACACGAGAAAGAAGAAGACCACCGACCACAGATCGAAGACCCGTTCGGTGAGGACCGACGCCAGGCTGGCGGACGCCGGGAATTTTTCCCGTTTTGCGAGCAGTAGTGGTCGGATCAGATCGCCCATCCGTGCCGGCAGCAGCGACAACGCCGCGTAGCCCACCGCCGTGGTGAGGAGCACACTCGAGTGGCGAACCCGCTTGACGGGGAGCAGGATGAACTGCCAGCGAAGGGCCCGGAGCCAGTAGGCCAAAAGTGCGACCATGCAGGCGCCGGCGAGATACATTGGATCCGCGGACGCGATCGATTGCCCGACCTCCGCGAAATCCACGTTCCACAGGAAGACGGCGAGAAGGACCACCATCAGAATCAACGACACTGCGATGCGGACGCCTCGGTTCGCCATGGCCCCTAGGGTAGCTCATATGAATTAGGAATTAGGAATTCTCATCACAACCCCCGCCGACAGGAAACGTTCGAGTCCTGACGGGAAAGACCGCGTGCGGCGGAGGTGCCTGGCTCCCGGTTCGTCCGACGAACCGGCGTGCCTGGCATCCTCTCGGGAAGGGTGTGTGGAAACGGGCCGCGTGCGGCGGAGGTGCGATTTGTCGCATTGTCTGGGATTGCTTCATCAATCTGCTCCCACCGCTTGGGCAGACAATGCGATGGGTGGCTCCTCTCGGGAAGCGCGAGCGGAAATGCGGGTTCACTCGAGCGATCGGCCACGAGTCGCGTCCACTGGAGGTGCCATCCTTTGCATTGTTTGATTCGGGACCCTTCCAGCAGGCGGGGCGGTGCGGGCAACCAATGCACAGGGTGGCTCCTCTCGGGAAGCGTGTGCGGAAAGTCGTGTTTCGACGGTGCGCCCATTCTGGTCCTTGCGCAGTCCGTTATCATCGAATGAATGAACACGCCGTCTCTCGCTCCGCCCCTCGTCATCCGATCCCACCCTCTCTGCCTGGAACACCGTCCCGGTCTCGGCCACCCTGAGGCGCCCGATCGGCTGCAGGTCGTCCTTGACGCCCTGTCCGCGCGCGTCGAGGGCCGATGGTCGGTGGATCGGGAAAGTGCACTCCCGCCCGAGGAGGACATCCTCGGTTGTCTGGCGTGGATTCATGACAAGGACTACATCGAGCGGGTGCGAGAGGCCTCTCAGAAAGGCAGCGGCTGGCTCGATTCAGAGGATTGTGGAGTCTCAACGGGCACGTTTGACGCAGCGGTGGCGTCGGCGGGTCTTGCGATGCAGGCCGCGCTCGACCTGGTCAATGGTCGCATCACGAGGGCGTTCGTCGTGGCACGGCCACCTTCGCACCACGCGCACCGTGATCGGGCGTCGGGCTACTGTTTCTTTAACGCCACCGCCCTGGCGGCCGAGATTGTGACGCGAAGTTGGCGTCGACCAGTGGTGATTGCGGATTTTGGGGCGCTCCACGGCGATGGAACCCAGGAGATGTTCTTTGATCGAGATGACGTGGGTTATGTCTCGGTTCACCGCTATCCCGCCTTTCCCGGAACCGGTGGCGCCGACGAGATCGGAGACGGCCCCGGGAAGGGAACGACCCGAAATGTCCCGCTGGCTGCAGGAGCGGACGATGATGTGGTGTGCGCCGCCTTTGATGGGGCTCTCAACGAGATCTGCAGCCTGCTGCAACCGGCTGCTCTCATCCTTTCGGCCGGGTTTGATGCGCATCCGCAGGATGTCCTGGGAGGCATGGCGGTAACTCCTGACGGTTTTCGGCGCCTTTCTGCCAGCGTCGTGAAGGCAGCGGAGACATGGAGCGGAGGCAGGTTGCTGTCGTTTCTGGATGCAGGATTCAACCTCGAAGCTCTTGCCAATACCGCGCGAATTCACGCCGAGGAATTAGCCTATTCCTCGTCCGAAATTCTGCTCTTGGAATAAACTTCAAAAGTGATACAGATCACTTTCTAAACCAACTGTTGTCAACGAATGTGAGACTTTTGCGAGAAAAAAGAACGTTCTTTTTGAGCTTCTGTTTGACCGTAGATATGCCGTGGTATATCATAATTAAGATCGTATTTGGCTCGCTGGAACTGCGGTTCAGAGGAGGATACGCATGCGTTACAAGGGATGTGCTGGAGCGCTGGTTCTTCTGACTCTCCTGCTGCCGATTACCGCACAGGCCGAGACTATTTTCTGGCTCGATAGGCCGGGTAATGGCGCAACGGTTTTTGGCCTCGTGACAGTCACCGGTTTTGTGGTGGATGATGGCGAACAGTGTGGGCCGCAGTGGACGTGGAACAACTGCCAGTGGGCAGAATCATTGGTGAGTAAAATCGACCTTTACGTCGATGACGAGTTTGTCTCAACCGCAGATCTCGATCAGCCGCGGTACGACATTTTGCAGGCGTATCCCTGGTACGCCGGAACCCCGTACGCGCGTCCCGGTTTTGCCACTTCCTTCGATTCGCGGGATTTCTCGGATGGGCAGCACACTCTGTTCATTCGCATCACCTTCAGCGATGCGACGGTCGAGGATTACGGACTGCGTTCGTTCACGGTTGATAACGACATCAATCAAGCGCCCTTTGGAACGCTCGAGCTGCCGGGAACCAGTCAGCCCATGAACGGTGTCTTTCCCGTTACCGGTTGGGTGATCGACGACGAAGACGTCGTGTACGTGGAGGTCCTGGTCGACGGGCTGGCCATGGGCAACGCGGTTCTGGGCGTGCATCGACCCGATATCGCACACCTCTTCCCAAGCGATCCGGATGCTGAGTATGCGGGTTTTATCCGCATGCTGAATACAACCGACCTCAACAACGGTATTCACATCCTGGCCGTGAGAGCTGTTGACAATGAAGGTGCCTCACGCGTCATCGGACGCCGTTTCGTGCAGACCTTCAACACCGGTTCGAATCTCCCGCCGTTTGGAGCCATCAATTGGCCGATCGCGAACCACACGATGTTTGCCGACGGGTGCGAGCCGCTCGATGGCACGATTCCGCCGTGGTCGGGCGATGTCTACGACAGCCCGAACAATGTCGAAATGATCATCGGGTGGGCCCTCGATGTGGGGAGCCGGACCGATTTCGGCGGTGTCGCGTATGTCGAGCTCCTGCTCGACGGCGCGCCGGTGCCGTTGAACGAGACCTACAACCAGAACACCAGTCTGCCGAGCTTTTGGTGGGCCCCCGCGGAGATGGACTTCAACTATTACGGCCACCCGCGGATGGACATCCACGAGCTCTATGTGGACGTGCCGAACTCGAAACACAGCGGCTTCGCCTTCCT
>RCNF010000672.1_pt1 | contig 17655 bp, 12 predicted proteins | sample 2041311 | NCBI WGS metagenome assembly RCNF01 (sample SAMN09708228, study PRJNA481090) | Marine sediment metagenome, whole genome shotgun sequencing project. | biome: marine sediment; feature: ocean; material: sediment; isolation source: Sewage treatment plant 2 marine sediment (STP2) ... | reverse complement strand
ACCTACGATATATTGTCTTAGATCCTACCCAACTTCAACAAACTATAATAAACCATGAGATGGTCTAACGGCCTCCAAAGGTTATATTTAAAAAAGGGAGTTAGGGGTGGCATCTAAAAGGCTTCTCGGGTGTGCGTGCATCTTTTCGGGAGGGAATAACGGCATCTTAGGGGGTCATCGTATTGGCAGGGTCATTCAAAAATGGTCCTGCTTTTTCATTTTTGATACCACAATGTTGTTATTTCAAGCCTAAAATCTTTTCAGATATCATAATGCCTGCTAAATTATTTGTAGCCCAAATACTGGCCAGGTATATGTTGTATGTGAAAAATGGGCAGGAAAAGTGCTGCCCGATATCCCGGTAATCCGCTTTTATCGTTCCGGTCTTATCCAAGCCGAATCATTGCAGGTCAAAGTTAGTTAGTGTCCATCCACGGATATAACTATTTGTAATACATAAAAAAAGCGCATTTTGTAGTGGACTTTTTATTCCTTTTGTAGTATATGAAAAAGCAACAACAATTTGATATATTTACAAAATAGGAAAAGGAGCCAACCACAAAATGCGCAAAAAATGGGAACAACAAATGCCCTTGATGCCGCCTAAAATCGATCATCCCCAAGCCAATGAGTTGGAAGCCATCAGCCGCATCATCAACAGTGGACCTACCATCTGTGATCATGTGATGCAAGATCTTTGTAAAGGACGCCCTACTGTCCGAAGTGGCGCGAAAGGTATGAGTGCCGATCAGGTCCTGCGTGTGGCCATTGTTAAATCGCTTTTCGGCTTCACTTATAAAGAACTGGCATTTCATATAGTCGATTCTCAAAGTGTCCAACGGTTTTGCCAAATTGGCATTGCCGATAAGGGTTTTAAAAAGTCGGTACTCAACAAAAACATAAAGGCCCTGTCTGAAAAGACATGGCAGGCCGTCAACCAAGAGCTGATCGGCTATGCCAATGACCGGAAAATAGAAAAAGGTCGACAGGTGCGTATCGATTGTACCGTTGTAGAAAGCAATATCCATCCGCCTTCCGATTCCAGCCTGTTGTGGGATTCCGTGCGGGTGTTGACCCGACTATTGCACCGTGCAAAAGACAACTACGGATTACGTCAACTTCACTTTCAAGACCATCGACGTCGTGCTAAAAAACGTATGGTGGCGATCCAATACGCCAAGAACAACAAAGCACGAAAGCCGCTGTACAAAGATCTACTCAAAGTAAGCCGCCAGTGCATCGGCTACGCCCATTCGGCTATAGACCTGATAAGCGCATCTCCGGCCAGCCTGTCGATGATGATGCTTTCCTGCGACCTCAAACAGTTTGCCAAGCTCGCCCAACAGGTCGTTGATCAGACCGAGCACCGTGTTATCAATGGCGAAAAAGTGCCGGCTACTGAGAAAATCGTGTCATTGTTTGAGCCGCACACGGATATCATAGTCAAAGACCGCCGGGAAACATTCTACGGCCATAAAGTGTGTCTAACCGGTGGCGCTTCGAATTTAATTGTCGATTGTTTCATTACCGACGGTAACCCTGCTGACAGCACATTAACTGAAACGATGCTGAACAGGCAAAATGAAATCTACGGTCGTTACCCGCTTAAAGTTGCTCTTGATGGCGGTTTTGCTTCAAAAGATAATTTGAACGCCGCCAAGGGCATGAAAATTAAAGATGTTTGTTTTGCCAAAAAACGAGGCCTTAAAGTACAAGACATGTGTCGCAGCCAATGGGTTTACAATCGTCTGCGGCGCTTTCGGGCCGGTATAGAATCCGGCATATCATGGATCAAAAGATGTTTTGGTTTTGCCCGGTGTACTTGGAAAGGGCTACGATCCTTTAAAAGTTATGTCTGGTCCTCTATTGTATCAGCCAACTTGCTGACGATTGCTCGGAAGCAGTTGGCATAGTAGTAAAATAAGCTACGGTTTAGTCTCCACAGGGAGAAGTATATCTAAAATCGGCAATTTTGAGCATATGCTCAATTTCGGAACGAATTCGATCCCGACTCTGTACTATCTTGGGCCGGCGTTTTATTTTGACCTGTCGCTCGACAGCAAATTTGCCGATTTATGGACGGACACTAATTAGTATTTCAAAATAGAATCCAACATAAGACCTCACTATTTCCCATTTTTTGCCAGTACAACATGTTGTGCTTCCTCAAAACTGATCCGTGCCCGCACTTGGAATTCCTGTGCGCACAATTTAGATTTACAGATCCCAGGTATGGGTGACAGTATTTATTTGTTGACAAAATCGACACTTTGAGATACATGTATAAATAATGCGATACAAAAATAGGAAGGAGTAAACCTATGCCTTTAAGCTTAAGGATACCATCAAAAAAGGAAGAGATGATTAAAAAAGCCGCCGCAAAAGCAGGGAAAACAAAGTCAGCATATATTATAGATGCTGTGGATGAAAAATTAGGATTGGTAAAGAAGCGCGAAAATGTAATTCGGGAACTTGCAGGGTGGCTTTCCAAGGACGAGGCAGAGGAATTGAGAAAAGCGACCGAGGTTTTCAGCCAAATAAATAATGGGGATTGGGTTTGAAACTTGTACTGGATACTAATGTTTACAGTGACTATGCTGAAGGATTGCCTCAAACGGTTGATTTTATGGCTACTTATGGCGAATTCATTTATTTGCCCTCTGTGGTTCTCGGAGAACTCTATTTTGGGTTTATGAAAGGCAGGAGGCAACAATTTAACGAGAAAAAACTGCAGCAATTTATCGGTCATTTAAGCGTGGAAATCATTAATGTGAATGCGGATGTTGCTAGAAAATACGCCATTATATACTTATCGTTACAAAAAAAGGGCACCAAAATACCGATAAATGATGTATGGATTGCGGCATCCTGTATGGAAGTTGGAGGAATACTGCTGACAAGAGATAAGCATTTCAAGGTGGTGGATCAAATAGAGACAGTTATCCTTGGCTGAAACGCATTTCCTCTTTCATCCTTTGATAATAATGCTCGTCATGAAAAATCTTCCTGCTTCGTCAGGTAGTTGGCCTGGGTGACCCCCACTTGACATGGGCTGCGCAATCCGGGATATCGTCCCATAAAATCATAACATCCCTCTGTAGCATCATTTAATCTTCATGCCGTCATTTTTCATTGAAAAAAAAGGGAATTGATCAAGGGCGTAGCCCTGATTTGGTTGGAGGCGGTCTGATAAGGTTCCAGGGAGGCTGGTCAGTTCCGCTTCTATGGGGCCAATTATTCGAAAAATCGGCTTTGAAAACGGATTTTTCATGACATCTGTGATAAACTTATTTTTAGTCGGTTTTTTCTATATTATCATGAAAAAGTTTTCCCGTATAAAGGCAAAAAGTCCAATTGGCATTTAACGTGGCTATTTAATTGAGAATCTACCTGTCATTCGACCGAAACGGGTTAAGATCCATTTAACCGTCCGGTAAAATCCAACGTTAACACTTGATTCAAGGATTCTGCTATTATACTTAAGTTTTTATAGCTTCAGCAAAAAATGTAATATGTCTGCATTTCTTTGCATAAGATGGCTTTTCAAAGTGAAATCGAATTTTCAAATGAGTTTTAATTATGCGAATTATTCTTGTTAACCCGAATCCCATGATGCCACCGGTAACTCCGGTATCTCTGGACTATCTTGAATCCGCATGTAGTGATGCCGGAATAGAAGTTGATTTGGTTGATTGTCCCGTTGAACCGGATTGGAGTAAAAGACTTTCGGATGTTTTGGCAGAGAAACCGATCCTGGTCGGTGTTACTGTCCGTAATATAGATGATTCCTATTTCGCCAGCAGGGATTTTTCCCTTCGACGAATAATACCGGTTCTGGAGGAAATAAAAAGGACAACACAAGCGCCAATTTGCCTTGGTGGAGTCGGTTTTTCAATTTTTCCCTATGAAGTCATGGAATTTTGTGATGTGCCTTATGGGATATGTGGAGACGGTGAGGTGGGCCTGGTTAAACTTGCGATAGCGCTCAAAGAAAAAATCGGACTGGAAACGGTACCGGGACTGGTTTGGATGGAGAATGGGAACTATAGAAACAACGCGACATTGCCGGTTCCCCTTGAAAAAATAAATTTAGCTTCCAGGTCTCTGATTGACAATGGGTATTATTTCGAAAACGGAGGGCAGGTTGGGTTTGAGACCAAACGCGGTTGCTCCTTGAATTGCGTTTATTGTCCGGAACCACATATAAGAGGTAAAAATGTAAGAGTGCGAAATCCACTAAATGTTGTGGAGGAACTAACCAATCTTTACAACCGTAGGATCAATGTTTTTCATACGTGTGACAGTGAGTTTAATTGTCCCTATTCCCATGCTGTTCTGGTATGCAAAGCCATCATTGAGTCAGGACTGGGAAGCAAAATTAAATGGTATGCATACTGTTCTCCTGAGTATTTTACTGAAGAGTTAGCGTATTTAATGCGTCAATCCGGATGTGTCGGAATCAATTTCGGTGCAGATCATGGAGATAATAGAATGTTGGGCCGGTTAGGCCATGGTTATATATCAGATGATTTGATTCGAATTCGTAAAATTTGCCTTAAGCATAATATAATTTGCATGTTCGATTTACTCCTTGGGTCTCCCGGTGAAACAAAAATATCCATTGAAACAGCGATTCATCTGATGAAAAAGATCAAGCCGGATCGTGTGGGCATCAGTCTCGGTGTAAGGCTTTATCCAATGACGCAGCTGGGTCGAAAAATCATTAAAGCGTCAAAAGGGGCTTTATCAAAAAATCATAGTCTCTTTGGGAATCTGGAAGATAATGAATCTCTGCTCCGCCCTATTTATTACTGTGATGCAGGTTTGGGTGAAGATGTGGAAGATTGGTTGTATGGTATGATTGGCGATGACCCAAGATTTCTTCTCGGCCGTCGGAACGACGCGAATTTAAATTACAATTATAATGATAATCCAGAGCTGACTGATGCGATCAAACGTGGACACCGCGGTGCATATTGGGATATTCTCCGTCGGGTATCAGAGGAAATTCCTCCTTTGTAATTGTAAACGTCATAAAGCTAGACCTTTGAAAAACGTTCAATTTTGTTCAAGATCAAGGAAGGCGAAAATTTTAACCACAGGAATATATTGAGTATTTTGAGGATTAAAATTTGAGCCTGACGCAGGAATTGGGCAAAAGGGGGCGTTTTGCAAAGGTCTCAAAGCGTGGCCCGATCCCCATTTGTAGCTAATACGAATCCAATAGGAGGATGCTCAAAGCTATGCTGTATGCTTTGGAGAGAGCAGTATCCCCCCTGGAAGTTACCACAACAGGAAGTCCAATAACACCATTTGCAACAGGTCTCTCCTGGCTTATTGTAAGTATCTTATACAGAAGGTTTGCCGAATTAATGCTGGTGCAAACCAGGATATCAGCATCACCTTTGATTTTTCCCTGGAACTTCTTGTTTTCAGCAATCCTCGGTGATAATGCAATATCATATGAAATAGGACCATCCACGATAACAGGCCAATTTAACTCTGAAAATTTCCTTGATGCCCGTGACCACTCTATCTTGTCGCTAACATGTTCTGAAGCTGAAAGGATAGCGACTTTTGGGACTTTATTCTTTCCTATGCCTAATAATTGTGCCATGAAAACAGCATTTTTTATCTCTTCGACAAGTACGGGCTCACTGATCGATGCATTTATCCCTGCATCGGTAAAGATTATAAGCTTTTTCTTGTAATCTACAAGTATTTCAACAGCAGTCGCACAACTGACTCTCTTAACCTTGCATTGGATCTTATTAAGTACAGGTTTCAGGAATTGGCCGGTACTTATTTCCTCACCCTTTAAAAGAAGATCTGTCTTCTTTTTCTCAAGCAGATCTACACCCTCAGAAATATCATCAGTGAATACTATCTCACCCAGAAGATGTTCACAAATCTCAATTGCAGTCCTTGAGTGCTTATCTGCTCTTATGCACACCATATTTGGCTTGGTTTTTATATTTTTGGCCTCCATTAGAAGGTCTTCAAGATGTGATATTAGATATATGCTTTTGGGTTTCTTGAAAGCTAGATCAAAATCCATTAATCCGAACTGGTCCTTTATCTTGGATGGATATGTATGTATCGGTTTGTATTTAGCGGATTTTAGTTCACCCTCATAGGCTTTGAAAGTCTGATCTATCATCGCATATTGTTCAAGTGAGCCGGGTAAAATAAAAATTGCTTCTCCTAATTTATCCTTTATCATGTCAATCAAGACTTTAGAATTTGCTCCTCCACCTGTAAATACTATCCCATCTAATGGTCCATCTATTGGAACTTTCATGGCTTGTGAATATTTCGCAATCTGGTAGGCCATGCCTTCCAAAACTCGCTTTGCTGCAAGGCCTTTGATTGCTGATCTAAATTTCTTATCATCCAATACAGTAGTATTCCTTTTTGAAGTAATCCCCTTTTCAAAACCTTCGCAATTTAGCAATTCATCTATATCTATTTGAATATTTTCATCATTTACTTTAATCATATCCTCAACATCTCTGAGGTCTTTCGTACCAAGGTAAGAGTTAATTCCTCCAAATCTCATATACTTTGCCATGATGATCTCAAGGCTGTTACCTTCTCTGACCATCCTGATAATATCAACAATTCCGTCTGCATATTGTGTGATCCCCCGTCTGGATGAAAATGGCCCTTCACCGAGTGCATTTGTAACATCCACTATCTTTCCTTTTCTATAGGCAGCAACAGTTATTCCACCTCCAATATGTACGATTATTACATTTGGCTCATTATTTCCTAAATGCCTTCCAAAGGCTCTTAATACAGCATTGCAATTCAATGCATGCCATATCGACCTTCTCTCCCTGCCTCTGATTCCTGTGAGTCTTGCAAGCGGATTGTCAGAATATGCGTATGTTGTAGGAGGATCAAGGATATAAGCCTCAACCTTATACTCCTCAGCAATATTTGCTGCAATCATTGCACCCATATTGGATTCATGGTCCATCTCTGGATGAACAAGTGTATCAGTTAGCAGGTCCTTATCTATCACGCACCCATCGTTGATATGTATCAGGCCCCATGAGGTTGGCTTTATGATGCCTCCCCTCCCACATACTCCGACTATGCTTTTGATTTTATTCTTTTGAAGGAATACCTTTATTTTTTCACAAATTATTTTCCATCCCTTTGAGAAATCGTTAATCGTTTCAACTTCAAGATCCTCTTCATATATCATTATTTTGCTATTTATCTTTGTCCCAACTCCTATCTTACTTGACGTTGATCCAGGATTTATTGCAAGTACAACTTCCTTACCTTGAAAGAAGTCCAGATCCTTATGGATAACATCTGGTTTTATTCTTGTAATCATAATTGTAACTTTAGCAGATCACCTAAATTCCCCCAAGCATTTCAAGCTTGGATAAAAGCAGAAGATAGTTTCTATTCAATAATAAGAAAATGACAGCATGAAAAACACCATGGAAAAGACCCAAATATGCTATCAGATCTTGAATTAAAAATCAATGAACAAAGGGAGATCTGGATATTTGGTAACTTCTCAGTTCTGGTAGTAGACAATGATTTGTTATTTGGGGTCTGACCATGGTAAATAACTGTAATAGCAGCAAAAGAAGTCGAGAATAAGCCCTAAAATGGTATGTTTAAGACCAAAAAACGGCTATTTTTAGAGATCCTTTTACACTTTCGCACCACTTTCCTTTCATAAAGCGATTTTTTTCAACTCAATGACTGTTTTTTTTAGGATAGAAAAAGGATGTTTAATTTCCGGTAGAGGTACCTAAACAGGTATTGTAATAAAACAGTTCGATTTTACCCAGTTTCTTGATTTGCAGGCACACAATATGTGGTAGTTGTGATTAATAAGCCACAATATATTCTAATTCAATAAAATTATATATAAATTATATATAATTTTACTTGACACTAGGAAATTACAAGTTGATGATATAATTAATAATTATTCCGACAAAGAATGTTCCTGTACAAGGATAGAACAAGGCAAGCCTTGCAGAATGAAAACAAAACGAAAAATTATTTTGGCTTTAAGATATAAAATTTCAGATTAAAACTAAGGTGTTTGGTGATTAAGCATATAATAAACTCCTTTTCTTTTCAGATCTTTGAATAGGCAAAGAGCATCTATAAAATTTGTGAAGTTATGGCTTTATTTATCAAGAACAATGGAGACCGGCGTTTATGGATTGATCGACGAAAATTTTCTTATACCATACATATCCCTGAAGGCAGATCCGGCAAAGAAAGAAGAAGCGGGCTTGATAGAAGATCAGAACCAAGAATATCAAGGTCTTAAACGAACAGGGAAAGCAACTGAGGGGGGTGACTACTAATGATAGAAATGTTAAGAAAAATATTTGAAGCTAACCCTGAAAAATCGACAATCGTATTAAAAGATAAATGTTCAGATTGCGGGTCCGATGTAATAATTAATATAACATCTACGTCAGGAGGATTTGGACTACAGGGCGGAGCTTTATTGGGGCGTTTATCTGACGGGTATTTCGCTAAATGTCCTGCTTGTTACAAGGTTAACCCAAAAATAGAAGACCTTTATAAACCAAAATGCGTTCCTCACTTTATTCAGAATTCGTATCAAGTAAATCATCAAAGAAAGTCATAAAATCGTTGTGACATATGGTGTGATAAAACAAAGCTCAGCAAAACCATGCTGGGCTTTTTTTATTGAGCCGGTCCAGGCAAAATTGACCATTTTTCAAAGGTCTCCGTTTAATTCCAATCCTGCTTGTCTTTGACTTTTTGTTTCACAAGATATATATCTCAAACTCCATTCTGTCAGTTCCTTAATTGTGAATTTTGTGCTTTTTATGGCGACCATGATTGATCAGGCAAAAAAAATCCTTAAAACGGTATTCGGGTATGACGGGTTCATCTCTTTGCAGGAAGATGTCATTGAAAACATACTGCAAAAAAACGACACGCTGGTTATCATGCCCACCGGCGGTGGAAAATCCCTCTGTTACCAGATTCCAGCCCTTATCTTTAAAGGATTGACCATTGTTGTTTCGCCGTTGATTTCACTTATGAAGGATCAAGTGGAGCAGTTAATGGAATCAGGGGTTTCAGCGGTACTGTTAAACAGCTCGCTGACGCCTAATGAGTATCGCCGGAATGTAGAGCTCATTAAAAAGGGCAAAGTGAAATTACTTTACCTGGCCCCGGAATCCTTGTTGAAATTGAGTGTATTGGAGATGCTTTCATCGCTAAACGTGGATTGCCTTGCCATTGACGAAGCCCATTGCATATCCGCATGGGGACATGATTTTCGTCCTGAATACCGGCAGTTGGTAAATGTCAGGTCGCGTTTTCCCAAAGCGGTTTATATTGCACTGACGGCCACGGCAACCCCGAGGGTACGAAAAGACATTAAATCCAGTCTCAGCTTTGAAGACTCAGGCGAATATGTCGCCGGTTTCAATCGAGAAAATTTATTTCTCCAAATTGTTTCCAAAAACAACCCCTTGGATCAAACCATTGAGTTTATGCGCAAATTTCCTGGGCAATCCGGTATCATATACTGTTTTACCCGCCAGCAGGTAGATGATCTTTATACCGTTCTAAATGATGAAGGATTTTCAGTACGCCCATATCATGCAGGTCTGTCCGAAACATATCGAAAACAAAACCAGAACCTGTTTATCAAGGACGATGTACAAATTATTGTGGCGACCATCGCTTTCGGCATGGGAATCAACAAGCCGAATGTTCGATTTGTTGTTCATTTTGATATGCCGAAGAATATGGAAAGTTATTATCAGGAAATCGGCAGAGCCGGACGGGACGGGTTACCGGCCCATTGTATGCTGTTGTTCAGTTATGCCGACATTCATAAAATAACGCATTTTATCAACAAGAAAAACGAGCATGAAAAACGGGTGGCGCACATCCACCTTAATGCATTTTTGAACTTTGTTGAAACCGATGACTGCCGGCGCATCCCGCTACTCAATTATTTTGGTGAAGAATATTCCATTGAAAAATGCAATATGTGCGACAACTGTCTGGCAGGAGAAAAAGAACTTACCGACCTTACCGTACCGGCCCAGAAATTCTTATCCTGTGTTAAGCGAACCGGTGAGATGTTTGGAATGGCCCATATCATTGATGTATTACGCGGCTCAATTGCACAAAAAGTCTTAAAATTCGGTCATGATAAATTATCTACTTACGGAATCGGAAAGGAATTTTCAAAAAAAGAATGGGTGCTCCTGGCACGACAATTTCTTCATAAAAAGCTTGTGATTCAGGATATGGAATATGGAAGTTTGAAGCTAACAGATAAAGCGTGGGATGTTTTTCAAAACAAAGAAACGGTTCTGGGTCATTTAAAAAAGGAATATAACGATAAGGATATTGAAGAAGAATCTAAAATAAAAACCACACCGGACCACGATAAAGATCTGTTTGAAATCCTGCGAAAAAAGAGAAAAAATCTTGCTGATCTCGCTGGAATTCCCCCTTATGTAATTTTTTCAGATAGAACCTTGATTGAAATGGCTGCTTATTTTCCTCAAACCATGGAAAGCCTACTGGATATTCATGGTGTGGGCATTGTAAAACGCGAAAAATACGGATCGATTTTTCTCGGCCTTATTCAAAAGTATTGCAGGGATAGTGAAATTAAAGAACGACCCAAAAACATTAATATACAGACACGAACCTTACCCAGGAAAGCTGGCAGGCAAAGACATTAGGACACAGATTTTCACAGATAAACACAGACAATATTATTATTTGAGAATCTTGACAATCTGTGTTCATCCGTGTCCAAAAAAGGGAATTTTTATACTATCAAGGATATCAGGAACATCCATTGGAATATTGATTGACAGGTGATTGGAATTAATTATAGGAACCCTATGTTACGAAAAGCCAGTATAGGCGCTCCCGGCGCCTTACATCATATGATCATAAAGCAAATCGAACGTGGAAAGATATTTTATGATGACAGTAACCTGGATAATTTCTTAAACTGGCCGGATATTATTTTAACCGATGCCAAAACCACTTGTTTTAAACGGATTTTAATACCGAATCATCTTCGTTTGTTGTTGCGAACAGGGTTGGATAATGACACTAAGTGATTTAATCATCAGCTATTTGGAACAATTTGGTATAGAATATGTTTTTGGCGTACCGGGCGGTCCTCTTGGCCCTCTGTATGACGCTCTTGCACGTAGCGAAAGAAGGGGCGGTCCCCGTGCCATTCTCGCTCGTCATGAAGTGGGTGGGGCTTTTATGGCTGACGGCTATGCCCGTGAGACGGGTAAGATTGGCGTATGCTGTGCAACCACCGGCCCTGGTGCAACCAATCTGATTACCGGCGTCGCTTCAGCTCATACTGATCATATTCCCTTGCTAGTGATCACTGCACAAACCATGTTGCCCGATTTCGGCTTGGGCGCTTTTCAGGAATCCTCTGCTGATGTCACGGATATAGTGGGCATGTTTGAACACTGTACCCGCTATAACACGCTTGTTACACATGCCAGCCAATTAGAAAAGAAACTGGCTGCTGCTTTTACTATGGCCTTACAACCACCAAAAGGCCCCTCACATTTAAGTGTGCCGGTTGATATCTTGCGCTCTCCCAAAAGTGGACAAATCGCTTTCCCAAATTTGCAACGCCTGTTGACCAAACCTGCCTCAGGGGTGGATTTTGTGGCACTGGAAAAGCTCTGTCAGGAATTGAACAATGTTTTAAGCCAAAACCGTCAAGTGGTGTTATTGATAGGTCATAATTGTGCGGGCGCCACGGAAGAGATCATTAAATTTGCGGAACTTATTGGCGCACTGATTGTCACAACACAACGTGGAAAATCTTGGATCAATCCTTATCACCCTCTGGCTCGCGGCGTATTTGGCTTTGCCGGACATAAAACGGCCCGTAATGCACTGACGGATGAATCCGTTGATCTCATACTGGCTGTAGGTACCAATCTAAACGAATGGTCAACAAGCGGGTGGGATTCCGTCTTGCTAAATGACATGCTGGTACATATCCATAATGAAAGGACCCATTTTAGTCGTTCTCCCATGGCGCGTCTTCACGTTTATGGAACAATCAGCACTATATTTAAGGAATTAGTCTCACGATTCGAAACACTAAAACGGGAAGCCAAACTGTCTCTGACGGACAAGGTTACAAAAAAAGATGTAACCCCACAATCATATTCGGATCATCTAAAAGAATCCCCATATGTGCCCAATCAAATTGAAGTCCAAGCACCAAAGAGTTGCCGACGGAAAAACACTTCGCTACTCATCAAACCACAGCGACTGATTTGTGAAATCATACAGCGTTTTCCCCCTGAAACTCGTTTTTTAATCGATAATAGTAACAGCGTACCTTGGTCAATCCACTATTTTTTCCATCACCGTCCCGAAAACTATCATTTATCGTTAGGATTTGCCTCCATGGGTTGGGCCATCGGCGCATCGGTCGGGATGGCCTTAGGCACACGAAATACCCCCGTGGTATGTTTTACGGGTGACGGCTGTTTTTTAATGAGTGGACAGGAAATCACCGTAGCGGTGGCAGAACGGTTGCCGGTAATTTTTGTGGTATTGAATGACCGAGGATATGGGTTGATCCGGCACGCACATCGCATGGCAGGTACGGAACCCATTGATTTTGAGATTCCGCCAGTCGATTTTTGCCTGATGGCTGAGGCAACCGGGTCAAATGCTCACAAAATTCGAGATCCTAAAGATTTTGACCAAATCGACTATCAAGCGTTGTGTCGGCGCAATGGCCCAACTTTACTGGATGTATATATTGATCCGGAGGAAGCTCCGCCCATAGGTATGTTTTAAGGATTGCAATTCCCGATCTCCCCTATTATTTTTGCTTCAATCGTTCCCTATTATTTTTTCTTGACATTATGATATTATTGAGCTCTATAGGAGGGTTCAGAAAAATAATCGTTCCAATTCCGGTCGTTTGATTATGTATTAAAATGGATCAGAACAAGATCAGAAATATTGCTATTATCGCACACGTTGATCATGGAAAAACAACGCTTGTAGACCAGATGTTCAAGCAGAGCGGGATGTTCCGGGAAAATGAGTACGTGGCCGAACGCTTTATGGACTCAATGGACCTGGAACGGGAACGGGGTATTACGATTACATCCAAGAACGCCTCATTTCGCTACAAGGGCTATTGGATCAATATCATAGACACTCCCGGTCATGCCGATTTCGGCGGTCAGGTTGAACGGGTCCTGAGGATGGCCGACGGGGCCGTTCTACTCGTTGATGCCCAGGAAGGTCCAATGCCGCAGACCTATTTTGTGCTCAAGAAGTCTCTTGCGCTGGAACTTCCCATTATTGTTGTCATAAACAAGATAGACAAACCTGCGGCCCGGCCGGAATGGGCCGTCGATCAGGTCTTTGATCTCTTTGTCAAACTGGACGCACCGGATCACATCCTTGACTTTCCTGTTATTTTTGCCTCTGCAAAGAAAGGTTATATCCTCTCCGAAGCTACAGGCAAAGAATTGTCCATGGATCCCCTTTTTGAAAAGATCATTACACATATACCTGCGCCTGCAGGGAATCCGCGGTCACCACTTCAGATGCTGGTGAGTTCTGTTGACTATTCTCCCTACCTTGGGCGATTGGGGATCGGAAAGATAACGGGTGGAACATTAAATATCAACAAGGAAATTGTCATGGCACGGCGTGACGGAACACTTGTCCCGGCTCGTATCAGTAAGGTGTACCGCTTCGAAGGGAACAAGAAAGTTGTCACAGATACCGCCGGGGTTGGCGAAATAGTTGCCGTTGCAGGGATGGATGATGTCACGCTGGGTGTAACTTACACCGACCCGGACAATCCTGTCCCCCTTCCTCCCATGGAAATCGACCCTTGCACTATTTCCGCCGATTTTATTCCAAATGATTCACCTTTTGCCGGAACTGAAGGCACTTATTGTACTTCAAGTCACCTCACGGAGAGGCTGAAAAGGGAGGCGCTCTCCGATGCGGCCCTTCTGGTCGAAGAACTGGATAGCGGCAGGGGTTTCAAGGTCTCGGGCAGGGGAGAACTGCACATTTCGATCTTCATCGAGAAAATTCGGCGTGAGGGATATGAATTCCAGGTTACCAGGCCTCAGGTCATTGTCAAAGAAGAAAACGGCATACGACTTGAACCCTTTGAAGAACTAACGATCGACGTTGACAAACAATACATGGGCACAGTCATTGAAAAACTGGGAGAGCTTAAGGGCAAGTTGATGGCGATGAACCAGGACAATGGGATGGCCCGTCTGATTTACAAGATTCCCACACGTGGCCTTCTCGGGTTCCGGTCGCAGTTTTTAACGGACACAAAAGGCATGGGGATTATGAATTATGTCTTTTTGGAATACGGACCTTTTGCAGGTGAAATTCGAAACCGTAATAGAGGCGTCCTGGTGGTCAAGGAATCCTGCACAACCGTGGCCTTTGCCCTGTTTAACCTTCAGGGCCGGGGAAGGCTCTTTTATGGGCCTGGCACCAGGGTTTATGGCGGTCAGATAATCGGTGAACACTGCAGGTCACAGGACCTGGTGGTCAACCCTGCAAAAGGAAAAAAATTGACGAACATGCGTGCCTCAGGGTCGGATGAAAACGTGATTCTCACACCCCCGACAAAGATGAGCCTTGAAGAATGTATTTCATATATCAATGAGGACGAACTGGTCGAAGTTACACCCAAAGCAATCCGCCTGCGCAAGGGATAGTGAAATGATTAGCTGTAATATCAATAAGATGATATGGGCCGAACCCCATTCCACAAGGTTGGATATTATGAAATAGACACCACAATTATTATTATTACATATTTTACATATTTTATGATTTAGATAGTGTCCATCCATAATTGAGATAGTTTGTTCAGGATCAGGGGCAAAATAAACTTGAAATGTTAAGTACGCCTGGATTTCCTTTGTGCGTTGGGGATGGGTGTCCTTCTGCGGCGAGACCTGCGTTTTTCCCTCACGGGGATAGGCTTAGGCATGGTGAGCCATTCTTCCTTGGGCTCGATGCAGCTCAGCTTCTGTTCGATAAACGCCTCAATGGCTGGAATGTAGAAGGCGTCCTTCTCATCGGCAAAACTGACAGAGGTACCGGTGGCACCCGCCCGTCCGGTGCGCCCGATCCGGTGGACGTAATCTTCCGGATCATGGGGCAGCATGAAATTAATGACGTGATCCATGCCTTCGATGTGGATACCGCGGCCGGCCACATCCGTTGCCACCAGAACCCGGATCTTTCCGGTTTTGAAGGCCTCGAGGCGACTAATCCGCTTCTTTTGGGGAATATCACCGGAGAGCGTCGAACAGTTGATGCCGTGGCGGGTCAACATCTTTTCGAGCCTTCTCACTTCGTCACGCCTGTTGCAGAAAATCAGGGCCCGTTTGAGATTCTGTTGATGGATGATGTTGAACAGGAGTGCAAATTTGTCGATGGTGGTCACGATGTAGACGATCTGATCCACCGTCTCCACCGCGATATGTTCCGGTTCGATTTCTACGGTTACAGAGTTACGGGTCCATTGGGAGGCGAGTCGGGTGATTTCACCGGTTAGCGTCGCGCTGAAGAGCAGCGTCTGACGCTTTTCTTTTGCCGGGGTGCTGTAGATAATCTTTCGCACATCGGGGATAAAACCCATGTCGAGCATCCGGTCGGCCTCGTCTATGATCAACACCTCGATCTTTTTCAGGGTGATGTCCCGGCGGCGCTGAAAGTCGAGGAGCCTCCCGGGTGTTGCAACGACAATATCCACAGGATCGGCGGAAAGTTGCTTTATCTGCTTTTTATAATCCATGCCACCAAACACGGAAATGGTTTGAAGGTCCGTGTACTTGGAAAGATGACGGGCTTCCTCGGAGATTTGGAGAACCAACTCCCGGGTGGGGGCTAAAACCAGAACCCGGGGCATCCCGGGTTTTCGTTTATCCTGGATGGGGTTATTCAGCATCCGGGTGATGACGGTGATCAGGAATACAGCCGTTTTCCCCGTTCCGGTCTGGGCCCGGCCGCTGGCATCCTTGCCGGACAGAGTGCTGGGAAGGATTTCGGCCTGAATCGGTGTACAGTACTCGAAACCGAGATCGCTGATGGCATGAAGCAGCGGGTTGGGAAGATCGAAATCGTGAAACCGAGTCTTGCCTTCGGCCGGCGTCACCTTGAACTGTGAAACATCCCATCTCGCTTTCAGTGCCTCGCCGACGGATGCTGCCGGTACATCCTCGCTCCGTCGGATCTTCTTTTCTTGTTTACGAGAGGCGCGCCTATGAAGGGGAGTGCCCTTTTTGTTTTGTCGGTTAAATTTATTGATTAGATCTCGCAATCAAACTGCTAAGGGCACGCCATTATAATCCATGGAATTCCCTTTTTCTGTATAAGCCATCTCAAAAATGCATCTAACGCCCAATGGCTGCGTTCCACCCCGCCTTACCCTTGAGCACAATCTACTATTTTTGATTTAGCTTCTAATAATATGGTGCGCTAAACCACAATGACATTTTCTGCAGCAGGGCTTTTTTAACCCTGTTCGATGTTAAATGATAACAACTTTTTGGTAAAAATCAAGAAAATGGTATGGCCCGACCTCCATTCGCAATGTTTTTACTTGAAATAATCTGAATATCAGATATTTTAAATTTTAGGATTCGCGCAAAAATGTGAAGTTATCTTTACGCGAACCCCTAGTATCATATTATCTTCATAAAACAACGGGGCCGAATCACATGAGCAAAAAATATAAACTTAACATATTTATATTTGTTCTGATTTGTTGCATTTTTTTGCTTGCTTCACAGGTATTGCCGCAAAACAATCAAGATTCTCTTCTCACCCGGGATTCAAAAGAGCCGGTCCTGGATTATGCGGTAATGTGTGAAGAAATAGAAGACTTTACACCAAAAAACCGGAGCGTTGTTTTTTCCATTAAAATCGGAAAAGTTTCCTGTTTTACTTCATTCGACCCGGTACCCAAAGAAACTTTTATCTACCACAAATGGTTTCACAAAGATAAACCGAGCACAGAAAAAAGGCTGACGCTTCAGCCCCCCCGCTGGGCAACCTACAGCAGTATTCAGCTTCGAGAAACTGATAAAGGCCCCTGGCGAGTTGAAATAACCGATCAGAAAGGAAATATTTTTCATACGGTAAGATTCACTATCACGGATTGATCTAATTGGAAACAAGTTAAATAGGACGCAGATATACACAGATAAGATTGTTATTTTGCAATTTAAGAATCTTGATAATCTGTGTTCATCTGTGTCCAAAAAAGGAAATTCCAAGACGTATTTATGTCTTTTCTTGCACACTTTCGATGGCAGGATCTCATCGATATCCTGTTAAACAGCTACATTCTGTTTCGCCTCTATGTCCTTTTCAGGGGAACATATGTCTTCAGGGTACTTACCGGCATTGCGTTTCTCTGGATTTTTCAACGGATAGCTGTATTTTTCGGGCTAATTTTAACAAGCTGGGCCATGCAGGGAATTACTGCTGTTGCCGCTCTTATTATCATTATTATTTTCAGGAACGAAATCAGTAATGTTCTTCAGGCAAAAAATCTAAAGGCCATTCTCTGGGGATTCCCAAAACAGTCTGTTC
>RCNF010000671.1_pt1 | contig 17662 bp, 18 predicted proteins | sample 2041311 | NCBI WGS metagenome assembly RCNF01 (sample SAMN09708228, study PRJNA481090) | Marine sediment metagenome, whole genome shotgun sequencing project. | biome: marine sediment; feature: ocean; material: sediment; isolation source: Sewage treatment plant 2 marine sediment (STP2) ... | reverse complement strand
CATTTAAAGGGGGCGTTAAGACCTGCGGACACCGTTACCCATACGGTGAGTTCAAAATGTTCGAGAAAGTCTTGTAGATTCAGTGCATTAGTCGTTCGCAGTAGATTCAACTGATTTTTTTAGGATTATGCTTCACCTTGTAATTGTGCAACTACAGCCGGGTTCTCAAGTGTTGATATATCCGATGTGATTTCTTCACCGGCTGCAATGGTTCTTAATAAACGTCTCATGATTTTTCCAGAACGGGTTTTAGGCAGGCCATCTGCAAAACGAATGTCATCGGGTTTAGCGATGGCGCCAATTTGTTCGCCTACCCAGTTGCGTAATTCAGCGACCATTTTGTCGGCTTCTTCGCCAACGGGGCGCTCACCTTGACAGATAACAAAGGCGACCACAGCTTCACCTTTTAGCTCATGTGGACGACCAACTACAGCGGCTTCGACTACCGCATCGTTTGCAACCAGCGCAGACTCTATTTCCATCGTCCCGAGGCGATGGCCAGATACATTTAATACATCATCGATGCGTCCCATGATCCAGAAATAACCGTCTTCATCGCGACGAGCGCTGTCACCGGCCAGGTAATATTTACCGTCGAATTTAGGGAAATAGGTATCTACATAACGCTCATCATCACCCCAGATGGTACTTAACATTGAAGGCCAGGGTTTGGTGATAACCAGGTAACCGCCCTTGTTGGCTTCGGTAATAGACTCACCCTCTTCATTAACGATATCAACAGCCATGCCGGGCAGGGCCAGGGTACAGGAACCGGGTTTGGTTGGAGTGACTCCTGGAATAGGCGTGAGTACGTTGGCGCCGGTTTCAGTTTGCCACCAGGTATCGACAATCGGGCAGCGTTCTTTACCGATTACGGTGTGATACCACATCCATGCTTCCGGGTTTATGGGTTCACCTACGGTGCCGAGCAAACGTAAGGAAGATAAATCGTAACGGTTAGGGTATTCATCGCCGAATCTCATCAAAGCGCGTATAGCGGTTGGTGCGGTATAGAAAACAGTGATTTTATGTTGCTCGACCATTTTCCAGAAGCGCCCCGCATCGGGTATAACCGGTGCGCCTTCGAACATGACGATGGTAGCGCCTGCTGCTAACGGGCCATAGGCAACGTAGGTGTGGCCGGTAATCCAGCCGACATCTGCGGTGCACCAGAAAACGTCATTGTCCTGTAAATCAAATACCCACAGGTTTGTGGTAACCGCATTTAATAAGTAACCGGCACTGGAGTGCTGAATACCTTTGGGTTTGCCGGTTGAGCCTGATGTGTAGAGCAAAAACAGTGGATCTTCTGCATTGACCCATTCCGGTTCGCAAGTTGTGTCCAGACCGGCAATCGCATCGGACCACCATGTGTCGCGGCCATCCTGCATCGTTATGTCATGACCACTGCGTTTTAATACGATGACATTGTTGATGCTCGCGCAGCCACTATTTAAGGCTTTATCTGCAGCTTCTTTCAGCCCGACAATTTTGCCACCACGAGTGCCGCCATCAGCGGTAATCAGCATAACCGCCTGAGCATCATCAATCCTGTCACGCAAAGATTCAGCAGAAAAACCACCAAATACTACAGAATGAATGGCACCAATACGTGCGCATGCCTGCATAGCGATCACAGCTTCTGCTACCATCGGCATATAAATAACCACGCGGTCACCCTTGTTTATGCCTTTGGCTTTTAATGCATTGGCAAACTGACAAACGTCATCATGCAGTTGCTGATAACTGATGTGTTGTGTATCACCGGCTTCACCTTCAAAGATGATAGCTGTTTTGTCAGCGTTGTTTGCCAGGTGACGGTCAATACAGTTGTAACTGACATTCATTGTGCCACCGGTAAACCATTTGAAATGGGGTGCCGATGAGTCATCCAGTGTTTTTGTAAAAGGTGTGTGCCAGTCTATATGTTGTCTGGCCTGGTCGGCCCAGAATCCTTCGTAATCTTCTTCAGCCTGCTGATGTAAGGCTGTTAAATCATCAGGTTTTAAACGTGCTTTTGCAGTAAATTCAGCACTGGGTTTAAACAAACGGTTTTCGGTTAGGGTAGAACTTATATCAACGCCAGACATATGGTAGATTCCTCTTAAGGTATACTTTTATTTTTTTGCTTAGCATACACGGTGTTAATAAAAACTTCGATAGTTTTTTGCATTGTTAGCAGCCGGCCGACTTTAGCTAATCGATCGGCTGCTAGCTTATTGCTTTTTTAGCATAACATTGATGTTATTTTTGACTTAGGACAGGTTGAATATGTGTTTTTGATGGTACATGTGAAAGCTTCCAGTGTTCCACCGCCCACGACCAGATGTCGTTAATACTGGATTGTGCTAAATCTTCGGGTGGGTTTTGACCTAAAAAATCCAGCACACTGATCAGCTGCTGTTCCTTATGCTGCAGATCTATTTTAGTCGCGCCTTCAGACTTGCTGATTTTATTGCCTGAATGATCTACCGCGAGCGGTAAATGGCAATAGTCCGGTGTCGGGTAGTTTAGCAGCTGTTGTAAGTAGATCTGTCGCGGTGTGGAATCGAGCAGGTCGGCACCACGTACAATTTCACTAATGCCCTGGCGGGCATCATCAACGACAACGGCTAACTGATAGGCAAACAAACCATCACGGCGTTTAATAACAATATCACCACATTGCTTTTTTATATTTTGTGATTGATTGCCCATCACCGCATCATCGAAACAGATTGTTTTGTCTTTTGCCAGCAGGCGTAATGCATGTTCGTTTTTCTCTGGCAGGTGACGATTTCGGCAGGTACCAGGATAAATACTGCTCTTTGTTTTAGCGAGCTGCTTGCGTGAGCATAAACAGGGAAACACTAATGACCGGGATACCAGTTGTTCGAGCGCTTGCTCGTAGTGTTCAGCCTGTTTGGACTGATAAATGATTTCGCCATGCCATTCAAAGCCAAAAGAGACCAGCGTGTTAAGAATGTCTACGTCAGCGCCATCAATTTTGCGCGTGATATCAACATCTTCCATGCGAATTAGCCACTCACCATTGTTTTTTTTCGCCTGTAGATAACTACCAACAGCGGCAATCAGTGTGCCGAAATGAACGGGACCTGTTGGTGAGGGGGCAAAACGGCCTTTGTAAATTTGTGGCTTATTGTTAGGCATTTAACCGATTTTTACCACAGAGGCACAGAGGGCACAGAGTTTTTTACTTATTAAAAACAAATATAACAAAGTTTTTCTCTGTGTGCTCTGTGCCTCTGTGGTGAAAAAGTTTTTGATTATTGACTAAAAATAAAAAAGCCGATAAAAATACCGGCTCCTTTCGACTTAAATTGTAAAGCGTAATTACTTACCGCGAGTCTGTTTCTCTTTAATTTCATCGAGACTTTTACAGTCGATGCACTGTGTTGCTGTTGGCCGCGCTTCCATTCGGCGTAAGCCAATTTCAACACCACAGGTGCTACAATAACCATATTCACTGCTGCTCATCAATGCCATGGTGTCGTCGATTTTCTTGATGAGCTTTCGTTCACGATCACGGGTGCGCAATTCAAGACTGAACTCTTCTTCCTGTGTTGCGCGGTCTGCCGGGTCTGGAAAATTTGCGGCTTCATCTTTCATGTGATCCACAGTGCGGTCGACTTCTGACATTAGTTCAGTTTTCCATGCTTGTAGAATTGCTTTGAAGTGCTTGATCTGCTCTTCATTCATGTATTCTTCGCCTTTTTTCTCTTTGTAAGGCTTAAAGTTGTTATTTGTGTGTGGCGCAGTATTAGCCATCTTAGCTCCAGTTTGTCTAACCTTAGTGAAATCAACGAGATAGCTTAATTCGTTGTTTCGTATTAATTATAGCGAGCGACTTTTTACCATAAATTTGCCACTCAATGCAAATGTCATTTGCCTATCTATATAATAAATCATCAGCAACAATTTATCACGTAAGCCCCGAAGGGGTAAGTATCACGGATGATACGAATAATAAACCATAATTATAATCAATTACCTTATTAGATTCATTTATTACTGAAAAGTATACCTGATAAAACCATTTTATGAGACGGGTGGTCAATGCCCACCGTTTTTAATGCAGGATTCCACATGACTGATGATGCTTCCGTTGTGTAGGCGTGTTTCGATAGTCTCATTAGCTTTAACCTGTTCTACAGATACTATTGGCGCGCCTTTAGTCGTCAGGGTTATCGAGTAACCGCGCTCCAGTGTTTGCAAAGGACTGATGGTGTTTAGCGTTCTTGCTACATTGCTTAACAATGATTTTTTTTGTGTAAACAGGTTCAATGTTGCACGTTGTAATCTTGCTGTTAAATATTTTGCTGTTTGCTGGTTTTGTTTTAATAATGATGTCGGGTTTTGCGCGCCCAGTTTCGCTTTGAGAGTACTTAGATTGCTTTGCCGAAAATCAAGCATCGATTGACTCACTCGCGTTAATCGCTTTATTAGTTCATCACTGTGTTGTTTAGCCTGGTTTAATTGTGTTTGTGGATGTTGTTGCTGTAAGCGGCGATGTAACCACTGCGTTTTTTCCTGGTAACGTTCAATTTTAGTAGCGACTAATTGCTGTAGCCTTTGCTGATACCAGTCAAAGGACTGTAGCCATGAAGACTGGTCAGGCGTGACCGTTTCAGCCGCAGCCGTGGGCGTGGCAGCACGTATGTCAGCCACATAATCTGCAATGGTAACGTCTACTTCATGTCCAACACCGCTGACAATCGGAATGGGGCAGTTGTATATAGCTCGGGCGACACTTTCTTCATTAAAAGGCGACAGGTCTTCAAGTGAGCCGCCGCCACGCACCAGCAAAATGACGTCGCAAATTAAATCGCCACTGGATACCCTTTCGCCAATAAGTGTAATCGCATTACAAATTGCAGGAGCGGCATCACTGCCCTGTACTGGTACTGGAAATAACTTAACGGGAATTGAAGGAAAGCGACGTTTGATGACACTTAAAACATCATGGATAGCCGCACCTGTTTTAGAGGTGATAATCGCAATGCTTTCGGGCAGTGCAGGTATCTCCTGTTTGATGCTTTCTTCGAACAGGCCTTCGCCGGCAAGTTTGACTTTTAGCTGCTCAAACTGGCGGCGCAGTGCACCATCGCCGGCTTCTTCCATGCGATCAACAATCAGCTGATAGCTGCCGCGCGGCTGGTACAGGCTTACCTTGGCGCGAACCAGCACCTGATTACCATTTTCAGGCTGGAATTTAACTGAGCGTTTGCGGCCTTTAAACATGGCGCAGCTGACCTGTGCTGAACTATCTTTCAGGCTGAAATAAATATGCCCGGATGAAGGTTGTGCCAAGTTAGAAATTTCACCTTCCACCCAGATCCAGCCAAACTCCTGCTCCAGCAGGTTAGCGACGGATTGATTTAAAGTGCTGACACTATAGATTTTATTGTTTTCAGTGCTGGATAACATACTCTAATTTAAACATAAAAATCAAACGGTTTATCGATTGTATATATATTTTGGCCGCTTTTGAATGACTGTTGGCGACCCATAAGAGACGTTCGCCAATCTGTAAATAATCTTGAATACTGTAAATACATCTTTACACTTCTACCTCTGCCTAAATCTAATTGTTTACCATAACTCATTGATGGAAAAGGATGCTACGTAAACAAGGCATGGATTTTGCTTCTATATACCGAGGCCATGCTGTATAGATGGAAACTGCTGATTTTGGAGGTAGTAACGATGATTAATTTCCTCAAAAAGAGAATACAAATGTTAAATGGGAAATTTGCTCAATACGAGCAGTTACGTGTTAACGCTGAGAATGAATACCAGGCGATGAATTGTGGTTCATTTAACCAGCGATTTTTAGCCGAGATTAAAAGAAGTAAGCCGATAACAATCCGTTGGCCGCATCTTCTCCTTCAGGGTAATGAGTTGACAGGGTGTTGTCGACCCATAAAGGACATATAAAGAAGATGACAGGCAATCAAAATGATAAGTATATTTACTATACTAAAATGGCATGGACTATTTATACCTTAATAACCATTGTCCTTGTCGTTGTATTAGTACTATTTGTCGCTCAGGATAACGAAGAAAGGTTTTTCTATGGGTTAATGCCTGCAGCAGCATCTTATGTTTTTCGCCCAACTGATAGATTCATTAGCAAACTCATTTTTAAGTTTACTGGCGTTTCTCAACCCACAGAGCAAGAATGAGCTGCCAGATACTTAACAAGGCGCTTCACAAAAATTCCGTGAGATTAATCGTTGAGTATCTGCTATTGGCCGTATATTCGCATTCGAGATAATAAGTCGACAGGGAAAATCGACCCATACCAGCCGTCGCGGTACGTATTTCATCAGTTTGTCTGCACCGCATAGCTGACCCTCACTAATTTATAGAAAATCATCCCGGAAAACATACGCTTGTCCAACTCACAATCAATAGTGTTGTCAGTATCTCGTTTATCAGGAAAGTAAATCGAGACAGAAGTATGATAAATTATTAATTATCTATCAAAAATTAATATATTATCTAGGTCTACCTGTAGAGGTGTAACGAGACACGGTGTCTCGTTAATTAAACTGTTATGTGCAGAAAAGTCATGATTCGCAGTGATGAAATCCGACTAGCCAGCTTTCACGATGCGCACCGCATCGCAGAAATGTCTAAAAATTTAATCGAATCTGGGTTGGGATGGTCCTGGACGCCATTGCGCGTAGTCAGAGAGATAAAGGCAAAGAACGCGAATGTAATCGTAACCGTCGAAGGTAGCGAACTCATAGGGTTCGCTGTAATGAGGTATTTGGATGATGAAGCGAGGCTCAATTTATTTGCAGTTCATCCAAAGCACAGACGCAAGGGCATCGGAACGCGAATGATTAAATGGTTGGAGGAAGCCGCAAAAATTAATGGTAATGGCGTAGTGTACCTGGAAACACGGTTGTCCAACGACACCGCGAGAGAATTCTACAAATCACTGGACTATAGAGTCATCCAGCGTATTCCTGGCTACTATAAAGGGCGTGAAGCCGCTATAAGAATGGCGCATGATTTGTGGTCGGGTGTGATCCCAAAGTGAGTACGGCACATAACAAGGCGGTCAACATCGCTCGCTTCCGCTCACCAGGACGCCTCGCGTTGCTCGGAGCCAGTTACCGCTAGCATTGAAAAGGTCTATTGTTGGCCGAAAGCTGGCATTCAGGCATAAACAAACACTTTATAAGTTATCATTCTACAGAGTATAAACAATATGTATTTATCCAAATTTCAATTAACCACATTAAAGGAAACCCCCTCCGACGCAGAGATTAGCAGCCATCAGTTAATGCTGCGTGCCGGACTAATTCGAAAACTTGCTTCTGGACTTTATAGCTGGCTGCCACTAGGGTTGCGCGTAATGCGTAAAGTCGAAAAAATCGTTCGAGAAGAAATGGACAAAAGTGGCGCGCTGGAAGTGCTTATGCCTGCGGTACAACCCAGTGAATTATGGCAGGAATCAGGGCGCTGGGAATTATATGGCCCTGAACTGTTACGCTTAAAAGACCGCCATGGCCGTGAATTTTGTTTTGGCCCAACGCATGAAGAAATTATTACCGATATAGCACGCAAGGAACTCTCCAGTTACAAACAGTTGCCGGTAACGTATTACCAGATTCAAACCAAGTTCCGTGATGAAGTACGCCCGCGTTTTGGCGTGATGCGTGCGCGTGAATTTATCATGAAAGATGCTTATTCATTTCACACCAGCCAGGATAGCCTGCAAGCAAGCTATGAGGTGATGTACCAGACTTACAGCAATATCTTTACCCGCCTGGGCCTGGAATTTCGCGCGGTAATGGCAGACAGTGGCGCTATTGGCGGTAACAGCTCACACGAATTTCACGTGCTTGCCGACTCAGGCGAAGATGCCATTGCTTTTTCCAGTGAAAGCGATTATGCAGCTAATGTAGAAAAAGCAGAGATACTACCAGCAAGCGAACCTCGCCCGGCAGCCACTGCTGATATGGCTAGCGTTGCTACGCCAAATCAACATAGCATTGAAGAGGTCAGCCGGTTCCTTTTGGTACCAGCAAGCCATTGCCTTAAAACCTTACTGGTTGAAGGCAGTGAAGAAAATTCCGTCGTTGCACTGGTATTACGTGGTGACCACGAACTAAATGAAGTTAAAGCCTCTCACCTGAAAGCCGTTGCAGAGCCACTGTGTTTTGCCAGTGAAAAGCAAATCAAACAGGCCGCTGGCTGTTCAGCGGGTTCGTTAGGGCCGGTCAATTTAAAGATAACAGTCATTGCAGATTACGCGGCAGTGCAATGTGCCGATTTTGTCTGCGGCGCCAATGAAGACGGTAAACATTTAACCGGGGTGAACTGGGAACGTGACTGCGCTTTACCTGAAGCGGCCGATATAAGAAACATTGTTGAAGGTGATACCAGCCCTGATGGCAAAGGTACTCTGTCTATTGTACGAGGTATCGAAGTTGGCCATATCTTCCAGCTCGGCAAAAAGTACTCCACAGCAATGAACGCCACGGTGCTGGATGAAAACGGTAAAGCCACCACCATGACCATGGGCTGTTACGGCATCGGTGTAACACGGACTGTTGCCGCTGCCATTGAACAAAACCATGATGATAACGGCATTATCTGGCCGGAGAGTATTGCCCCATTTGATGTTGCTATTGCACCGATTAATATGCAAAAGTCTGAAGACGTTAGCAATGCCGCTATCAAATTGCATGATGAACTTACCGCTGCGGGACTGGATGTTTTACTCTATGATGAAAAAGCCCGTTTAGGTGGTATGCTGGCGGATCTTGATTTAATTGGCATACCTCACCGTATCGTCATTGGTGACCGCGGTCTGAAAGAGAATAACGTGGAATATAAAAAACGTGATGCTGAAGAAAGTCAGGATATAGCCATTGATGAGGTCGTTAGTTTTTTAACTAAAAAACAGGTCCAAGAATAAACGCCAGGAAACCACTGTTAGTCCACAGATGAACGCAGATACACACAGATAAAAGCTTTTTTGGTTTTTAAACATCTGTGTGCATCTGCGTTCATCTGTGGACCATAAGCTTTTAAGTTGTTTATTTGCGTTCATTTGCGGAAAAATACAATTTAATGTATATATTTAAGCCATGACTAAACATTTAAGCACGGCACTTTTTTTATTCATTTTCAATGCCCTTGTTATCACACAGGTAGAGGCAGCCAATCAGCCTGTCGACCCGAAACTCCGCCAGGTACTCATCGAAGCAATCAACTCATCAGAAAGTTTTGAAGACCGTTTTCATGCCGAAGTCTGGTTATTAGATATGTCTAATCGCCTAAAACGTTTTATTAAAGATGAAAAAACACGGCTATTCATGCTTAAACATATCCATCAGGAAGCGACTCGCGTTCAATTACAACCAGAACTGGTGCTGGCACTCATCGAAGTTGAAAGTCATTTCGATAGCTATGCCATTTCAAAATCTGGTGCTCAGGGTATGATGCAGATAATGCCCTTCTGGTTAGATGAAATCGGACACCCCGATGACAACCTGATTAATATCAGAACTAATCTGCGTATGGGATGCACCATATTAAAATACTACATGAAAATGGAGAGCAATGACCTGCACAAAGCATTGGCAAGGTACAATGGCAGCCGTGGATCAAAAGTTTATAGCAATAAAGTACTGACCGCCTTACATGACCATTGGTATCAGTCATGACCGGTACTCTACCTAACTGGCGTAGCGTTATACCTGAATTAGATAAGTCTGCGGATGAAATAACGTGTCGGCTACTTGATTCGTCAAAAATTATTTCATTAAAAAGAAACAGTACGGTATTCCATCAAGGTGATGCCTGTAACAATTACCTCATTATTTTAAATGGGAAGGTAAAAGTTTTTACGCGCGCAGAGAATGGCCGGGAGATTTTACTTTATCGTTTATTTCAGGGTGATTCCTGCGTAATAACCACGTCCTGCTTATTTGGTCATAAAAACTATCCGGCCGAAGGAAAGACAGAAACAGAAGTAACCGCATTAGTGATACCGGTAAATCAATTTAATGATGTACTAAAATATTCTGAAATCTTTCGAGAAATGGTTTTTTCTGCTTTCTCATCTCATTTAAGTGAATTGATAACTCTGGTAGAAGAAGTCGCTTTTGGAAAACTCGATATCCGCCTGGCAAAACACCTGCTCAAGCAACGCGATGAAAACAATATACTGAGATCGACACATCAAAATATGGCTACCGAACTGGGTACCGCACGCGAAGTAATTAGCCGACAGTTAAAAGACATGGAGTCTAAAGGATATATTGAAATCAATCGTGGCAATATTAAAATTAATGATGTACATGCGTTACAGAACATAAGCAGCAGCTAAAATACAATCAGGTAATCTCTGATTAAATCCCTTTATACCAGGTCGTCTAAAATGATTCAGGTTTTATCAACCTGTTTTTAAGCAGTCTCTGATCAGGTAAATTAGAAGTTTTCTAATAAAAAATTACTCCATATTCATCTTTCTTATTCTGGAGTTTCAGGCTGTTTCCACCTGCAAGATTAATGAAGCCTGACATTCAGCAACAACATGTCAATGAAACATACTTATTATTATATATTTCAATAAGATAAGATTGACATATAGATAAACCCTTATGTCATATCTAAATTACCTGAATTATAGGCAGGATATTCCCTAAAAATGCAACTAATGGTACACTATTACGTCATATACATCAGGTGATGTCTATGATTTACAAAATGTTTGTTCTGTTTCTTGAAGCTGGCGGCATATGCCACTAAATACGTAGAGAAATACCATGAAAAATAAAATTCCTTCCATGGAGCATAGCGCTACTTCACAGGAGAAAAGGAATTATGAAGACCAGCACAACACGTTTATTTCCAATCTCAGGCATGCGATTGACAACGATGAACTAAGCCTTCATTATCAACCTCGTTTTCATGCAATAACGGGTAAAGCCGATACTCTCGAAGCACTTGTTCGTTGGCATCGACCCGGTGTAGGGCGATATTATCCGGGTGTTTTCATTCCCGATGCAGAAGAAAATGGTTTGATATTCTCACTCGATTTATGGGTGTTTGAGCGTTGCTGTAAAGATTTAAAGCACATGCAAACAACCATTAATCCGCATACTAAAATAGCTATCAATCTTTCAGTCCTTACCTGCGAGAGTATTTATTACGCTCAAAAAATTATTGAAATCAGCAAAAAGCATGGCGTACTTTTATCCGATTTTGAGTTTGAGATTACTGAAAACACGCACGTTCGTGATATTCGAAAAGTTGTTTCATTTTGTGAAACATTGAAAAGTTATGGCGCTGAATTTAGTCTGGACGATTTTGGAACTGGACAGTCGCCTTTAGTTAACTTAAACCTACTGCCGGCAAACACTGTAAAAATTGATCACAGCTTTATTCATGGCATCGGCAATTCAAAACGCTGTGAAATTATCATTCGCTCACTGGTCAATATGATAAAAGAGTTAAACATGCAAGTTGTTGCCGAAGGCATAGAGACCAATGAACAATTCTGGTTTATGCGTGATACTGGTTGTGACCAGCTACAGGGTTTTTTACTTTGCAGACCATTAGGGCTTAACCGAATAGCATCATCAATGCTGTATACCCCCGAAATAAAATATTCTGCTATTTAGGACAGCTCTAAGCGAGCCTACTTATTTTAGGCTTGTTAATATAGTCCATGTCTTATCAGTTACACCGCTGCACTGCTCACTGGCACACCGCTTCGCTGCTCTTCGGCAACAGCCCTTGCCTTGTTCTAATAAATACATCCATGTAACGATGTATTGTCTTACTAGTTGCCATTCATGATCAGTTGAGTTTCATAACTTCACCAAAGTCAAGACAGGCCCTTAATGTGCTGGACAAATATCTTGCCTGACTTTTTCGAACTCAACTGATTTTTTAGCTTAATGTGACATTGTCACTGACACACTAATAGCAAAAATATATTATAAGTAAACATTTACTCTAACTGGAGAAAAATTATGTGTAATGTCGGTGGAATCGATCGTGTAATTCGTATTGTAGCGGGTGTTTTTTTACTTAGTCTGGTATTTGTTGGTGACCAGATTATAGGACAAAATGTAGCTTGGGGCTGGATTGGTGTTGTGCCTTTAGCTACCGGTATTTTCAAATTTTGCCCTGCTTACACCCTTTTAGGCTTGAAAACCTGTCAAACCAAGTAAAATTCTCACAAAGAGACAGCATCAATGCCATGCCAGAACGGTGGTATTGTGTCTTTTATGTTAATTGTGATGTTTATCAAACAACGTAACAGACAAATAGATTAGAATTAATGTATGCCGTTTTTAATTGCTACGTGGTTTATCAATGTGTAATTTAAGTATTTTTAGTCAACTGTTAAGAATCATCCTCGGGATTACCCTTCTCGCTCTCGCCTGGTTTGGTCCTCAAACATCGCTGTTGAGCTTAGAATGGATGAGTTTATGGCGTTTAGGCTGGTTAGGTTTAATCCCGTTAATATCAGGCATTGCTGCCTTCTGCCCTATTTATGCGGTTTTAGGCTTCGATCATAAAAAAAAATAACCATTTAACCACAAGGGGGCGCTCACATGCATCCCTGCTGTTGACAGTCTTGAATAACAGGTATCCTATTATTTCGTTTCAGTAGTAATAAAGCTTTTTATTCTGATCAACGCATACCACGTAACAGGTCTGCCTTAATGTCGTCAATATCTTCCAATCCTACTGCAATACGAATCAAACCATCTGATATGCCTGCCTCGCTACGCTGCTCTAGTGTTAAACGTCCGTGCGTGGTTGTGGCCGGGTGGGTTATGGTTGTCTTGGTGTCACCCAGATTAGCAGTAATTGAAAGCAGTTCGGTCGCATCTATCAGGCGCCAACCTTCTTCTTTGCCACCGTTTAATTCAAATGATAACAAACCGCCAAAACCAGATTGCTGCGTTTTAGCCAGAGCATGTTGCGGATGACTTTCCAGTCCGGGATAAAATACTCTTTTCACCTCCGGCAGCTGCTCTAACCATTCTGCAAGTTCCTGTGCGGCCGCAGAATGCGCCTGCATACGTAACTTCAATGTCTCCAGACCCTTTAGAAACACCCATGCATTAAAGGTACTCATGGTAGGACCCGCGCTACGTAAAAAACCAAAAACACCTTCACCTACTACATCGTTAGTACCACATACCGCGCCGCCCATACAGCGGCCCTGGCCGTCAATATATTTAGTTGCAGAATGAATAACAATATCGGCTCCTAAGAGTATTGGTTGCTGTAAAGCAGGAGTACACAAACAATTGTCCACTACTAACAGGCAGCCATGTTTATGCGCAATTTCAGCCACAGCAGTTATGTCAACTAATTCCGTCAGTGGATTTGACGGCGTTTCAAGGAACAGAAGTTTTGTTTCTGGTTTTATTGCCTTTTCCCATGCTGATAGTTCTGACAGCTCTACGAATGTTGTATCTATACCAAACCTGGCAACTATATTGGTCAACAGAACGGTGGTCGTACCGAAAATACTGCGAGACGAAACAATATGGTCTCCCGTTTTCAGCAATCCAAAAATTGTTGCGGTAATGGCAGCCATACCTGATGCAGTGGCCACACAACATTCAGCCATTTCCAGTGATGCCAGTCGTTTTTCAAACGTTCTTACTGTCGGGTTTGTAAATCGCGAGTAAATATTGCCCGGTTGTTCACCAGAAAACCTTGCGGCAGCTTCTGCTGCGGATGCAAACACATAACTGGAGGTGGGGAATATTGGTTCACTGTGTTCATTTTCATTCGTGCGTACCTGTCCTTCACGTACGGCACGTGTTGCAAAACTTAAGCCGGATGTACCAATCTTATTATCTTTATTTGTCATCATATAACCTGTTAGCTATTCTTGCCAAACTATTCTTCCCGCTACTACTCTTCTATGAGCACTTCACTGCCAACTTCAACCAGTCGAAACAAATCAACCACATCCTGATTGCACATTCGAATACAACCAATAGAAGCAGGTGTTCCGATGGTACCTTCATGATTGGTACCATGAATATAAATATAGCGTTGATAGGTATCCACATAACCACCCTGATTACGACCTGGCTCCATTCCTTCCAGCCACATAATACGGCTCATTATTACATCATCGGGTAAATCCACACCCCGCTTTATACATTCTTCAAGATTGCCATGTGGCCCCCTGCCGATAAAAACTTCATTAACTGGCATAGCACCGCCTAGTTTGTCTTTAATACGATGCAGACCCAACGGGGTTTGTTCACTTCCATTTTGGTTGCCCGGACCATATCTGGAAGTCGATACGGGATATTGCTGAAGAAGGTTTCCATCTTCATCAAACAGCTTTAGCTGTTGTTGTGTTACATTAATGTTTATTGTATTCACACCGTTACCCGTTACTGGCACATCTATTTATTGCTTGTGACCTTAACTCAAAGTATCACACAGTTGAAACGATAATCAATAGCCCACAGAACTTTATGATAATTAGTCAGAATTACACTAAAATCTAAGGGCTCTTGAAAACACGTGGTAATAGACTGATGAATGAACCTGATACAACTACTGAAACAGATCTCGATCAATCTGATATTCAGACGAGACCGCCAGATGAAAACGAAACACCTTTCTTTCCGGTTTCAGAAGGCAAACTCATAACACTGTATATATTAAGTTTTGGTTTATATGGTATTTACTGGTTTTATCAAAACTGGAAACGACAGCAGCCAATAATGGATAAAAAAATCTACCCGGTATGGCGTGCTATTTTCTCAATATTTTTCACCCACTCATTATTTAAACGTATCGACCAGCAAGCTGTTCATTTACCGCAACAACATAAATTCAATGCCAATGTACTTGCCACATTTTTTGTTGCAGCTATCGTAGTAAGTAATGTTATAGACCGTTTTTCAATAAATACCGACACGGTTCATAGCATGACAAACAATACATTAATTATCACATCGATAGTTTTATTCTTACTTAGCGCCTATCCACTGGCGAAAGTTCAGGCTACCGTCAATCGAATAAACAATGATATGCTTGGCTATTTAAACCACAAATACAGTGTGTGGAACGTTGTATTGATCATTCTTGGTACTGTTTCCTGGCTGATGTTAGCGATGGGATTACTGGCTGAGTCAATGGGGCTGCTTATCTCCTAGCAGCCTGTTAGTTTTAGTTAGGGAAATAGCTCCTGATAAATCATTGTGGATAAAAAAAATCGAAGATACTGGTAATCATTTAGTACTACTAAAAAGATTTTAAAACAACGGCTGCCAGAAGTAATCGATATCAAACTTAAGCTCGATTTCGGTAATTCTATAAATGAATTCAGGCTAGAGTGTCTTAGGAAAGCTCTGATTAAGTCATAACTTTCTCGACACATGGATGCGCTGCCATTTTCGGTGACCGCAACCAATTGAATCTTAAGAAAAAATCGAATTTTAGATTTTCGTGGTCTGAGATGCCCAGGATGGACTTATTCAAACCATCCTTAGTGAAACATTACACGATGCCAGAATGCTGCTGCCGTATCTAGACCTGCGCCCTGCATACAAACCACTAATTACAAAAGTAATTCATTACTATAAAGTGCTTGTTGATAAAAACTTTAGCCAAAAAGAGGGAAATCGGGACTTCCATACTTATATCTGAGCGGCGACTTTATGGTTCTTGTTCTTGTTCTTGTTCTTGTTTTTGTTTTTGTTCTTGTTCTTGTTTTTGTTCTTGCTCTTGTTTTTGCTCTTGTTCTGTTTCGATACATCATTTCGCTGATTTGATAAGCGCTCAAAATATGCCTCATCAACATCTTGCGTCACATAGATACCATCAAAACAGGAGCTATCGAAAGCGGTTATTTTGTTATTACCTTTACTCACCGCTGCGATTAAATCATCCAGGTCCTGATAAACCAACCAGTCGGCACCAATGATTTTGGTAATCTCTTCAACCGTTCTGTTGTGGGCAACAAATTCAGCATGTGACGCCATATCAATACCATAAACATTTGGATAACGCACTGGAGGCGCCGCTGACGCCATATACACTTTTTTTGCACCGGCTTCCCGTGCCATCTGTACAATTTGCTTGGAGGTAGTGCCACGCACAATAGAGTCATCAACCAATAATACATTTTTACCGGCAAATTCCAGTTCGATAGGATTGAGCTTTTGGCGCACCGACTTTTTGCGTTGCTTTTGCCCCGGCATGATAAAAGTACGACCGATGTAACGGTTTTTGATAAAGCCTTCACGATACTTCACGTTTAGATGATAGGCAACTTCCAGCGCCGTACTACGGCTTGTATCCGGAATGGGAATCACCACATCGATATCATGATCGGGCATTTCGCGCAGGATTTTCTGTACCAGTGTTTTCCCCATGCGTAAGCGTGATTTATATACCGAAACACCATCCATAAGTGAATCCGGCCGTGCGAAATATACATATTCAAATATACAGGGCGATAGCCTGAAATTTTTTGCACATTGTTTGCTAAAGAATTCACCTTGTTCACTAATAAAAACTGCCTCGCCCGGTGTTATGTCACGCACCAGCTCAAAACCCTGAGCCTGTAAAGCAACACTTTCGGATGCCACCATATAGTCAGTGCCCCGCGCAGTTTTGCGAACACCATAAACCAGTGGTCGAATACCATTGGGATCACGTATTGCTAAAATGCCCTTACCTGCGATCATGGCAACCACAGCATAACCGCCACGACAACGACGATGAATAGCGGAGACTGCGGTAAAAATATCTTCGTGATCAAAGTCCGGCTTAGCGATTATCTGTAATTCATGAGCAAAAATATTAAGCAGGGCTTCCGTGTCTGAATCGGTATTTAGATGACGTAAGTCAGACAGAAACAGCTGCTCTTTGAGTGCATCGGCATTGGTGAGGTTGCCATTATGTGCCAGTGCGATGCCATAAGGCGAGTTTACATACAAAGGTTGCGACTCTGCAGACGACGAGGTGCCAGCAGTAGGGTAACGGACATGGGCGATGCCCATTTTCCCCGGTAAATTTTCCATGTGCTTTTTATAAAACACATCACGCACCAGTCCATTGCTTTTGCGCATATAAAAACGGCCGTTTTCACACGTTGTTATACCCGCCGCGTCCTGACCGCGGTGTTGCAAAACAGACAATGACTCGTATAAATCAAGATTCACTGCGCTATGCGCAACAATACCGGCAATACCACACATAGCAGAACTCTTTAGGGAGCTGGTTGATAAGAAAGATTCAGATCTTCAGGAATGTACTCCTGAATAGCAATAGCCGTGCTTTCAAACCACTGCAATAGTGTTGATGACTGCCACCAGTCCATTTCAGGCAAGGCTGTCATACCACCGATAACAACAAAAACAACAATGATTAAGCCACCTCGTAATATGCCAAATGCCACACCAAAAATACGGTCGGCGCCTGACAGGCCGGTTTTTTTCACTACCTGAGATACCAGCATATTCACTAAAGCACCTACCATCAGTGTGAGTACAAATAACACACCAAAACCGATGGCCTGGCGCGCGGCTTCTGATTCAATATTACTGGGTAAAGCGTCGGCTAATTGAGGAGCAAAGGTGGCTGCCAGCCAGATAGCAATAATCCAGGTCGCCAGTGAGATAGCTTCTTTAAC
>RCNF010000669.1_pt1 | contig 17667 bp, 16 predicted proteins | sample 2041311 | NCBI WGS metagenome assembly RCNF01 (sample SAMN09708228, study PRJNA481090) | Marine sediment metagenome, whole genome shotgun sequencing project. | biome: marine sediment; feature: ocean; material: sediment; isolation source: Sewage treatment plant 2 marine sediment (STP2) ... | reverse complement strand
CGCGCCTGCCAGGACTGCGTCGCTGTTCGAAGGACAGATCGCGGTCACCGCATACGAGCAGTCCAACGCTCTGCTCATCACGGCATCTCTCCACGACTACACGGCGCTCAAGAAGGTGATCGAGCGTCTCGACGCGCCGCGGAAGCAGGTGTTCATCGAGGCAGTCGTCATGGAGCTCGGCATCGAGCGGTCGTCCGACCTAGGTTTTGCGTTTCACGGCGGCGCGGGTGACTTCCCGACCGATGGCTCTCTCTCGCTATTCGGATTCAACGCCCCGTCCTCGATCGACATCACTCAGAACGACCTCAGTGGCTTGGCTCTCGGCATTCGTGGACCAACGATCGAGAACTCACAGCAGCTCGTCGGGTTCTCGGTGCCAGGGTTCGGCGTCGTGGTGACCGCGCTCGCAAAGTCTGGCGACGCCGACGTCCTCTCGACGCCGCACATCATCGCGATCGACAACACCGAAGCTGAAATCAGCGTGGGAGAAAACATTCCACTGCAGACCAACGGCGTCGCGCCGGGCACCTTCGCAGGTGCAGGCAGCCTGGGCGCATTGGCCCAAGCGGGTGCGGGTGGGCAGGACCTAGGCAACCTGGCCGGTCTGGCCGGTGGGCTCGGAAGCGTCGCCCGTCAGGACGTGGGCACCACGATCCGAGTCACGCCACACATCAACGCGAACAACGAAGTTCGGCTCGAGATCGAAGAGGAGATCTCCGAACAGGGAGCGACCTCAGGCACCTTGGGCGTCGTCTCGATCAACCGACGTACCGCACGAACCGAAGTCATGGTTCGGGACCAGCAGACGATTGTCATTGGCGGTCTGATGCGTGACGCGATTCAGAACAGCGAAGACAAGGTTCCCGTCCTCGGCGACATCCCAATCTTGGGCGCCCTCTTCCGCAAGACCAGCAAGCAGAAGCGTAAGACGAATCTGCTGCTCATCCTCACGCCTTACATCATCCGCGACCCAGGTGACCTTCGGGAGATCTTCGAGCGCAAGATGCAAGAGCGGCAGCAGATGATCGACCGCTACTTCGTGTTCGGCGAAGACAAGTTCGAGCCGCACATCGACTACACCCGTACGCGCGGGCTCGTCGCCGAGATCGTGAACGAAATCGACGGCGTGGAAGAAGAAATCAAGCTTGCTAAGGCGGCCGAGCTCGAGCCGCCTCCGGATCATGTGCCGCGGTCGCCGATCGGCCCGTACAGCGCCGCACTGACCGTCGAGGAGGACACGTACGTGATCGGGCCGAACGGGATCGAATTGCAAGAGGACTCCAAGCCGGATCTCGTCGAGGCGATCCCACCGACCGCGGCGGACGAGCAAGAAGGAGGCGGGGCGCCGCCTCCACCGATCGAAAGCCCGCACGGAGCGGAGCCGGAATTTTCGCCCGAACCCGAGCTCCCCGACCAAGCGGAAAATTCGGCTGAAGCAGCGGGTCCCGATGAGATCATCGAGCCGGACGAGCCGCCCTCCGGACCGGAAGAAACCGACGACAGCAGCGAGCCGGCCGCGAGTCCAAGTGAAGGGGTACCCGAAGAATCGTCGCAGCCAAGCAACGAAGAATCGGACGGCAGCCCGCAATGAGCTTCGAGCAACGATACATCGGCGAGATTCTGGTTCGGCGCGGCGCGCTCGAGCCGGACAAGCTCGAGGCCGCGCTGCAAACAGCGGCGGATCGATCCCTCGAGCTCACTGACCTCTTGGTTGCGACCCATGCCGTCGAAGAGGTGAAGCTCGTGCGCGCCTTGGCAGACGAGGTCGGCATGGAGTTCGTGGAGAAGCTTGCTACGGATCTGATCCCGGAGGAGCTAATCGACGCGGTCCCGATCAATTTCGCGCGTCAGAACCACGTTTTGCCCCTGACCCAGACGGATGACAGCGTACGCGTTGCCGTCGCCAATCCGTTAGACCCTTTCCCCATCGACGACCTCCGTATTCTGCTCGGGAAGATCATCATCCCGGTTGCCGCGTCGGAGGAGAGCATCGATGATGCGATCAATCGGATCTACGAGCGAAAAGACGAAACGGCGCTCGCCGAAGCGAAAGAAGGCGAAGAAGTCGAGGAGCTTCGCGACCTGATCGACATGACCGACGAAGCGCCGGTCATTCGCTGGGTCAACAACCTCTTCTACACGGCTGTCAAAGAGCGAGCATCTGACATTCACATCGAGCCTACCGATGAAAAAGTCATCGTTCGGTACCGCGTCGATGGTCGGCTGATTCCGCGTAAGGAAGCAAATCGCGGGTTCCTTTCGTCGATCGTGAGTCGCGTGAAAATCGAGGCGGGCCTCAACATCGCGGAACGGCGCCTACCGCAAGACGGGCGCATCACCAAGAAGATCGCGGGCAAGGTGATCGACGTTCGCGTGTCGACGATTCCCACCGCAAAGGGCGAGCGCGTCGTCATGCGTTTGCTCGACAAGGAACTGGTTCTGCTGAATCTCATCGACCTGGGTTTCGCACGCCGAGAGCTCGATCAACTAGAGGGTCTCATTCGGCGCCCAAACGGCATCATCTTGGTCACCGGACCTACGGGTTCCGGTAAGACGACCACGCTATATGCCTGTCTGAACACGATCAACACGCCGGAGAAGAACATCCTGACGGCGGAGGACCCGGTCGAATACGAGCTTCGGGGCATCGGGCAAATGCAGGTTCAACCGAAAATCGGTCTGACCTTTGCGTCAGGCATGAGGAGCTTTCTTCGTCAGGACCCGGACGTGATCATGGTCGGCGAGATTCGCGACCACGAAACGGCGGAGATCGCGATTCACGCGTCGCTGACCGGCCACCTCGTGCTCTCGACACTGCACACCAACGACGCACCGAGCGCCATCACGCGCCTGGTCGACATGGACATACAGGCCTACCAGCTGTCTTCTTCGATTCTCGCTGTCCTCGCTCAGCGGCTCGTTCGAAAGCTCTGCGACCATTGCAAGAGCCCCTACACACCAACCAGCCAAGACCTGCTCGAGCTCGGCATCGACGCAGCAATCGCCCAAGAAAAGCTCGTGGAGCTGAAGAGGCTCGCCGCCACCACCGTGATCGGAAACAGCAGCCCCCCGACCCTGCCCGCGGCCGCGGGCAATGACGACGGTAAACTGACCTTCTATCACCATCACGGTTGCGACGAGTGCGGCAACACCGGCTATCGGGGTCGGATCGGAATCTTCGAGCTCATGATGATCGACGAACCCGTACGCCGTGAAATCTTGAACAACAGCGATTCGAAGACGATTCAGCGCATCGCGCAGCAACAGGGTATGCGGCTCCTCCGCGAAGACGGCGCCCGCCAGGTCGTTGCCGGCGTGACGAGCGTCGAAGAGGTGCTCGCGGCGACCCAGGCCGCGGAGGTCTGATCCATGGGGGTCTACGCATACAAAGGGATCGACGCCCGGGGAAAGTCGGTCAAGGGCATCCGGGATGCCGATAGTGCAAAGGGCCTGCGCACGCTCCTCAAGCGAGACGGAGTCCTCGCTACCGAAATCCTCGAGCAGTCGGAGGCAGCGCGAAAGGCATCGCGCGACATCGATTTTCGGCGATTTTTTCAGCGCGTCTCACCTGTAGACGTGGCCGTAGCGACCCGACAACTCTCGGTATTGCTCCGTTCCGGCGTTCCCTTGGTCGAAGCCTTGAGCGCCTTGATTGAGCAGCTCGACCACCCAGATCTGAAGAACGCGTTCACCGACACTCGCAACAAGGTAAACGAAGGCAGCACGCTCGCTGACTCGCTCAAGGCGCACCCCAAGATTTTTCTCCCCCTCTACGTGAATATGGTCGCCGCAGGCGAAGCGTCGGGGACGCTCGACGCGGTGCTCGGACGACTCGCGGAGTTCCTAGACGATCAGACCCGGCTTCAAAGCAAGGTCCGTGGCGCCCTCGCCTATCCGATCGTCATGGCGGTCGTCGTGATCGTCATCCTCTTCTTGATGATGTCGGTCGTGGTCCCCAAGGTCACCTCGATCTTCGCAAATTTCAATCAGGCCCTTCCCTGGTACACCAGCGTGTTGATTTGGGTGAGCGACATCTTCAGCAGCTACTGGTGGCTCCTCGCAGCGCTGCTGGGGGGCGCAATCTACTGGTTTCGTCGCTGGAAAGCGACGTACGAAGGTCGAAGGAAGTGGGACCTCTTCGTTATCGACGTGCCGCTCTTCGGGCCCTTGCTGCTGATGGTCGCCGTCGCGCGATTCTCTCGAACGCTCGCCACGCTCCTCGCGAGCGGGGTACCGGTGCTCGCCGCGATGGACATCACGCGCAACGTTCTTGGAAACACCGAACTGATGCGTATCGTCGAGGACGCGCGCGAAAGTGTTCGAGAAGGCGAAGGAATCGCCAAGCCGCTGCGGCAAGCAGGCAGGTTCCCGCCGATCATGACGCACATGATCGCCGTGGGCGAGCGCACCGGCCAGCTGGAGGAAATGCTCCTGCACGTCGCGGACGCCTACGACCAACAGATCGAAGTGCGGGTGGGCGCCATGACGTCGATCCTCGAACCGGTGCTGATCGTGGTCATGGGCGTCGTCGTTGGCGGCATTGCATTTGCCATCCTCATGCCGCTACTCCAGCTCAACGAGATGATTCAATGAGAGACGAGCATGAGTCGACGATCACAAAGAGAACGCGTTTCGTTGCCGTGGGAAAGCCGAGGCGGCCGCTGGCGCAATGTGCTCAGCAACACGCGTTGGCAAGCACTGCTCGGGATGCTGCTGCTCGTGGTTCTGGTGGTTGGGTTCACGCGCTACGCACGGCGTCGAGTCCAGATCCGCGACACCCGGGTCGCGGTCGCGCAGGTGAAGCAGGCCATCGACCAGTTTCGAGCGGACGTCGGTCGCTGCCCAGGCTCGGAGACGGAGCTGCTTCACCCGCCCTTGTCTCAGAAGCACTACCTGGATTCGATGCCGAAGGACGGCTGGGGTCGGCCCCTCATGATTCGCTGTCCTGGCTACTTCGAAGACGAGGCCGAGGTGATTTCCGCGGGCCCGAGTGGCTCGCTCTCGAAGGACGACAACATTCAATGAAGGGAACGGGAGGCTTCATGCCCAACAACACTGACACGCGCCTGCAACGACGACTGGCCCGCCGGAGGCGCCAAGAGGGCTTCACGCTGATCGAGATCATGATCGTCATCACGATTTTCGCGATGATGGCCGGTGGCGTCGCGGTGGCCTTGCTTCCGCAGCTCGAAAAGGCGCGACTCAAGACGACCAAGACCGACGCGCAGGGAATGCGCTCGGCCGTGATGCTCTACGTCGCGGACAACCCGAGGGGTTGCCCAACGGTCGAAGAGCTGGTGAGCGAGCGGTATCTCGACGCAACGCGTCGGACGACGGACGCTTGGGACACCCCTTTTCAGATCAGCTGCGAGGACGGCGACGTCGCGGTCGTCTCGGCGGGGCCGGACCTCGAATTCAACACCGAGGACGACATCTAACAGCTCATGCTCAGACGCGTCTCATCCCGAACGAACGGCGGATTCACCCTCATCGAGGTGATCTTGGTGATCGCGATCATTGCGGTCGTAGTCACCGGGGCGACGTTTGGCCTCGGCGCGATTACCCGAACCCGGCTTCGGTCGTCGGCCTTCAGAGTGATGAGCGCAGCCCAATTCGCTTACAACCGTTCGCTCACGCAGGGCACGACGACGCGACTCCGCTTCGACTTCGAGAAGGATACGATGGCCATCGAGGAGACCCTGACTCCGGTCACGCTCGCAACCAACGAACAGCTCGAGGACGAGGACGGGCAGGCGGTCGACCCCTGGGATCTTGCCAGGGCCAGGCTCGAACAGCCGCTGACCCCAGTAAAGCCGACCTCGCCCTTTCAACCGATTTCGAACCAAAGCGGCAAGGTCCTCGAGCGGTATACCGCCAAGCCGATTGGCGATGGGGTTTCAGTCCACGCCTTGATCACACCGCATGAAACGGAAATTCGCAAAGATGGGGAGGGCTCCGTTTACTTCTTCCCCGGTGGGCTGACCGAACACGCTGTCATTCAGCTGAGCGACTCCAGCGACATGGTCTACAGCGTCGAGATTCATCCGCTCACCGGAAATGCAAAGATTCACAACCACGCCTACGAACCGCTGGACGAGCTCGACGACGAGGGAGAAGTCGAGGATACGCTATGAATCGATCCGGCTTCACCTTGTTGGAAGTGATGATCGCCGTTGCGATCCTCGGCATATCGCTCGCAGCGATCTTCTCGAGTGAGGTGGGTGCCGCGAACATCGCCGCACGCGCTCGCCGGCAGAACGTCGCCGTGACCCTTGCGCGCTGCAAGATGGGTGAGATCGAAGAGATCATCGCGATCGAGGGCTTGCCCGCGCTGGAGAAGAAGGACACCGATTCTTGCTGCGAGCATGCGCCCGTCGAGGGCTATGAATGCGACTGGATCGTCGACCGAATCATCCTACCGGACTTCGGTGCCGGGGACGACGAAAGCGAGGACGACGAGGACGGTGACGGGAACAATCCAAAAGACATCGTTAACGCTGCGGTCGACGAGGTCACCGAATCGGGCGGGCCAACGGAGCAGGCGCTCGCGGGCGAGTCGGGAAACCTCGCTATGCTCGCATTGCAAATCGGCTTTCCAATCCTGAAGCCCTTTTTCGAAGAGCAAGTTCGTAGAGCCACAGTGACAGTGCGATGGAAGGAAGGGCCCAAGCAGCGCGGCTTCGACGTCACGCAGTACCTGGTTTCCGATCAGCCCGCACCGACGGACGAGTCCGCCCAGGAGGAAGAGTGAGGAAATCCGGTTTCACTCTGCTCGAGATAATCCTCGCGGTGTCGGTGCTCGCCTTGGTGGCCACCATGATCTACGGCGGTTTCGCTCAGACGGCCCTCAACAAGGCGCGTGTCGAAGGCGATGTCGACGAGTCGCGCATCGTGCACATGACGCTCGGGCGCATGGCTCGGGAGCTCACGATGGCGTTCGTTTCGACCCACACCAATCCCTCGCTCGAGCTCCGAGTCGTCGAAACGGCATTCATCGGAAAGGACCGAGGAAAAGAGGATCGAATCGATTTCACTTCGTTCTCGCACCGGCGTCTGTATCGAAACGCGCGCGAATCGGATCAGAACGAGCTGAGCTACTTCGTCACCGATGATCCGGACGACCCGGACGTGCGGGTTCTTGCACGCAGAGAGCAAAACCGAATCGACGAGGACCCGCGACGGGGCGGCAAGTCCCAGATCCTCGTCAAGAACGTCGAAGAGTTCAACGTCGAGTACTACGACCCGTTGTTGAGCGAGTGGGTCCAGACCTGGGACACCGAGGACGTGCTCGCACAGCCCAATCGACTGCCGACGCAGGTGCGGATTCGGCTGGCCGTCAAGCACCCGAGTCGCCGCGGTGAAACCCAGGCGTTTGGCACCAGGGTCACGATTCCACTCAACTACGCCCTGAACCACGCGAACTACAACCCATGAACCACCGCAAAAAGACATCGCATCCCAAGCGCTCTGAAGAAGGCGTTGCGCTGATCATGGTAATTGCGACGATTGCGATTCTATCGGTGATGCTCGTGGACATGCACGAGAAGACCGGCACCGCGTTTGCGGTCTCCACTTCCCAGCGCGATGCCCTTCAGGCCGAATACATGGCCAAGAGCGCCACGAACCTCACTCGTTTGCTGATCGCAAAAGAGCCAGAGGTGCGACGCTTCGTCGACCCGCTCTACCGAGGCGCGACCGGCCGTTCCGCCCCTCAGCTACCCGTCTGGAACTTCGTCAACGAGCTGCTTGCGCCGTTTTGTACGCCCGAGGATCAGCGTGACACCTTGATGGAGCTTGGAGTCGACTTCGGCGACACGGTCGGCTTCGAGAACCTCCCAGGTTCATGCCAGGTCCGCGCCGTCAGCGAGAACGGCAAAGTCAACGTAAACGATCCGCTGTTCCTCGACGGAGAGCAGGCCCGAAACGGCGTGGCGATGCAGCTCTTTTCCCTCACGGGCGGCCAGCTCCCAGAAAGCCCCTACGATGCGCTGTTCAACAAGGAAGATGAAACCGGCACCTTGACCACGCGTATCGATCTCATCACTGCGGTGATCGACTGGTGGGATCGCGACATTCAACGCACCGACTTCGACCCTGGGGCGGGTGAAACACGAACTGGCGGCACGGGAGCGGAAGACGACGCCCTCTATCAACTGAGCGAGGACCCCTACCGGAACAAGAACGCCCCTTTCGATTCGATTCAGGAGCTGCGCCTCGTGCGGGGCTTCAACGATGATTTCTGGGCCACATTCGTCGAACCCATCCCCAACGATCCAGCGTCCCGGCTCATGACGATTTACGCATCGGGCCTCGTGAACGTGAACGAAGCCAGCCCTCAGGTTCTGCTCGGTAGGATTTGCTCCTTCGCGCCCGACGTCAGCCTTTGTATTGATCCGCTCGAAAGCGTCAAGTTCGTTCAGATTTTGACCACCATTCGTCAGCTCATTCCAATCCCGCTGTTCAGTCAGCCAACGGACCTCATCAACTTCGTCGAAGGCAAGGGAACGGAGAAGGACTTGTACGGAATGCTCACCGGTTTTTTGGGTCCTGAAAGTGAGCTCATCTTCACACCCATCGAGATTCCGGCGGAGCAGCGAACCCCGCTCGCCCGCTCCTTCGCAACCTCGGCGCAGATCTTCACCATCGAAGCCGTCGCATTGGTCGGGCATTCAGAGGTACGAATAGAGTCCGTGGTCAACTTCCACTCGCGCTGGGTTCCGCCTCCGCCCAATACGGGACGCATGCCGGGGCTGGGCGTGTTTCACTATTATCGGATGAATTGAAATGTCTTTGGTTTTGGGATTAGAGGTGACAACCCGGGTGGTTCGCGGCGCGTTTTTGAGAACGGCGTTGCGGGGATCCGAAATGGAGCAATACGCGGAGGCGCCGCTGCCGTACTCCGCAGATTCAGAGTTGGAGGCGGGCGTGCTGCAGGCTGCGATTGCGCAAGTTCTCTCTGCGGGCGCGCGGCCGCCTGACCGCATCATCGCGTCCTTGAACGGCGAGGCCGCGTCGCTGAGGCTGATCGACCTGCCAGCTGGTGTAGAAAAGAAGGCCGGCGAAGTGCTGCCCGGCGAGCTCGGGTCCGTGCTTCCTTTTGACATCGAAGACGCGATCATCGACTACCAGGTGGTCGGTCGCGGCGCGTCGACCATCCAGCTCATGGCCGTTGCGGCGCCTCGGCGAAGCGTCGCGGCTCGACTGAACGAGCTCCGGTCAGCCGGCGTCGACCCGAGCGAGCTTGCCGTGGGGGCAGCCGCGTTCGACGGCCTCGGAGCGCTCCTTGGCGAGTTCCTCGCGAACAAGACGGTCATCGTCATCGACGTCGGCCCCAAGAACACGGACTTCGCTTCGCTGACGAACGGGGGCTGTACCTTTGCGCGAACGCTTTCGGGAGGGATGGACCTGGTCGAATCGGGCCGGCGCGCGCAGCTCGGTGCAGCGCTCCAGCGCACGCTGGCGAGCTACCGGGCACAACGCCCCGAGGAGCCCTCCATGGTCTTGCTTTCGGGTGAGACGGCACCGATGGAAAGCGCGCGTGCTTGGCTGACCGAGCAGCTCGGAATCCCCTGCGGCGTAGCTCCGCTCCCCGCCGCGCCGGGAGCCGACGAGGAAACCCGGCCGAAGTTTGCCAAGGCTGCAGCCCTCGCATCGCGAGCCATCTCACGGAGGAGACAACTCAACCTGCGGCAGGGCGAGTTCGCATCGGCAGCGGCTGTAGGTGACCTTCGGAAGCACGCTCGCCTGATCGCCGTGTGCTTCACGGCGGTCGTTCTCGCATTCGGCGTTTCGTTGATGGCCCGATACCGGGTCGCTCGCGCCGAGCACGAACGACTCACGGGGACGCTGGCAGAAGTCAGCAAGGACCTGCTGGAAGAAGAGACTCGCAGCGCGCTTCACGCGCGGGAGCTCCTCACCGCCGGGCCTCGCATCGACGACCCCCTGCCTCGCTTCGATGCCTACGACGTGCTCGAGGGAATTTCCGAAAGCATTCCTGCGGACATCCAACACGATACCCGTCGGTTGCTCATCGAGATCGACGACGACGGCGACAACGGGCGCTTCGAGATTCAGGGCACCGTGGGCTCCATCGCCGACCGGGACAGGCTCGTGAATGAGCTCCAGGCACATGCTTGCTTCGCCGAAGCCCAAAAGGGATCGATCTCAAACGCTGTCGGCGACCGCAAGGACTACAAACTGGTCGTCAAAGTCGACTGCGATGAAGCGGCCGGCCGCCCGAAGAAGAAGGAGAAATAACGTGGCCTTTGGAGACGCGTTGGACAATGTGCGCAGCTGGGCGGATGCCTTGAGCGGACGCGAACGTCGACTGATCACCATCATGGCCATCGTGTTCACTGCGATCCTGATCGTGCTCCCGATGTACGTCGCGATCGCCAGCATTTCGGACATCGAAACCGAAAACGACGAGATCGGCCTGGTCCTTCAGGACATTCGCCGCTCGGAGCCCCGTTTACGACAGCAGAAAGCCGATCGCGACGCCGTAGAGAAGCTGTACGGCCGAACGGCCCCTTCACTGGGCGGCTTCCTCGAGGAGCGTGCTCAGCAGTATGGCGTGACCGGCCTCGGCATCACCGACCAGCCGAATCTCGACATGGGCGAGTACAGCCGGCGTTCGGTACGCGTCTCGTTGCCCGTGGTTGAGCTCCGACCGTTGATCGAGATGCTCGCAGACATCGAAAACAGCTCGTATCCGGTCGCAATCGAACGCATCCAGATGACCGGCGGCCGCATGCGGACCGGATACACGGTGAAGTTGGGGGTCAACGCCTACGATCGCGAAACCGGCTCGGTGGAGCAGTAAACCGTGGACCGAATTCCAATCAAGAAAATCCTGCAGTGGACGGCTTACCCCCTGTTCTTCCTCTTCTGCTTTGTCTTCTTCGCGTACAAGACTTTTCCGTACGAGCGGCTGGCCGACCGCATCGTGCAAGAAGCATCCGCGAGGGGCTACGAGATCGAGATCATCGACTTGACCCACTCGGGCTTGACCGGGCTCACCTTCGAAGGCCTCCGCTGGATCGTTCCCACCGAGGAAGAGGGGGCATCTCCACTCGATCTGATTCTAGACGAGCTCACGGTCAGCACGTCGCTGTTCTCGCTGATCTCCGGGACGAAATCCTACAGCTTTGACGCAGAGCTGGCAGGGGGCGACGCCGATGGCGACATCACGATCGGAGAGAACGACTTGGACGTCGATATCGAGATCGACGAGGTCGACCTCGGGGCGCTCCCTGCGCTGCGCCAGTTCACCAAGATTCCCCTGGGTGGAACACTCAGCGGCGAGATCGTTCTCGCCATGCCGAGCAAGGTTGCCGATTCGACGGGCAACATCGCAGTCACGATCGAGGCGCTGAGCCTCGGCGACGGCAAATCCAAGCTCGAGATTCCGGATTGGGGCGGCTTGACGCTCGACCGTGCGGAGGCGGGGGACCTCGAGCTGACCGTCACGATCGACGGAGGCATCGCGAACATCGAACGCGCGACGGCGCGCGGCAAAGACCTAGAGCTCGACGCGCTCGGCAGGGTGCGGCTCCTGCGCCCGCTCAAGCGCTCCGATTTGAACGTGATGGTCCGAATCAAAATCCAGGATGCGTACAAGGAGCGAAGCGCCAAGGTGGCCACCATGCTCGAGCTGGCATCCTCGGGGCTGAAAGCCGCGCAGACGGCCGACGGCGCGATTCAATACACGATCGCCGGCGCAGTGGGTCGCCGTTTACGACCGAGGGCAGCGGGTAAGCAGCCCTTTCAAGCCCCCAAGTGAAGGCCGGCACTGGACGTCCCGGGGGGCTGTGCTTTAGAGAAGGCTGTCACGGACGAGATCGATGACCGGAAACGACGCAGAAGAACCTGAAGAGATCGACGAGCTCCACGACGTCGAAATCATGGACGATGCGCCACGCCCGGGCGAGGATGGCCCCGAGGGGCTGGCACTGTCGTCGTCCGCGCTCTCGAGGCGCGACCCGCTCGGGGTCTATATGCGGGACGTGCAGCGATACCCGCTCCTCTCGAAGAAAGAGGAACACGAGCTGGCCGTCCGCTTCCTCGAAGAAGACGACCTCGAAGCTGCGAAACGGCTCGTCACCTCGAACCTCCGTCTGGTCGTCAAGATCGCGTACGACTACCGACAAGCGTACAAGAACATTCTGGACCTCGTTCAGGAAGGGAACATCGGCCTGATGCAGGCCGTGAAGAAGTACGACCCGTACAAGGGTGTGAAGCTCTCGAGCTATGCCGCGTGGTGGATTCGAGCTTACATCCTTCGCTACATTCTCAACAACCATCGGCTCGTGAAGGTCGGGACGACTCAGGCACAGCGCAAGTTGTTCTTCAATCTTCAGAAGGAAAAAGCGCGCCTCTCCGCGATGGGAATCGAACCGACGGCGGAAATCATCGCGGAACGGCTCAACGTTCCAGAGCGGGATGTCGTCTCGATGGACATGCGCTTGGCGTCCGGAGATGCGTCGCTCGATGCACCGGTCGGGACGGGAGAAGGCCGCACGGTGTCGCGGGTGGAGCTCCTTCCCTCCGAAGACGTCCGCGCGGACGACACCCTCGCCGATGCCGAAGTCGGCGACCGGTTCTCCACGAAGATCCACGAGTTCGGTGAGTCTCTCGAGGGCAAAGAGAGAAAAATCTTCGACGACCGCTTGGTTGCCGAAGACCCGAAGACTCTGCAGGCGCTTGGAGATGAATTCGGCGTGAGCCGAGAACGGGTTCGGCAGATTGAAAAGCGTCTCCTCGAGAAGCTCAAGGCTTACCTGCGCGAAAAGCTAGGCGAGACCGTCGTCGAAGTCTACGAATCTCCCTGAGCGGCCGGGTCGCGAAGCCGGGGAGATGTGGTAACGCCAACGAATGTCAGGTCGCCTCTCCGTGGTTGCGACGCCCATTGGTTGTCTCGAAGACATCACGCTGCGGGCACTGCGCGTTCTGCGTGAAGCCGACGTCATTCTCGCCGAAGACACCCGTCATACCCGAACGCTTTGCGCGAAGCATGGCATCTCCACCCCGCTGCGTTCTTTTCACGCACACAGCAACGACGACAAGGTGCTGCAAATCGTCGAAGAGCTCGCAAACGGAGCTCACTACGCCTTGGTGAGCGATGCGGGGACTCCAGTGGTGAGCGACCCGGGCGTTTACCTCGTCTCGCGCGCGGCCGAAGCGGGGATCGCCGTCGAAGCAATACCGGGCCCAAGCGCAGTCTTGGCGGCTCTTTGCGTCGCTGGACTCCCAGTTCGTCGTTTCGTCTTCGAAGGGTTTCTGCCTCGCGGTGGCGGAGAGCGGAGCCGCGCACTGCGGAGAATTGCGCACTCGGAGGTCACGGTGGTGCTGTTCGAATCGCCCCATCGCATCCATGCGACCTTGGAGGATCTCGAACGCGAGCTGGGCGCCGAAAGGCAAATCGCACTCTGCCGCGAGCTCACGAAGATGCATGAACAAACCATTCGCGGCACGGTTTCAGAAGTGCGCGGGGAGCTCTCGAACCCGGCCCGTGGCGAGATCACCGTCGTCATCGAAGGCAAAGCCGCCGATGCAGCGATCGAAGACATCGACCTCGACGTCCTCCTGACGGAATGGAAACGCGAGGGGCTATCGAACAAAGAAATGACTCGACGACTCCAGCAAGACCTTGGCTGGAAGCGCAACCGGGCCTACCAGGCGATCCTGGATGCATCCAAGCCGGACCAGACCTAGTGCGCCGACGTCGGGAGCGTCATACACACGCGGAGGCTTCCGGCTGTCCCCGCTTCGGTCCAGATGCGCCCGCCCTGCGCTTCGATCACGCTCCGCGCGACCGCCACCTCGAGGCCAAGCGCATCCGAGCGTGATAGCGGCGTTTCGAGCCGTTCGACGATGGCCAGCGTGTCGGCGGACGAGTCCTTGAGCGTCGCCATCAGGTCGAATTGAACGAACCCTTTTCCGACCTGGTCACGTCGCGGCTGCGCAACGCGCATGACGATGTCGGTCCCCGACGAGCGAATGACCAATACCGAGAGGCTCACGAGCGCGTGGACGGTTCGATGCCGATCGACGAAGACACGCGGCAGCCCATCGGCAACCCCACCGATCACCGAAATACCCTCGGCACGAAACCGTGCAAACCCGATTGCCTCGGTGATCAGCTCGTCGGGCACGACCCACTGCGGTTGCAGGCGAAGCGTCCCTGCGTCGATCTTGGACTGGTCGACCACCGTCGAAACCAGCCGAAGAAGCCGCTCCGCGCTGGCGCGAATCGTGCGGACGCTGCTCTCCTGCTCGGCATTGAGCTCGCCGTCGACGCGGCCGAGCAGCATGTCGGAAAACCCTGTAACCGAGTTGAGTGGGTTTCGTAGCTCGTGACCGAGTGCCCCGAAGAAGCGGGCACGTTGCCGCGCCGGGAGCTCCGGCTCCGCCGAGTGTGTTTCGATGGTCTCCAACATCGAAGGGATGGGCGCAGCGGCCGAGTCTAAGGGTTTGGACGATTCCTGAGCGCGCAAAAGCCGCTCTACCGACCGAAGCACGCCTGCTCCCAAGAACAGGCCTGCTCCCAAGATGACAAACGCAGTCGGGTAGCGGTCCTCGCCGGCCAACGAAAGCCAGCAGGCGGCGAAGTAGATCGAAACGGCGGCGACGCCCCAGCGAAGCTTCGAAACCGAAAAAAATTGTCCGCTATTCATCGCCCACCCTGCAGAGGCAGTCGAACCAAGAACCGGGACGGCGCATTGCCATGATAGAGCGAGCCCTCGTGCCGGGAGATGACCTCGGCCGTCACGGCGACCGGCCAGCGGCGAATCTCCGAGGCGTCCTCCGATGCAAGTACCTCCACCGTAGTCGGCAGCGCATTAAACGAGAGGCGGTCCGAAGCGCCGGCGGTGATTTCAATCGCGAGATACCCCTCGGAGCGAGCGAGACTCAACTCGATATCGGAATCTCGATGGTCCGTCGCCAGGAAATCGGCGAGCACGAGAATGGAGCGACGGAGTCGGCTTTCGTCCGCCTCGGTGATGCAGGCCTCTTCGGGCAGGACGCACCTGGCGCTTCGCTTGTTCGACCAGAGCTGCCCTGCCTCGGACGCAACGCGAGCCACTAGCTCTCGAACGTCGATGCGGCCCGGGTTCAGCAGGAGATTGTCGTCCGCAAGCTGGGAGAGGTCGAGCGCGCTATCGAGCAGCAATTTCAATCGAATCCCGGAGGCACGGATGATCTCCAAGTCTTCGCGCTGTGACTCGTTCACCTCTCCGTCGATGCCGCTCAGGAGCACGTCGGAGAATCCTAGAACGGCGTTGAGCGGCGTACGAAACTCGTGGCGGAGCGCCGTCAGGTAATCCACATCTTCATCCCCGGCTACCTCGTCGCCAACAGCCGCCGCCCCGATGGCGGGCGTCTCGACCGTTCGCGCGGGCTCGAACAATGCCTTCGTCTGCGCGCTCTCCGCGGAAGGGTTCAGAGTCGACCGAACGAGCCAGACCAGCCCCATCACGGCGGCCAGGCCGCCCGCGACGAACCAGCCCCAAGACGCCGCGTCGCGCATTCCTGCGTAGAAGAAAAGGCCGAGCCCAGTCAGCAAGCCGACGAAGGTCGCATAGGAGGCAAACCGCCGGACCACAGTTCGTCGAAACTTCACACCATCTGCAGTCGGCATGCTCCCCACCTAGCGACCGATCTCGACCTCGGGCACGCGAGCAGAGCCTTCGTCCCGCAGCCGCAGCGCCAAGTCGATCCTGGCCGCCGCATTGATGAGCCCGAGGTGACTAAAGGCCTGCGGGAAGTTCCCAAGGAGTGTCCGACTTCCAGGGTCGATTTGCTCCGCCAGCAGACCCAAGTGGTTCGAGGCCTCGGCGTGCGCGACGAAAACCTGCTGCGCCTCGTCAATGCGCCCCGCCATCGCCAAGACCTCGGCCAACCAGAAGCCGCAAAGAACGAACGCGCCCTCTTCGCCGCCGACGCCGTCGTCGGTGCGATAGCGGTATACGTAGGGACCGTCCCCCAAGGTAGCCTGAATCCACTCGACGGTGCGAAGGACTCGCTCGTCGTTCGGCGGCAGGAAGCCGTGAATCGGCAAGAGGAGCAAGGACGCGTCCGGATGCTCGTGGTCGTAGGCTGCGACGAACCGCTTGCCGGTTCTGTCCAGACCGCGATCGCAGAGCTCGGCGTGGAGCTCATCGGCGACTTGCTGCCATCGCGCCCGCAAAGACTGGTCGCCAAACAAGGGTGCCAGCTCCGCGCCGCGCCGAAGCGCGAGCCAGCTCATGAGCTTGGAGTGCACATTGTGCCGTTTGCCGGCGCGCGGCTCCCAGATACCATGGTCGGGCTCGGCCCACATGGAGACGACGTTCTCGACCACGCCCCGAAGCCGACGCCAGCCGCGCGCGGTGAGTGAACCGCCGCCGCGCTCGTACACGTAGGCCGCGTCCATGAGCGCGCCGGCCGTGTCGAGTTGCAGCTGGTCGCGCGCGCCGTTTCCGATGCGCACCGGCTGCGACCCGCGATATCCGGCGAAGTGTTCGAGGGTCCGTTCGTCGGGGACACGGCCGCCATCGACCGCGTACATGATGTGAAGCTCCCGATCGCGTTCGAGCGTATCCCGCACGAAGTGAAAGAATTCGCGCGCCTCTCGATTGCAGCCGAGCAAGTTGGCAGCTCGAACCGCCATGGCCGTGTCGCGCGTCCAGGTGTACCGATAGTCCCAATTGCGAACGCCGCCGATCCATTCCGGAATCGACGTCGTTGGTGCAGCCACCATCGCCCCAGTCGGCGCATACATGAGAAGCTTCAACAAAAGTGCGGATCGAATGACGTGGTGTCGCCATGGGCCATCGTAGTCGAGCTGCTGCGTCCAATCGCGCCAGCGCCGTCGAGTCTTGCGGAGCGCGTCGAAGGGGCGATAGGCGAGGATCGACTCGGACTCCGTTGCGTTCCAGCTGATGACGAGCCATCCACGCTCGCCCGCCTTGAGTCGAAAAACGGCCTGCACACCGCCTTCGAGCCGCTGTTCCCAGTGCCCGACGCCCCCGAGGACGGCAAGGAGACGCTCCCCCGTCGTGCCTTTGGCCAAAGCGGAGCGTCCGTCGATCTCGAACGTCGTGCTGACGCGACCGTAGTCGAACCGCGGATCGAACACGACCTTGACGACCGCCTCGCCTTCCACGCATTGCACACGACGATGAACTTCATGCATCGCCGATCGCGGATCGTCGGTCCAGGGCATGTAATCGGTGAGTCGAATGGTCCCGCGGCCTTCGATTCGAAATACCGTCTCGAGCACGTTGGTGCCCGGGTCGTAGCGCTGAAGGCTCTCGAAGGGGTAGTCTACGGGGCTAATCGAGGTGGATCCGCCGTTGTTCTCGTCGAGCAGTGCCGCGAAGACGCTTGGGCTGTCGAAACGCGGCAAACAGAGCCAGTCGATCGCGCCGTCAGCCCGGACGAGCCCGGCGGAGAATCCGTCGCCAATCAATCCGTGGTCGGCAATCGTCAGAGCCCGCGTGGATTGTTCGTCGGTGAAGACGAACGGCCGGTTGAGCCGCTTGGCCGCGCTGTAGAGGTCCATCCGCTCCAGAGAATAGCAGATCGTGCGCTTCGCAACGCACATGCTACAGGCACGCCGTGCAGAGGCGATATGCGAACTGGGCCCTGCCGCTGACCCTGATTGCCCTGACCTTCGCATCCACC
>RCNF010000668.1_pt1 | contig 17678 bp, 13 predicted proteins | sample 2041311 | NCBI WGS metagenome assembly RCNF01 (sample SAMN09708228, study PRJNA481090) | Marine sediment metagenome, whole genome shotgun sequencing project. | biome: marine sediment; feature: ocean; material: sediment; isolation source: Sewage treatment plant 2 marine sediment (STP2) ... | reverse complement strand
ATACCATTAAGGAGAAGATTCTATTATGAGGATAGTACTTATTGCATTGTTGTTGTCAGTGTCATGCGCTGTTCTGGCCGTTGGCCTTGAACCAACCAATTTCTCCCTTATTGAACCCACCGGTTCCTGGTTCGATCCGGATTTTTCCGGTTATGCAAGTTTCAGCATGATCAGCGGAGGCGGTCGAACTCTTGGAACCGGCCTTACCGTTGGAACTATGTCGTTCTCACTTCATCCGAACTGGTATGCCTCGATAGATATAGGATATGCTAAGCTTTACGACTTCCACGGTTTCTCAACAGGCAGGGTTCTTGGCGGGCTGGACCTCAGGTGGCAGCCTTCGGATGATTTCATGTTTCAGTTTCATATCAGCGGTTCACTTCCGGATTCCACACTGACCGGGTTCTGAAAACTGCTTCCTGAAAAGTACTTCCTTACACTTTGCCTTTTTCTGCTGACAGTATCACCAGGTGATTCCCTCACCAGAGCTGGTAATCTGCCGGATGCACTTCCTTTATTACTTGAAGAGACAACCGAGGATCCATACAACCCATGGCTCCTTTACAGGTTCGCCTGGGTCTGCAACAGAATGGAAAAACCTGAAGACGCTCTCGAACCCGCTCTTGCCGCCTGGAGGATCGAACCGGACAACCAGTGGTATCTTGCGGAGTATATCCGGGCTTTGAAGAACCTTGAAATGTACGATGGAATGATCGGCTGCGGAGATTATATCAGAGGAGGGGGTGTTTGCCGCTACTACCTTGCCGTCGCTGAACGCGAACTGGGTATATGCCCTTCTCCTTCGATCGAGTACCTGCTCACAACCTCCGCCTGTGATGACGATTCAGCCGCTGCGGATGCCTGTGCCTGGCTGGCCGTACTGCTTGGGAATGAAGTCGAAACTGACAGTATTATCGCTCTGGTTGAAACTGCTGCTGCGCTTGCGCCGGATGTAGTTTTCTACAGATGCATGCTTGCGGAAAAACTTGCGGAGAATGGAGAAACGGAGCGTTCCAGAGAACAGCTCCATTTTATGAGACTGGAAGGATCAACGGGCTACTCCTACTGGCAGGCATGTGCATCACTGGCCGAAGCCGAAGAGGATACTGACAGGCGAATATGGGCGCTGCGAAAAGCCAGGAACAGCAGGATATGCCCTGAAACCAGCCGTAATCTGGGCTGGACCCTTTATCTCTCCGGAAGGGATGCTCTGAGGGAGGGGGAGATACTTCTCTCACGGGAACGCCTTTGGGAAGCTGCCAGTCTTGGTGATTCTTCGGAGATCTACGTTCACAAAGCCGATTCACTGCTGGAACTGATACATGAGTTTGAAAACTCTATTCCTGATAGTCATTAGTATCATCCTGCTCCTCATTGCGGGAAGATGCCTCCGTAGACCTCCCTGGCCGGGAACAGGTGATATAACAAAGGATAGAACCTCTGAGATTACTCCGATGTACCGGAATCCCGATGTTTTCGTTATTATAGAAACAGTAATTTGATAGAAATTCGCAATGCGATTAAGGCTTCATTGCCCGGAGGGTAGATAGAGTGTTCAAGAAAGTAGTTAACTCACTGTTCGGTGACAGACAGAATAAGAAAATTTCATCTCTCCAGCCGTATGTAGATGAAGTAAACGAATACTTCGAGAGGCTTGAATCACTCTCTGAGCCGGAATTGAAGGATTTTACCAGACAGTTCAGGATCAGGCTTGCAAAGGGTGAAACCACTGATGACATAATGTGTGAAGCCTTTGCCGTCGTGAAAGAATCCTGCAGAAGGCTTCTCGGTCAGCCCTGGCTGGTCACCGGTCACAGTCTTGAATGGAATATGGTCCCCTTCGATGTTCAGATAATGGGTGCAGTTGTACTTCATCAGGGTAAAATAGCCGAGATGGCCACAGGTGAGGGCAAAACACTAGTTGCGGTATTGCCCATGTATCTGAATGCGCTTGAACTGAACCCGAAATGGGTTGAGCTTGCAAAGCAGAAATACGGTGAAGACCCTGATAAATGGGAGTTTGAGCCTATTGAGGACGTTCCCGTTGGAAAGGGCGCTCACCTTGTAACCGTGAACGATTACCTCTCCAAAAGAGACGCTGAATGGATGAGCGGGGTCTACGAATATCTCGACCTCTCCATCGGGTGTATACAGATGGAGATGAATCCTGAGGAAAGAAGGAAGCAGTACTGGAAGGACATCACTTACGGAACTAACAATCAGTTCGGTTTTGATTACCTTCGGGACAATATGGCTGTCAGTCTTGTGACCCGGGTTCAACGCGGACACAACTTCGTAATCGTGGACGAGGTGGACAGTGTCCTTGTAGATGAAGCAAGAACCCCCCTTATCATCAGCGGTCCTGTAGCGCGTTCTCAGAACCGCTACAAGGAATACAGGAACGATGTCCATAAACTGGTCAAAAAACAGACGGTTCTTGTGGGCGGAATGGTAGCCGAAGCGGACGAACTCTGGGATAAAGGGAATGAGGAGGAGGCCGCCCTTTTGTACTTAAAGGCAAGGAAGGGAGCTCCAAAGCAGAGAAAACTTGTGCGTTCGCTGCAGGACCCCGATCGTTTGCAGGCCTTGCAGAGGATGGAAGGTGTTATTCTCCGGGAGAAAAGAGCTCATGAACTTGATGAAGATCTCCTGTTTGCCATGGATGAAAAGGAGAAATCCATTGCTCTCTCGGAGGCCGGCAGAAAATCGCTTTCTCCGAATGACCCGGATTTCTTCCTGCTCGATGATATCGGAGATGGGATGGCTGAGATAGAACTGCAGGATATCCCTGAGGAGAAAAAGGAGGAACTGCGAAGGCAGACCTACCAGGAACATTCTCACAAAGCTGAAGCTCTGCACAATATTGATCAGCTCCTCAGAGCCTTTCAGCTGTACGAGAAGGATGTGGAATACGTTGTTCAGGATGGAAGAGTGCTGATCGTAGACCAGTTCACCGGAAGACTCATGCCGGGAAGACGTTTCAGTGACGGTCTGCATGAAGCTCTTGAAGCCAAGGAGAATGTCGAGATAAGAAGCGAAACCCAGACCCTGGCAACCATTACCATACAGAACTATTTCAGGATGTATTCGAAGCTTGCCGGTATGACTGGAACAGCTGAAACCGAAGCAGATGAGTTCGAGAGTATTTACAACCTCGATGTGGTTGTCATACCAACAAATGTTCCTGTAATTAGACAGGATTTCAACGACCAGGTTTACAGGACCCGGCGGGAGAAATACACAGCGATAATCAACGAGATTCAGCGGCTTCATTCGATGGAGCAGCCGGTACTTGTCGGTACGGTTTCGGTGGATATATCAGAATTACTGTCCAAGCTGCTGAAAGCCAGAAAAATCCCTCACAGCATTCTGAATGCCAAGCATCATCTGCAGGAGGCTGAAATAATATCAAGGGCAGGTCAGAAGGGTGCGGTCACTATCGCAACCAACATGGCTGGCCGGGGAACCGATATAAAACTGGCAGAATCGATAAAGAAATTAACTGATGGAAGCGGTAACACAGTTCCCGGTGGTTTATTCGTCATAGGTACAGCCAGACATGAATCCAGAAGAATAGACAGGCAGCTGCGTGGAAGATGCGGCCGTCAGGGTGATTCCGGAGCCAGCAGATTCTACCTTTCACTTGAAGATGATCTTTTCAGGCTGTTCGCTTCGGAAAAGCTCATTGATTTTATGAAAAAAAGTGGAGGAGAGGATGAGGGAGAACCGATCGAACATTCACTTCTGACAAAGGCTATTCAGAAAGCGCAGAAAAGGGTTGAAGAGTACAACTTCGGGATAAGAAAGCACCTGATCGAGTACGATGACGTTGTTAATAGGCAGCGTGAAGTAATCTACGACAGAAGGCTTCAGGCGTTAACAGGAGAGGAACTCTCAGAGGAAGTGATCGATATGGTTGCAGCTGTATCGCGTCATGTTCTTACCGATGCAATAACTGATGACACAGAGATTGAAGAATGGAATCAGGAAAGAGCCCAGCTTCTGCTGGGAGAGATCTCCAGAACCAGATTTGATCTATCAGGGCTTATGTCGGGAGAGTATTCCGCCGAGGAAGTAAGAAATGCTGCTGCGGATCTTGTTCTTGAATACTACTACATGAAGAAAGAGAAGATAGGTCAGGAACTCTCTTCAGAGCTTGAAAAACGGGCGGTTCTCGGCTCTATTGATTCCATGTGGAGGGAACACCTCTATGGGATTGACCATCTGAAATCAGGGATAAACCTGAGGGCTTACGCGCAGCGTGATCCTCTGGTGGAATTCAAGAAGGAAGCTTTTGGTCTGTTCGAGGAACTGCTAGACAGGATCGATAAACTGTCGGTCAGACAAGTGCTTTCCTTATGGCCCGCGAATGCACGGACCGGTCTTCCGGAGAACCGGCAGGTAAGCGGCAACGCGATGCATCCCTCTTCAGCCCTTCCTGCTCCAGGTTCTATTGGGGGACAGGAACCGCAGAAGACAGGTGGAAGACCGGCGACGATAATAAGGGATAACCCCAAGGTCGGCAGAAACGATCCGTGCCCATGCGGAAGCGGAAAGAAGTACAAGAAATGTTGCGGAGAATGAAAGGAGATAACGATGGCTGAAAACGGTAAAGGTGAATTCTGGGCATTCGTAGCCGGGACTCTGGCTGGAGGAATATTCGCCCTTCTCTATGCACCTGCAAAAGGTGAGGAAACAAGGGAGAAGGTTCGAGCAACGACTGAAGATATCTACGGCAGGGGTGAGGAATTCTACACTCACTTCCGGGCTGAGGCAGAGAAGCTGATAGCCGAAGGAAAAAAGATGGTCGACGAAGTCTCCACGACTGGGAAAGAGAAGTACGAGGAGATGATCCAGAAACTTGATGAGACGCGGGAAAAGCTCGAGCAGGCGAGAGATAAGGGTATGGGAAAGGTCGAAGAGATTATAGAAAAGGTTGAAGAGATAAAGGAAAAAACTGAGAAAAAAGCAAAGAAACCCGCTGCGAAAAGTGCAAAAAAATAGATCGGTAATCATCTGGGGTGACGGCTCGGTCGGAACAGGACTGGCCGTTGCCCTTTCCAGTAACTTCAACGTTCTTATAGCCGGACCGCATGGAAGCGGCCGCGGGAAGATGAAGCTTTCATCCTCCGGTGCATTTTCAGGAAAAGGTACTGTCGAAAAAGTCGAATCCGGTGATCGAATCCATTGTGATTACTGTGTTGTGGCTCTGAAAGCCTACGATCTCGCGTCTGCAGCGAAACCCGCCATGGATTCAAGCGATGATCGCTGCATCTGCCTTACGAATGGAATGGGCCTTGAAGAAGAATGGGGGGAATCCTGGGGAGAAAGAGTTGAACCAGCAGTTCTTACCGCAGGTTTTCACCTTCTGGACAGATATTCTGTGGAAACCGCAGAAGGCGATCTGGTAGTTTCCTCCGGGGGCAGGGCATATGATCTTTTCAAAGAGAGTTCTCTCCATGTTGTTCCGACCTTCGAGATGGAGATTGTCCGCTGGTCAAAATGGCTGACAAATAGCGTTATCAACCCCCTTGGTGCTCTCTCCCGCCTCAGAAACAATCAGCTTCTGCAAGCCGGTCTCGGTACAGCAGCAGATACACTTTTCATGGAATTGGTCGAAGTGATTCCTGCAGTTCACAGGGATGCCGCGGCAGCAAAGGCGAGGGAAATGTTGAATTTTCTGCTTGAATCACAGCCCAACAGGTGCAGCATGCTTCAGGATATTATCTCCGGAAGGAGAACGGAGATTGATTTTCTGACGGGGCTGTACGAAAAGAAGCTGCGGGAGAAATTCCCCACAGCTTCCCTGGTCACTGATCTTATCAAATCAAGAGCTTAAATACCATTCCGGCAGTGATCAGTCCACCTTTAGTTACTCTTCTTCTTCCTCACCCATCCAGGTACCTTTGTCAAGTATCTTCCAGACAGGTTTGCCGGTGATCTCCCTCAGGTCTTCAAGTACATCAAGCTGGGTGGCATCAATCTGGAGTGATTGCTTGAACATGTCTACGGCGTCTTCTTCCTGGGCAATTATCGCGAAAAGCCTTCCCATTGTGTTGTAAGCTTCAGTAAGCTCAGGGTCAAGCTCAGCGGCCTGTTCAAGGAATTCCATGGCTTTGTCGATCATTTCCTGCTCATCTAGTTCCATTTCCCAGATCTCTTTTGTGGGAATATTATCGAGCAGTGACATCGCCCAGCATAAACCTTTGCCGAGGTAGACCTGCGGGTTATCGGGGTCCAGCTCAATAACGGTATCGTACATATCGAGAGCTTCCTCAGGACTCCGATCCTTTCGAATGATCTCAGCAAGGTTAAGACGCGCGTCTATGTCATCAGGATTACTTTTGATTATTACTTCAAGAGTCTCTCTGGTTATTAGCTCCATCTTGGGTATCTACCTCCATAGGTGTTTTCACGGTTCCGCCTTCATTACTTCCTGCGGAACCTTTCGTCAACCCCCTTTTATCTATCCTGCCTCCGACCTTGCCTGAATGCTGCAGAAACTTTAGTTTATTTTCATGAGCGCATCGAAGGGAAAAATGCTGAAAACTGATGTAAGGTACTGTAAGGGTATCGGCCCTGCCAGGGGCAGGCAGCTATCAAGGCTGGGAATTGAAACCATCTATGACCTTCTTCTGCATGTGCCGAGAGGTTATCATGACCGAAGGATTATAACCCGGATCAGCAGTCTGGTTCCCGGCGAAGAAGTTAATGTGTCCGGAACAGTTGTTTCGTCGGTGTATCTGAAATCGAGAAATGGTAAACGGAGATTGGAATCAATTGTCCGGGACAATACCGGGGAGCTGAAACTTACATTTTTCCATTTCAGATACATTGCGGAAAAGCTGAAGCCAGGTACGCGGGTAATTGCAAGCGGTAAGTTAGACTATTTCGGAGGTATCTCCATAGTTCACCCCGAACTGGTCTTTCTCGATGAACCGGGTTCGGACACTCGGCTTGTACTTCCTTTATATCCTCTTACCGCGGGTTTATCGCAGGGCGTTATGAGAAAACTCATTGATGCTGTTCTGAGTGAATATGCATCTGCAGTACCCGCAGTGCTTCCTCCCGATGTCCTTGTTTCAATGGGATTTCAGAACCGCTCCGAAGTTATTCGAAAAGTACACTTTCCGGATGACCCGGATGAGGGTTTCCGGGCCAGGAGAACACTCGCCCTTGAAGAATTCTTCGTTCACCAGTCTCTTCTCAACTACGCACGGACTCAGGCAGCTAAAAGAACAGGGATAGCAATGATTCCGCCCGATGGTACTCTTGCCGAGTTCGCAGGCGGTTTGCCCTATAGCCTCACAGGGGCACAGAATTCAGTTCTGGAAGCGATTGCCGCAGATCTGGGGCGGAATGTTCCCATGAGAAGATTGCTTCAGGGGGATGTGGGCTCGGGCAAGACGGTCGTTGCCGCAGCCGCATGCAGTATCTGCTGCAGGTCCGGTTATCAGGCAGTTCTGGTAGCTCCGACAGAAGTTCTGGCTTCCCAGCATTACCGAACCGTCAGCGGCATGCTTGAGCCTGCAGGGATACGATGCGGTTTGCTGACCGGCGGTACAAAAACCTCACAGAGAAAGATTTTGCTGGAATCCCTTCTTGATGGTTCCCTGGATGTTCTGATAGGAACCCATGCTGTTTTTGAGGAGAGGGTCGTAATACCGGAGATGGGGCTGTGCATAATTGACGAGCAGCATAAATTCGGGGTTGAACAGAGGGAAAAACTGCTTTCCGAACGCGAACCAAGCCCACATTTCATGCTTATGTCAGCTACTCCCATTCCTAGAACTCTGGCTATGACTATCTACGGTGACCTTGATGTATCAGTGCTGGATGAAATGCCTCCAGGCAGGGGCAATACAACCACCAGAGTAATGAACAGGGACTCAAGGAGCTCCGTTTACGAGTTTCTGCTGGAAAGAATCGGCAGAGGGGAGAGGGCTTACATAATTTATCCCCTCAGGGAAGCCTCGAAGGAGCTGGATCTGAAAGATGCCACTACATCCTATGAAATACTTAAACGCGGTCCTCTCGGGGGCTTCGGCGTCGGGCTGCTTACGGGAGCCATGAAAGCGGAAGAAAAGCTTGAGGTAACAGGGAAATTCCTTTCGGGTGAGATATCCATTCTTGTCAGTACTACTGTCGTCGAAGTAGGGCTCGATGTCCCTGAGGCAACTGTTATGATTGTGAGCCATGCTGAACGGTTCGGTCTGAGTCAGCTTCATCAGCTCAGAGGAAGGATCGGCAGAGGAGGCAGTAACTCCTGGTGTTTTCTGATGAAGAGCGAAGACTGCGGTGTTGAGGGAGCCAGAAGACTGGACGTTCTTAATTCAACGGATGATGGATTCAGGATCGCAGAACAGGACCTGCAGCTCAGAGGTCCCGGAGAAGTAGCAGGTACAAGGCAGCACGGTATTCCAGCATTCCGGATAGCTTCATTGATCGATGATTCGGATCTCCTGGAGAAGGCAGCATCTTTGGCAGCGGGGAGCAATTTGTGGGAATCGCTGAGAGATGAGTATAAATTGCGTTTCAGGGGGCTGGATATTCTTGAGTTATAGTATTATTAATCAGATGTTGTCAGAAGCGGTGCACGCTAACTGTTTTCGGATAGTACATATTTACTTTTGAATTTACGGCACTTGACACAGGATTTACAGTAAATAGCATTATGAATCTGATAAATGGCTCGCACTAACAACCAGAGGGAGCAGGTTGGAGATGGGCACAGGAGCTGAAAAAGTAAAGAATTTATTGCAGACTGCTAGAATACAGATTCAGCAGGGCGAGCGGAAGGAAGCTTTAGAAACCTACCGCAAGGCCCTGAAACTCGATCCGGAAAACCATCAGATAATGGACCGGATAAGCATTGTAGAGCGAGAAATCGCCGCAATGGAGAAGTTCAACAAAAGCAGATACAGCCGGGCACACAGTGCCGGGCGGAACATATCATCGTCTGGTTTTGTGGATGAATGTATTAAAAGATCGGATGAGGCCTTCGAGGCAGATGATGCGGTAAGAGCATTGCAGGAGCTTGAAAGAGCGATCCGTCATGATCCTGATAACGATCTTGTTAAGAAGAAGATTGCTTTTGTCAGACGTTCGATAAAAGTAAATGGTCTCGCAGATACGGTTCGAAGCATGCTCATCAGTGGTGATCCCAGATCAGCAACCGAAAATATCAGAAGAATATTCGATATATCACCGGGCGTATCTATTATTAATGAGCTTTTGAAGGCAGTAGAAGATTACAAGGGCTCCGTTGCCGCTGTTGCAGGAACGACAGCTCCCGTCGTTTCCGCTCCACCAGCCAGGACTCCAGCAAAAGCACCGTCCGAAAAGAAAAAGGAAGAGAAAAAACCCGAAAAGAAACGGGAAGAGAAAAAGAAATCTGTTGCTGTTGCAGGCGGGAAAGCCGCTGCTGACGGACAGAAGAAGATGTTCATGATAATCGGTGTAGCGGTAGTTCTTGTACTTATAATTATTGGAGCTTTGAAGATATTCTGTGGAAAGGAACCAGAGCCTGTAGTGATTGTAGATGTTCCTGCAGTTCCCTTTACCGAAACGATAGTTGTACCTGATGCAGAAGGCGTCGACATTACACTCGACGGAGTCAGCATTGATGAAGGGCTTCCGGGAGTCTTCATTCTCAGTGATACACTATTCACCAGGAGAAGCGTTATGGTCTCCGCACCGGGGTTTGAAACCCTTTCCTGGAATCCGACATTCGAGGAAGGTCAGATAAGTACGGATACGCTATATCTAGACAGTATCGGCACTTCTCATATACAGGTAACATTCTCTTACGACATGCCTGAAGGCGAGGATGACCCGGGGCCGGAAGCAGTCAGTTTCATGGTTGATGGAGAGACTATCGAGGGCAACACCGACTCAATTCCCACCGGAGAGCATGTTTTCCAGGCGGTCCTTACCGGTTACCGGACCATGCCCGAATCTGTTCTTGTGGTTAACCCCGTTGACCTGAGCCAGACTATGAATATTCTCGCATCTGAACAATCTCAGATCACTTTGCAGCTTGCAGCGGCAACACCTGGCAACGCCATCTTCTTTATTGATGGAGAACGTGTTGCCACAGGCCGCAGGATGACCCAGGTTCTTCCTTTCGGAAGCTATTATCTGCAGGTTCAGATGGAGGGCAGACAGGACTTCGGAATAACCATTACTCTGGGGGAAGACGGTTACAGCCGTACGGTAACACTGGAGGAAATAGTTGAAACAGGCCAGCTCATGGTGGGGCCCGAGCCATGGTCCGATGTATACGTCGACGGCCAGCAAGTTGGTACAACACCTTTCGGAGGAGTGGAACTTGATCCGGGAACCTATTCAGTGCGGCTTTCCAATCCGGATTTTCAGGATGATACACATACTGTTACGATCACAGCTGGAGAAACTTCAGCTATCCAGTTCAATGCCGTAGCTGCTGGTACAGTAGAAGACGTTCCTCCAGATACGGCGGTTGTTGTGGAACCGGTCGAGGACCTGCCTATCTCAAGCCCCTTCCCGGTGCAGCAGACCCTTCCAGTTGTACCGTCGCAGGCCAGCGCAAGGGGAGATATCCATGGCTACGTTACCCTCAATGTCCTGGTGGGTACCGACGGTTCAGTGCAGAGTGTTAGCATAGTAAGCGACCCTCTTGGTCTGGGATGCGGTCAGGCAGCTGTAGATGCTGTTAGAAACTGGGTCTTCAGTCCGGCGATGCAGGGTGACCAGCCGGTTGAGGTTTCAACTTCTGTCTCGATCCGATTCGATATCGAATAGTACTTCAGGCCATGTATCCGTTTCTCGAGGGTGACATCAGCTGGACTCCGGCAGTTGGCATCTGCGAAAACACAACCAGTGACTTGTATACCCTATATACATTGATAGAAGGAGACTGAATGACCCGGGCGACTGTTCTGGAACTCCCTGAAATACTACCGGTTCTGCCAAACCCAGACGAAATTATATACCCATATTCCATTGTACCTATGACCATTACAAAGTCGGCAACAGCTGATCTCGTGGACGATGCAGTACGCAGTGATAAACTGATATGCGTTGTCGGACTGAAAAACAGGATGGATTCTTCCCCGCGGATTGAAGACCTTTACAGAATCGGTACGGTTACAGGTATCGATCGATTGTACCGGTTTCCGGGCAATATCATCAGGCTTCATCTGAGGGGACTTGTCCGATTCCGAATTCTGGAGTTCATTGAAACTGAAAGACCCTATATGATGGCAAGGGTCGAAAAGCTGGAATCTGTGCTTCCCCTTGACGAAGTGGAGCTGGATGCATGGCAGAATACTGTACGGATCCAGCTGAAGCAGATATTCGAACTTACACGGAGCATACCTGATGATTCTCTGTTCATGGAGTTTTCCGGTGATGCCGAGAAACTGAGCTTCCTTGCCGCGAGCAGGATAGATGCAAGCGTTAAGGAAAAACAGAAGATCCTTGAAGTTAACAATGTGCTTGAGCGTCTCTGGCTCCTTTCCGCTATCCTTGAAAAGGAGATCAGAATACTGAAACTCCGCAACAAGATTCAGGGTCAGGTCAGAACGGAGATAGAGAAAGACCAGAAAGAATACATCCTCAAAGAGCAGATGAAAGCCATCCAGAAGGAGCTGGGGGGTGAAAACGAGAATCCCGAAGCCGAGGAACTCAGACAGCGGATCGAAGAGAAAGCCCTCCCGGAACCGGTTTGCAAAGCAGCGATGGAGGAACTGGACCGGCTTACGAGAATGCACCCCGGAATACCTGAAGTTGCTGTTATTAGGAATTATATTGAATGGATACTATGCCTGCCATGGATGGACAGCACAAAGGACAGGCTGGATATTGATAGAGCGCAGGTTGTTCTGGAGAAAGATCATTACGATCTGAAGGATGTAAAGGAAAGGGTCCTCGAATTCCTCGCTGTCCGGAAGCTCAATCCGGATGGAAAGGCTCCTATTCTCTGCTTTGTTGGACCTCCCGGTGTGGGAAAAACATCCATGGGGAGAAGCATCGCAAGAGCTATAAACCGTGAATTTGTGCGGCTTTCCCTTGGCGGCGTTCACGATGAAGCGGAAATCCGGGGCCATAGAAGGACCTATATAGGAGCAATGCCCGGTAAGATAATCCAGGGGCTTAAGGAAGCCGGCAGCAATAATCCTGTTTTCATGCTGGATGAGGTGGATAAGATAGGCAGCGATTTTCGGGGTGATCCGACATCCGCGCTCCTTGAAGTACTCGATCCGGAGCAGAATTTCTCCTTCAGGGATAATTACATGAACGTCCCGTTCGATCTCAGCGGTGTTCAGTTCATCACTACAGCAAACCGGACGGACACTATCCCATCACCACTGCTGGACAGAATGGAGATAATCCGAATTCCCGGATATACATCTGCCGAGAAACTTGAAATAGCAAGAAGATACCTGGTGAATAGACAGATGAAGAACGCCGGGCTCACAGGTAGAACACTCCGCTTTCGAAGGAAGGGACTCAGCATCATGATTGCTGACTACACGCGTGAAGCCGGAGTTCGGGAGCTTGAGCGCACCATTGGCAAGATCTGCAGGAAAGTTGCAATGAAAGTCGCCCGGGGAAATGATGACCTCCTGGTTATCACACCAGTCAAACTTCCAGAATATCTCGGACCAAGGAAGTTCTCCCGAATGCGGGTTTCGGACAAACCCTGTATCGGCGTTTCCACAGGCCTTGCATGGACACCTGCAGGAGGAGAGGTACTCCTTATAGAAAGCACCATCATGAGTGGCAAAGGAGAACTGATCCTTACCGGACAGCTTGGGCAGGTTATGCAGGAATCGGCAAAAGCAGCTCTTTCCTGGATCAGGACACACTCGGCTGAATACGATTTGAAAACGAATTTCAAGGAAGTTGATATACATCTGCATGTACCTGCAGGAGCAACCCCCAAAGATGGACCTTCGGCAGGAGTAGCCATACTTGTATCCATTCTTTCCGCGCTGACAGGGAAACCGGTTTTACCTGATGTTGCCGTTACCGGAGAAATAAGTCTCCAGGGAAGGGTGATGCCTGTAGGAGGTATCAAGGAAAAAGTACTGGGAGCCCTGGCTGCCGGGATCACAAGGGTATTCATTCCGCAGGAGAACAGCAGGAGTATTGAGGAAATCCCTGAGGAGACCAGGGAACAGATGCAGTTTGAACTCATTGAAAGAGTTCAGGATGTTTTGGGTATCTTCATTCCCGGTTTGAAAGAGGTTGACTGATGATCAGAATCAATACGCTTATAATCCTGGCCCTGATCACTGTCCTGACAGGATGCAAAAGCAGACCGGACAGGATGATCACCGCCGACGGCAGTGTTCTGTCCGGCAAACTGGAATCCATAGAGGGACGGCATGTAATCTTCAATAACTCTGAGACATTTGTTGAGTATGACGAGGGCAGAGTGTTCCCCAGAGATGGAGGAGCCTCCTTCAGAGGATATATAACCTGCGACGGCGGAAAAATCACGGTAAGAACGGATTCAGGAGAAAGAGAATTCCCTGTTGGGGAGATTAAGTCGGTAATATGGAGTGATCCATCAGATGAGATTACTATAACTGCTGCAGTCCCTGCTGTAGATGGATGGGTGAACACCGGCCTTTGGGTATCCGAGAGTGAAAGAATCAGTATTAGTGCTACTGGAACCGTTTCCATGGAAACGGGAACTTGTGGACCCTCCGGGATAGATTACTTCTCCACTACCACAGCCCTTGTTCCAGGGGCAACTAATGGACAGCTTGTCATTGCTGTTGGTGAGTCAGGTCCAGTGGCAGCGGGAAGCACATGGACTGGGGATTCTCCCGGTAATGGGGAGCTGTGGCTTGCAGTTAACATACCCAATCGGGAATCCACTGCAGGGGTTGGTGGAATCTATACCGTCACGGTACTGAAAACAGCGGGTACTCTGAACAATTCAGTGCTTTATCCTGCAGTGAGGTAAAATCTGCTTTTGGGTCCATTTGACTTAAGGTACTTGTGAACTTAGAATATTATGAAGTTATGAAGTTCGCTCATTAATAGAGACCACCGCGGGAGGTCAGGTTGAAATGAAAAGCTTCACTGTGTCCTTATCTGTTCTAATTCTTTTAATCGGAGCAGCATTTTCTGTAACTGCTGCTGAGAGAACCCATTATGTGAGATACGGAGATACATTGTGGGAACTTTCAATATACTACTACAACACTCCCTTCCACTGGGAAGATATACTGAATGCCAATCCGTTCCTTGAAGGAGTTGAATACCTTCAGCCTGGGACTGAGCTTGTCCTTCCTGATATATCAGGTATCACGCTCACGCAGCAGGCTTACGATTCAGGCTTTTCAGAAGGAGTATACACTACCTCTGGAACAAGCAGCAGACCCCTTATCAGCAGTCTTACGCTTGCAACAGCCGGTATGGTTACGAATGATCCGCCGGATGCCCTGGGCTACATCATTGAACTGAATGTGAATGACCAGGAAATGGCTTTTGTGTCAGATGTGTACCCTGGAGATCAGGTTGCCATAGATATCGGTCAGAATCAGGGTGTGACGGCAGAAACGGTCTACAAAATATACGCAATCGGTGAAGAAGTACGGCACCCTCAGACTGGGATCATACTTGGCAATGTTGTTAGAGTTGCCGGAGTCTGCCGTGTTACGGAAACATCCCTATCTTCCAGTGTTGCCATGATCGAACACGCTTACATCCCTGTATCTGCAGGTGATCTTCTGGTTCCATACACGTCCACAACTCCAGTACCGGTTATGGGTTCAGCAGTGGCAGAAGGTATCGATGCGTACGTACTTGCATTCCGGGACCCCGATCTTTCGAGAGTATACTCGTACGATGTTATTTACATTGACAAAGGAACGGTAGACGGTCTCAGTTCTGGAGATATCTTCAACATGTTTAACTACGGTCATGAGATTTTAAGTCCCTCAGGTTCAACCGTAATGACTACGGACTTAGCGGTATGCGAGCTGATAATTCTTGAAACCCAGACGAACACTTCAGCAGCAATGATTACCTCTATCTCAACTACCGATCTGGTTCAAATCGGCGATAGAATCGAATTGATCAGAAAACAGCTGTAGCGGCAAAGACCTATGAAATGGAAGGTAACAGTACAGGGTGATAAACCCTCCTTAGAGTCTGCACATGTTTTGACCGAGAGTACAGGTTTGCCTCTGGACGAGATTCTGAATGCTTTCAGTCATGAGCATGAAATTGAATGCAATGGTCTTGCCGAAGGAGAAGCACAGAAAATAGCCGACAGCCTTCGGAGGGATCCCGGCATACAGTGCAGAATTCTTCCCGATCATGTGGAAGAAGCTCAACCCGTACCCCTCTTTCGGGTTCTCCTTGTAAACTACCGTCCGGGATACCGAACACGGCTGCGAAGAAGATTGCAGGAACTGACTCGTCTTCCCCAGGAACAGATAGTTCAATGGCTTTCCCGAATGCCTATTGCTTTGAGCAGAGGCATCAACAGCGAAACTGCTAAAAGGATAAAGAAATCGATAATTGAATCCGGCGGGATAGTCAGGATCGAAGCCGAATCACTGCAGCAGGAAAGTGTTTCATCCAGACGAAGATCTAATGCTGTATTCAGAACCAGTGAAATTACCGCAGATTCGGACACCAGCAGCAGTGATTTACTGTTCGGTGTTCAAACCGGCACAACCGATGATGATATTTCCCTTATTCCTCCCGTAATAGACCTTCCAGAACAGTATTCAATCGGGCCACCTCCAACAGATGAATTCGAGACCTCCAGCGGAAGAGTGTTCCTGCAGCCCCCAGCAAGGTTTACGGTTGGACTTCCTTCAAAATCCCTGGATGGAGGATTCTTAGAGACTCCTCCCGTTCTGCCGGATGTCAGTAACAGAACCATTCCTGAAATCGTTGAGTTCTCTCCTCCTGATGTCGTAATCGGGGATTCTCCATCTGTAGTCGGCAGCGATTTGATTATTTCCGGACCTCCACCGGATATTGTAATTCTATACCCTCCTCCGGGCAGTATCTTTCAGCACCTTCTTCTACCGCCTGTTCTTGAGGAATCCGGTGAAGACCCTCTTTCGAGTGAAGATGATGCACCGGATGATGAAAAAAAAACGGAAAATGACCCGGAATCCGGAGAAATAAACGAAGATGCAGTGCTGAGACTTTTCCTGTGTACACCTGCACCACGGGATGAGGGCAGAATTGCTGAAGCCCTTCGAGAGGTATTGGGAGTATCATTAAGAGAGTCCAGAGCTCTTCTTAAAAAGACCCCGGCACTCCTTGAGACCTGCGCTGATCATAAGAGGGCGATCAAGATAGCCCATGAACTTAATTCCCTTGGTGTTACGGTATCTATCACCAGAGGTAACCTGGCTGAAGAATTACCCTCCGTGCCCACTCGCACAGGTTTTCAGGCTTGGCTTTCGAAGAATGGATGAAGGCCTGGATCCATACCTGGAGTTTTCAGCACTGGAGAAGAAACTTGCCCCGCGAACGATCGAAGCTTACCGTAATGATCTAGGGTGTTTCAAATCCTGGCTCAGCGAAAACGGAGTTGCTCTTTCGGAGGCTGATACTTCAGATATCGCGGAGTATATGGCTTTCCTGTCCTCCACCGGTTATTCGGCTGTAAGTATTGTAAGGAAACTCTCCAGCATCAGAGGCTTCTTCCGGTTCGTTCAGTCATCCGGGCAGCGAAGCGACAACCCTGCCGAGCTTCTTCATTCTCCAAGGCAGCCGGTCAGGCTTCCCCATGCGGTCAGTGTTGAGGTTGTGGCAGCTCTTATAGATGTCTGGAAAGGTGATTCTCCCATCTCCACAAGAAATCGTGCACTGCTTGAACTTGCGTACAGCTCAGGACTGAGGGAGAGTGAGCTCACCGGCCTCACCGTTTCAAGGATCTTTCTGGAAGATGCTCTCGTGAGACCGATAGGAAAGGGATCCAGAGAAAGACTGGTCCCACTGGGAGGAGCTGCGGTCAGATGGCTTTCATCGTACATCGATACGGCGAGACCCCAGCTGGTACATGGAAGATCAACTCCAGTTCTTTTTCTTACTTACAGGGGAAATCCCCTTTCCAGAATGACAGTCTGGAACATTGTTAAGAGATCCGCAGAAATGGCTGGGATTAAGGAACATATGCATCCTCATATCCTGAGGCATTCTTTTGCCACCCATCTGCTGCGGGGAGGCGCCGATCTGCGGGTGGTTCAGGAGCTGCTCGGTCATGCCGATATCAAAACCACCGAGATCTATACGAGCGTGGATACAACCTATCTGCGGGGTGTTATTGACAGATATCACCCAAGATCGGTAAATGCATGATACTTTTTCCATCAAATTTCACTAATTCGCTGGATATTTCCAGGCTCCTCTACTACACGGCTATCTGGAGTGGTGGAAGAACTTCCGAAGTATGGATGCAGGGATTCAATGCCCTGCGTACCCATGTAGGTGAGATATCCAGAAGTCCTTCGGGCGGCAGGGTTGAGCAATTATCCAGGCAGATGAACCTGCTTTCCGCAAATACCGATACCTCCATATATCTACCGCCTGACGTAGCTTCAAACTGTTATGGAGCATGTCTTTGCGAAGCATCATCTCTTCTAGAGCTTGGTTATCCAAGGGATGAGCCGGCATTATTCACGACATCTCTTCCATCTCCCGCACGGAAC
>RCNF010000667.1_pt1 | contig 17703 bp, 18 predicted proteins | sample 2041311 | NCBI WGS metagenome assembly RCNF01 (sample SAMN09708228, study PRJNA481090) | Marine sediment metagenome, whole genome shotgun sequencing project. | biome: marine sediment; feature: ocean; material: sediment; isolation source: Sewage treatment plant 2 marine sediment (STP2) ... | reverse complement strand
TGGTTGATATTGAAGATTTTTCTCAAAATTATGTGTGAATATTTATGGGGTTTCAAGTTGATGGTAGCCTTCCCAAAGGGTTCGGCATCATTCCGCCGGCCTGAGGGGGGCCTGCTGCGGCGTCATATTTTGGTCATTGAACCCTGTCAATGGAACACCCTGCCTTGAAAGTTGAGCTGAGGGACCCTGGAAAACGAAGGATTGTCTCTCATGATTCCCCGCCGTTGATTCCCGACCGAAGTTGAATTAGCTTGGCGGGGCACAACGCTCAATGACCATCACCAAACCCGGGGTTGCCCCCAAGGAGATGAACCCATGCCATTGATTCCCATGCGCGTCATGCTCGACCACGCCGCCGAAAACGGTTACGGCGTCGGCGCTTTCAACGTGAATAATATGGAGCAGATCCAGTCCATCATGATGGCGGCCACCGAAACCAACAGCCCGGTGATTGTCCAGGCCAGCCGCGGGGCTCGGTCCTACTCCAATGACAACTACCTGCGCCACTTGATGTTGGCGGCAGCCGAGCTGAATCCTCAGGTGCCCATCGCCATGCATCAGGATCACGGGAACAGCCCGGCGACCTGTTTCAGCGCCATTGACCAGGGTTTTACCTCGGTGATGATGGACGGCTCCTTGCAGGAAGACGGTAAATCGCCCTCCTCCTTCGAATACAACGTTGACGTGACCAAGCAGGTCGTGGACAAGGCCCATGCCCTGGGCGTGACGGTGGAGGCGGAGATAGGTTGCCTGGGCGGTATCGAGGACGGGCACGGCGCCGGGCTTTCCGGCGAAGAGGCTCTGGAACATCTGACCGACCCCGAAGAGGCCGAACGTTTCGTGGCCGACACCGGTTGCGACGCCCTGGCCGTGGCCATCGGCACCAGCCATGGCGCCTACAAGTTCACGTCCAAACCCACGGGCGATGTCTTGAAGATGGATCTGATCGAAGAGATCAACCGCCGCCTGCCCAACACCCACCTGGTCATGCACGGCTCCAGTTCGGTGCCCAAGGAACTGATCGACATCATCAATCAGTACGGCGGCGAGATGCCCGAGACCTTCGGCGTGCCGGTCGAGGCCATCCAGCAGGGCATCAAGCACGGCGTCCGGAAGATCAACGTGGACACCGACAACCGGCTGGCCATCACCGGCGCCATCCGTAAGGTGTTTGCCGAATCCCCCGGCAAGTTCGATCCGCGGGACTACCTGAAGCCCGCCCGCATCGCCATGGCCGAAGTGGTCAAGGCCCGCATGATCGCCTTCGGGCAAGCGGGCTGGGGGGACAAGGTCCCGGTCGTCAGCCTCCAGGAGATGGCCAAGCGCTACTAGAGTTCCTGAGAGTTCCGGAACCGGAAGGAACGCACTGGATGTACGGGAAATTCGGAGACGTTCTGCGGGCCGAGCTGGACTCGATCCGGGAGCAGGGGTTGTACAAGGACGAACGCGTCCTCGAAGGGCCGCAGGGCGCGGAAATCAAGGTGGGCGGCAAGACCGTCCTGAATTTCTGCGCCAACAACTACCTGGGGCTGGCTTCGGATCCGCGCGTCACCAAAGCTGCCCGGCGTACCCTCAAGGAATGGGGGTATGGTCTCAGCTCGGTGCGGTTCATTTGCGGCACCACCACCCTGCACAAGCAGCTCGAACAAGAACTGAGTGATTTTCTCGGTACCGAAGACACCATCCTCTATGCGGCCTGTTTCGACGCCAACGGGGGAGTGTTCGAACCCCTGCTGGACAAGGACAGCGCCATCATCACCGACCAGTTGAATCACGCCTCGATCATCGACGGGGTGCGGCTGGCCAAGGCCCGGCGCTACATCTACAAACATGCGGACATGGATCACCTCGAAACCCAGCTGAAGGACGCGGACGACGCCGAATTCCGCCTGATTGTCACCGACGGGGTTTTTTCCATGGACGGCCATCTGGCTCCCCTGGCCGAAATCTGCGACCTGGCCGATAAATACGAGGCCATGGTTCTGGTCGATGACAGCCATGCCACCGGTTTTACCGGTCTTACCGGCCGTGGGACCCATGAAAAGTTCGGAGTCATGGACAGGGTTGATATCATCACCACCACCCTGGGTAAGGCGCTGGGCGGTGCTTTGGGCGGCTGCACGAGCGGCCGGCGGGAAATCATCGAATGGCTGCGGCAGAAAAGCCGGCCCTACCTGTTCAGCAACTCGTTGCCCATGGTGATCTGCGGGGCGACCCTGGAGGTGCTGAAGATCCTTCGTGAGGATCCGGCTCCGCTTAAGACGTTGGCCAGAAATCAGATGCACCTGCGGAGCGGCCTGAGGGAACTCGGGTTCGACGTGGACGAAGGTGATCATGCCATCATCCCGGTGCATTTCCGCCAGCACGACAATGACGCCTTTTTGGCCCAGGGCATGGCGGCGGATCTTCTAAGTGAGGGGATCTACTGCATAGGGTTCAGTTTCCCGGTGGTGCCCAGGGGACAAGCTCGGATCCGCCTGCAGGCCTCTGCCGCCCATACGGTTGCCCAGGTGGACCGATGCCTGGAAGCCTTCGTGAAGGTGGGGCGCAAACACGGCGCGATCTGACCCACTCGGATCGGGATTTCGGATCAGGGGATTTTCAAAAAACAAATAAAGACCGGTGGGGTCAGGTTTGCATTTTCGCAGGGTACAGCCTATCTTGCCCCGCGCCACGTCTGCCGACCCGCCATGCGGGCATATGCGGACGTGCCTTTTTGTACGCTTGATGGGCGTGAATTCTGTCGGCGGGAATCTGCCTGCCGCGAACCGGGACAAAGGACATGACTACAGATCTGGAAATGATCAGGAATATAGGGATCAGCGCGCATATCGATTCGGGCAAAACGACCCTGACCGAGCGGATCCTGTTCTATACCGGGCGCATCCGCGACATCCACGAGGTGCGCGGCAAGGACGGTGTGGGCGCCACCATGGACTCCATGGAGCTCGAACGGGAGCGCGGCATCACCATCCAGAGCGCGGCCACGTTCACCACCTGGAACGGGCATCACGTCAACATCATCGACACGCCCGGGCATGTGGATTTCACCATCGAGGTGGAAAGGGCCCTGAAAGTGCTGGATGGGGCCATTCTGGTGCTGTGTTCCGTGGCCGGGGTGCAAAGCCAGTCCATCACCGTGGATCGCCAGATGAAACGCTACAGCGTGCCCCGCATCGCGTTTGTGAACAAGTGCGACCGCTCCGGCGCCAACCCCGCCCGGGTCACCGAACAGCTGCGCGAAAAACTGAAGCACAACGCGGTGATGATGCAGATTCCCATCGGGCTCGAGGACAAACACACCGGCGTGGTCGATCTGGTCACCATGAAGGCCTACGCCTTCGAGGGCGACAACGGAGAAAAGATCGTCGAAGGCGAGATCCCCGCCTCTTTGCAGATAGAGGCCGAGGCCCGGCGCGAGGTCATGCTCGATGCCGTGAGCATGTTCAGCGACGAGCTGATGGAAGCCATCCTCGAAGAGACCGTTACCGAGGACATGATTCATACAGCGGTCCGCCGCGGTGTCCTGGCCAACGAGTTGACGCCCGTCTTCATGGGCAGCGCTTACAAGAACAAGGGCGTACAGCTGATGCTGGACGCGGTGATGCGTTACCTGCCCGCGCCGACCGATATCGACAACACCGCCATCCGGCTGCTCAAGGGCGGCGAGGAGGAGGAGTTTGTCCTTTCGAATAGCGTCGAGGACAATCTGGTCTGCAACGCCTTCAAGCTGGAGGAAGGGTCCTACGGTCAGCTGACCTACGTGCGCATCTACCAGGGCGTGCTGAAAAAGGGCGAGGACATCTACAACAGCCGGACAGGCAAGAAGGTCAAGGTGGGACGGCTGGGCCGGATGCATGCCGACCAGATGGAGGAGATCGACCGGGCCGGCGCCGGTGACATCATCGCCCTGTTCGGGGTCGATTGCGCCAGCGGCGACACGTTCACCGGCGGCGAGCGTATTTCCCTGTCGAGTATGCACGTGCCGGAGCCGGTGGTCAGCCTGGCGGTGGTGCCCGAGGACAACAAAGCCGCCACCAACATGTCCAAGGCTCTGCACCGCTTCACCCGGGAGGATCCCACCTTCCGCACTTCCCAGGATCCTGAAACCGGGGACACCCTGATCAGCGGCATGGGTGAGTTGCACCTCGAGGTCTACATCGAGCGAATCAAACGTGAATTCAACGCCGTGGTCACCACGGGCCCGCCCCAGGTGAAGTACCGTGAGACCATCACCCAGGCGGTGGATTTCGACTACACCCACAAGAAACAAACCGGTGGCTCGGGCCAATACGCCAAGGTGCAGGGGATCATGGAGCCCAGCGAAGACGGTGAATTTCACTTCGAGAGCAAGGTGGTCGGCGGGCGCATACCCACCGAATACATCGGCGCCTGCAAGAAGGGCTTCCAGCTTTCGGTGGACGAGGGCCAGTTCATCGGCGCCCCGGTGCAGGGTTTCAAGGTGACCATGAAGGACGGGAACTCCCACGCGGTGGATTCTTCGGATATGGCCTTCCAGACGGCTTGCCGGGCGACTTTCCGCGAGTTCTACAGCAAAGGCAAGCCGGTGGCCCTCGAGCCGCTGATGCTGGTATCCATCGAAGGGCCCGGCGAATACCAGGGCGAGATCATCAAGACCTTGATGCAGAGGCGGGGCGTGATTGTCGGTACCACCGAGGACGAAGGATTCGTGCGGGTGGACGCCAACGTGCCGTTGGCCGAAATGTTCGGATACGCCACGGTCCTGAGGTCCTCGACCCAGGGCAAGGCCGAATTCACCATGGAGTTTGCCCGATACGCTCCGGCCCCCCGTGAAGTGGCCGAGGAACTGGTCAAACAATACCTGGAGAAAAAGGCCGAGGGAAAATAAACTGTTATCCTGTAAACGGGATCATTTCAGCGAGTGAGGAAGACGATGGTGGAAAAAAGCATGATGGACCGCAGTCCCGTTCGCATCTTCGAACGGGCCATCGGCGGAGGTCTCGGCGAAGGAGAACTGGGTGTGGTCCTGTCCCGCCACGGCGTGGGCAAGACCGGTTTCCTGATCGGACTGGCCGTGGACCAACTGTTGCAGGGTAAGAAGGTGCTCTACATCTCGACCCAGGAGAGCGTCGAGCACATCAACAACTTCTTTGATCAGATCTTCCATGCCATGGCCGCATCCCTGGACCTGGACCAGGTTCCCCAGAAGCAGCTGCGCATGGAACGCAACCGCTACATCCACGTGTACAACCGCAAGACCTTTTCCCTGGAAAAACTCGAGCAGTCGGTGGCCTTTCTGAAGGATGCCGCTGATTTCGTGCCGGACATGGTAATCCTGGACGGAACCCCCCGTTTCGAGAATACCGAGGAGTGGGAAATCGAGGGCGCGAAAAAGCTGGCATCCGAGTGGGGGGCCGAGCTCTGGACCAGCAGCAACACCCACCGCGAAGGCCAGGAAATGGATGCGCGGGGCGTGCCCACGGCATTGGCCAAGTTCGATGATCACCTGAGCGTGATCATCAACCTGGAAACCGAGAGCGACCAGGTCAAAGTCAGGATTGTCAAGGAGCACCGCAGCACCGAACCGGCCCAGGTCCAGATCGAGCTGGATCCAAAGACCCTGCTGCTGCGCTGGCGATAGGATACCGCATGGCCGACCCGACGGTGGCCTCACGTCTGGATTGGGTTCGTGACAGGATCGCCACCGCCTGCGCCCGGGCCGGTCGTTCCCCCGACGAGGTCCGGCTGGTGGCAGTGAGCAAGCGGATCGATCCGGCCCTTGTGGTCGAAGTCTGTCGGGCCGGACAGTGGGATCTGGGGGAGAATCGAATTCCCGAGGCCCTGGACCGGCAACCGGAGCTGGCCCGTCTGCTGGACGAAGCCGGCCTGCCGGCCGACCAGGTTCGCTGGCACTTCATCGGACACCTTCAAAGCAACAAGGCCGGCAAGGCAGCCGGCCGTTTTCATTTGTTGCACAGCGTCGATTCGGTCAAGCTGGCGGCCAAGCTGTCCAACCTGGCGGTCGCCGCCGGGCGGACCGAGTCCATCCTGCTGGAAGTCAATATTTCCGGCGAAGTCCAGAAACAAGGTCTGGTCCCTGAAGAAGTTTCCGAAGCGGTGAACCGGATTTCCGCCCTGCCGGGCCTGGATCTTTGCGGCCTGATGGGTATGGCCCGCTACGGGGCTCCCGAAAGAGATCTGAGAGCCGGATTCGCTGCCCTGCGCCGGCTGGGCGAAGATGCCCGGGCGTCGGCCGGCCTGGAACTTCCCGAATTGAGCATGGGTATGAGCGGTGATTTCGAAGCCGCCATCGCCGAAGGCAGCACTCTGGTTCGCATCGGGGGAGCCATATTCGGCCCGCGCCCGTATTGACAGCGGTTTTCCACCGGCCAGATTCAGGCCGGAAAGGTAGAGATATGACCATCCAGCGACTCCTTGTGGCTGTCCTCCAAGTCTATTCCTGGCTGATCATCGCCCGCGTCATCATGAGCTGGGTCACTCCCCGTCCGCGTAACGAGATTCTTTTGATGATCATCCGTGTCACCGAACCGGTACTGGGGTTCCTGCGGGCCCTGGTTCCTTTGCGCGGTATCGACCTTTCCCCGATCCTGGCATGGCTCTTGATACAACTCCTCATGAGATTGATAGTCCAAGTTGGCTCCTGATACGGATTGTTGAGATTTTGTCTGACCCATCCCGGGTCGGATCATCCGAATCCTGGAGTTCGGCATCCGCAGTTGGAGGAAATTGACATGAGGATCACGCCACTCGACGTTCGTAAACAGGAATTCCGCAAGGCGGTCCGCGGCTTCGATTGTGACGAAGTCAGGGCCTTTCTCTCGACCCTGGCCGACGAGTACGAAACCGTTCTCGTGGATAACAAGCAGATCCGTGAAATGATCATGGAGCAGGAAGACCAGATCCAGGAGTACCAGGGCATGGAGCGCAACCTGAGGGACACCCTCATGACTGCCGAACGCGTCATGAAGGAAACCCGGGAGAACGCGAGCAAGGAAGGCGACCTGATTGTCAAGGACGCCGAGATGAAATCCAAGCGGGTGCTAGAGGAATGCCGGATGCGCACCGAGGAACTGCGCCGGGAGATCATGGCGCTGCGCAAGGAGAAGGAAACCTACCTGGCCCGCTTCAAATCTCTGGCCCAGGCCCAGGTACAGTTTGTCGAAACCCATGAAAGCGATTTCGAGGATCTGGACAACCGTTTGACCCAGATGGTGGATTCGGTCTTTGCGACCGCCGGGCAGGTTCGCCGCGCCACCGACATCCCTCCGGTCATGCCGGCGGAAGCGACCCCGCAGCTGGACCCCTTCGCCGCGTCCAACCGGATCGAAGGCGATCCTTCGGCTCCCCGGGATATCCCGGATCAAGATGATCATGACCCGGCTGACGAAAACGAAACTCTGGAAGTGGCCCCTCCGGCCGCACCGATGGAAGACGATGTCTGGCGTGACTACAACCCTGGCGCCGGCAAATCCAACGAAGATGAGGAGGCGGGGTCCATCGCCGACCTGGTGTCCGAATCCCTGTCCGAAACCGATTCTGACTCCATGGACGAAGGGTCCCCTGAGGATGAGCCCTCCGGCGAAACCGTTGGCATCGGCGCCGGACCGGTCATGACCGATGGTGAAGAAACCGACACCGCCGACGAGGACCGGGAAAGTAACTGACCTACCGACCGCGCGCTGGAACGGTTTTTCGGTCCGGCTCCGGGCAAAATCCTCAATCTCACTGCGGATAGTGGCGGGAATCCTCGGATTCCCGCTATTTTTCTTGGTGGCCCGCTGAGGCCATGTTAGTTTGTCTCGTTCCCGAAAATCACGTTTCTGACCTGGGGGGTCATTTTGGACGGCATGTGGCAACAGATCGAAGAAGCCGCGGGTTTCATCGGCAGTAAAACCGACTTCCAGCCTGATTTCGGCCTGATTCTCGGAACTGGCCTGGGGGAGCTGGGGCACCGCATCGAAACGGTCTGCTCCATACCCTACGGCGAGATTCCTCATTTCGTGGAATCGACCGCGACCAGCCACGAAGGCAAACTCGTTTTCGGCACCCTGGGAAAGCGCAAAGTCGTGGCGATGCAGGGCCGGGTCCACTATTACGAGGGCTACACCATGAAGCAGATCACCCTGCCGGTGCGGGTGATGAAAGCCCTGGGATGCCGGGCCCTGGTCATGAGTAATGCCGTCGGCGGCATGAATCCCCTGCTGGGCCCCGGTGACATTTCGGTCATGACCGACCACATCAACCTGATGGGCGACAACCCGCTGATCGGCTGGAACGATGACCGCCTCGGGCCCCGGTTCCCGGACATGTCCGAGCCCTATGATCGGGAGTTCCTGGCCACCATGGAAAGGGTGGCCCTGGACCTGAAGATCCCCCTGAAGAAGGTGGTCTACGCCGCGGTGGCCGGTCCCAATCTGGAAACGGGAGCCGAGTACCGCTTCCTGCGAACCTGCGGGGCCGACACGGTGGGCATGTCGAGCGTGCCCGAGTGCCTTGCCGCCGTGCACGGGGGCATGAGGGTGATCGGAATGTCGGTCATCACGGACGCCTGTTTTCCCGATGCCCTGAAACCGGCCAACGTCACCGAGATCATCAAGGTGGCCAACGCAGCCCAACCCGACCTGGAAGCGTTGGTGACCGGATTCCTGAAAAAAGTCAGTCTTTAAGCGAACCGCGACCGCCAAAGGAATAGCCGAACGATGGCCAACACATCCTCCGGGGACAGGAAGCCTGCCTATCCTGCCCTGGCCAGCAAATTCCACGATTCCCATTCCGAGGAACTGATCAGCGGTTTCTGGAAGGAGAACGATGTCTTCCGGCGCAGCATCGCCCAGCGGGAAGGTGCGCCGAATTGGGTCTTTTACGAGGGCCCCCCGACGGCCAACGGCCTGCCTGGGGTTCACCACGTCATGGCCCGGCTGTGCAAGGACATCATGTGCCGGTTCAAGACCATGACCGGGCACCGGGTGGTGCGCAAGGCCGGGTGGGACACCCACGGTTTGCCGGTCGAAAGAACGGTGGAAAAACAGCTGGGCATCCAGGGCGCCCAGGCCATCCAGGATTTTGGCCTGGTTCCCTTCAACGAGAAGTGCCGCGAAAGCGTCTGGACCTGCAAGAACGACTGGGACGAGTTCACCGAACGTCTGGGGTACTGGGTCGATTTGGACGATCCCTACATCACCTACGACAACAATTACATCGAAACTGTCTGGTGGATTCTCAACCAATTCCACGAAGCCGAAATGCTCTACAAGGGCCACAAGGTGGTGCCCTATTGCCCGGTCTGCGCCACCCCTATTTCCAGCCATGAAATGGCCAACAGTTACCGGACGGTCAACGACCCGAGCATCTTCGTCAAATTGAAGGCCACCGATGCGGATGAATATTTCCTGACCTGGACCACCACGCCCTGGACGCTGCCGGCGAACGTGGCTTTGGCCGTGGGTGTGGATTTCGACTACGTGCGCGTGCGCCACGGTGACGAGGTGCTGATCCTGGCCGAAGCTCGGCTGGGTGTGCTGGATCCCGATACCCCGACCGAGATCCTGGAAAAATTCAAGGGCGCCGACCTTCTGGGCCGTTCCTACGAGCAGTTGCTTCCGTTCGTGTCGGCTCAGGGAAAAAGAGCGTTCGTGGTGGTCGAGGCGGACTTCGTGACCCTCGATTCCGGGACGGGCATCGTCCACATGGCCCCGGCCTTCGGCGAGGACGATTACCAGATCGGCAAGATCGAGAAGCTGGCCTTTTTCAAACCCGTGGACGCCAATGGCCAGTTCACCGAAGAGGTCATTCCCTGGGCGGGCCTGCATGTCAAGAAGGCCGACCGGAAGATCATCAAGTACCTGAAGGACGAGGGCCAGCTGCTGCGCGAGGAAACCTACAGCCACGACTATCCCTACCATGACCGGTGCAGCAACCCGTTGATCTACTTCGCCACGCCCAGCTGGTTCATCAAGACCAGTTCCATGCGGGATAAGCTCGTCGAGGCCAACAAGGCCATCACCTGGGCGCCTCCGGAGACCGGCAGCGGCCGCTTCGGCAACTGGCTGGCCGGCAACATCGACTGGAGCCTGAGTCGAAACCGTTTCTGGGGAACGCCGCTGAACATCTGGATCTGCGATGAATGCGGGCACCGTCACCTGCCCACCAGCCGCGCGGACCTGAGCGAACTGACGGGGACTGACCAGTCGGGGCTCGATCTGCACCGGCCTCATGTGGATGAAATCACCTTCGGGTGCACCGCCAAGGAATGCTCCGGAAAAATGAGCCGGACCAGTGAAGTCATCGACTGCTGGTTCGATTCCGGCAGCATGCCCTTTGCCCAGTACCACTATCCCTTCGAAAACAAGGAGCTGTTCGAAAGCCAGTACCCCGCCGATTTCATCAGCGAAGGTATTGATCAGACCCGCGGCTGGTTCTACACCATGCTGGTTATCAGCACCTTCCTGACCGGAACCAGCAGTTACAAGAGCTGCCTGGTTAACGAGCTGATCCTGGACAAGAAGGGCAAGAAGATGTCCAAGAGCGTGGGGAACACCGTCGACCCCATGGACATCATGCGCACCGAAGGCGCCGACCCGTTACGCTGGTACATGATCAGCAGCAGCCCGGTCTGGACGCCCACCAAGTTCGACCGGGAGGGCGTGAAGGAAGCCCAGCGCAAGCTGCTGGCCACCCTGGAAAACACCTATAATTTCTTCTCGCTGTACGCCAACCTGGACGGGTTTTCACCCACCGAGGACGGGGAGCTGGAACTGGACCAGCTCGATCGCTGGGTTCTGAGCCGTCTGCAGAGCGTGACCCGTTCGGTTACCGCCGACCTGGAGGGGTTGCACCTGACCCGGGCGGCCAAGTGTATCGGAACATTTTTCCTGGACGATGTGAGCAACTGGTATCTCCGGCTCAGCCGCCGCCGTTTCTGGAAGGGGGAGATGACCGGTGACAAGCGCGCCGCCTTCACCACCCTGTACACCGTTTTGGATTCCAGCCTTCGTCTGCTGGCGCCCTTCATTCCCTTTGTGGCCGAGGAAATTTACCGCGCGTTGACCGCCCATATGGGTCGCGACCAGTTCTCGGTGCATCTGGAGGACTTCCCCGTTGCAGACGAAACCCTGATTGACGAGGGGTTGGAAAAGTCCATGGCGGCCGCCCAGGCTGTGGTGAGTCTGGGCCGCAGCCTGCGCCAGGAAGCGAGCCTCAAGACCCGGCAGCCTTTGGGCCGGCTGGTCATGCACGCGGATGACGACCGGGTGGCCCTGCTGATGGCCGATGAACTTCTGACCGGATATATTGCCGGCGAATTGAACGTCAAAGAGGTGAGCACGACCGATGATCCCCGCGAGGTGGCGAATCTGTCGGCCAAGGCCAATTTCCGGGCCCTGGGTCCCCGGTTCGGGAAACGTTCGCCCCTGGCCGCCAAACGAATCGTCGCCATGACTGGCGAGGAAATCATGGCCCTTCGCGCCGAAGGCCGGGTTTCCCTGGACTTCGAGGGCGAAAAGGTGGATTTCACCTTCGACGAGGTCATGGTGGCCGAAGAGGGCGTGGGGGCCTTCGTGGCCGCGGGGGGGCAGGGGCTCACCGTTGCGTTGGATACCACCTTGACCGAGGATCTGCGCCGTGAGGGACTCGCCCGGGAGATCATCAACAAGGTGCAGAACCTTCGTAAAAAAAGTGGCCTGGAAGTTTCCGATCGCATCGAATTGGCCATTAGCGGCCCTGAGGCGGTCCTGACGGCGGTTTCTCTGTTTTCCGAGCGTATCACCAGCGAAACCCTTGCACTGGGCGTTGATTCCAACCGGGATTTGTCTTATAAAGACACACTCAGGATTGACGATTTCGAAATCGGCATTGCCCTGGATAGGGTTTGATGCCTTGCGGGGAGGGACCCCATGCGAAAAACTGAGCTGGCGAGATTCAGGAAACTGCTCACCGCCGAGAAGGAGCGGGTTACCCAATCTCTGGCCAAACACGAAAAAATCATCAAACACACCGATGACCAATCAGGTCTGGAGGCGGGCAAGTCCCACTCCAACCATATGGCGGACCAGGGTTCGGACGAATTTCAGTACGAAACCACCATCAAGTTCGCCAATACCGAGGGCCGTTATCTGTACAACATTGAAGAGGCCCTGGGCCGGATCGAGGACGGCAGCTACGGAAAATGCCAGGAATGCAACAAGGCCATCGGGTTGGCGCGGTTGAAAAGGCTGCCCTACACCCGGATGTGCATTGAATGCAAGGAGAAGGAGGAGGCGGGGGCCCTTTGATGTCCAGCCGTTTTTTCCCGCCCTGGTTATGGGCTCCCCTGGTTTTTATTCTCGATTTCATCACCAAGAGAGCGGTGCTGGCCAATGAAACGGCCCTGCGCGCCAAGGTCTCGGTCATCGGTGATTTCCTGCGCTTCGTCTACGTTCGCAACCCCGGATCGGCCATGGGCTTGTTCCCGGTGGGCCGTACGGTCCTGGTGGGGATCAGCGTGGCGGCCTCGATATTCCTGATTTTTCTCTACCGCACGACCGATCCCGATCTCAAGATCCGCCGCGGCGCCATGGCCGCCATTCTGGGTGGTGCCATGGGCAACCTGGTCGACCGCATCTTCTACGGCGGTCACGTGGTCGATTTCATCGACGTGGGCATCGGCTCCCATCGTTTCTATACCTTCAATGTGGCCGATATGGGCGTTTCGGTGGGCGGAGTGCTCCTGTTCATTTGCCTCCTGTTTGACGGGCGAAAATCCCATGACTGAAAATGATCCGGAAGACCGGTGTTTTACCGTGGAGCCCCCTGAGGAGGGGATGAGGTTGGACCGTTTTCTGGCCGAACGTTGCCCGGATCTTTCCCGCAATCGTATCCACTCGGACATGAACCAGAATATGGTGATGGTGGACGGCCGCCCGCGCCCCAAGGGTTTTCGTCTCAGGGGCGGAAGTCAGGTCGTTTTTCGGCCTGGAACCGTGACCCCCATGGAAGCTGTGCCTCAGGACATCCCTTTGGATATTGTCCATGAGGATGATCAACTGCTGGTGGTCAACAAACCGGTGGGCATGGTGGTCCATCCGGCTGTGGGGCATCCGGACGGAACGCTGGTCAACGCCTTGCTGCACCACTGTGGGAACCTGTCCACGGGCGGCGGTCCTTTACGGCCAGGAATCGTGCATCGCCTGGACAGGGACACATCCGGGTTGCTGGTGGTGGCCTTGACCGACGCGACCCACCGGCACCTAAGTGAACAGCTTCAGGACCGTCGCCTGGGGCGAACTTACCTGACCGTTTCCTGGGGCCAGTGGAAAGAGGACGAAGGCACCCTGACCGGAGACATCGGGCGTCATCCCCGCTTCCGGCAGAAAATGGCGGTGGTGGGGCAGGGGGGCAAGCCCGCCGTTACCCGGTACCGGGTCCTTGAGGATTTCGGATTTGCCCAGTTTTGCGAGGTCCATCTGGAAACCGGCCGGACCCACCAGATTCGGGTCCATTTCGCCCATAACGGCCATCCGGTAGTGGGCGACCAGATGTACGGGGACGACCAGCGGGCCAAGGGCATCCACAATCTGGACCGCCGCCAGGCCGACCGCATGGTCAAGGCGGCCAAACGTCAGCAGTTGCACGCCGCAAAGTTGAAACTGATTCATCCGGGAACGGAACAGACCCTGGAATTTTCCGCCCAGCCACCGGCGGACATGAACGGGGTCCTGGCCATCCTCCGGGAATCGACTGAATAACCAGGCAGGAAGGCCGATTCCATTTGTGGACAATAAGGCTCCTGTGTTCTATGCTTTTGCGGTCAATGGAATGCCCCGGGACGACCGAGGGTCCAAAATCGGCGGCATGGCCTGACTTCTTCAAAGGGTGATGGTGAGTGAAGATCAAGGAACGCAAGAGGGATGGAGTGGCCATCCTCGAAATGAGCGGCAAGCTCATGGGAGGGCCCGACTCGGAGGCCTTCGATGAGACCGTCAAGACCCTGATCCACGAAGGCATTCACAATGTCATTGTGAGCATGGAACGAGTGAAGTGGGTCAACAGTACCGGTCTGGGAATCCTCATCTCGGGTTATACCACCCTCAAAAAAAGTGGCGGGGAGTTGAAACTCCTCAAAGTTTCCGACCGTATTGAGAACATCTTCATCGTTTCAAAGCTCTACACTGTTTTTGAGTCCTACCAGGACGAAGACGAAGCTGTCCGGAGTTTTTCCTGATGTGGGTCGATTACGATAACTGCAGGATCGGGCAGGTGGATTGACAGTGCCGTCCAGAGTCGAAATCAAATTGCCCAGCGACATGACGTACCTCGGGGTGCCCGATGCCGTCCTCATGGAAATCGGAACCGACCTTGATTGTGCCCAGCAATCTCTCGAGGAACTCGGCACCTCGGTGATCGAGGCCTGCACCAATGCCATGGAACACGGCAACCAGCTGGATGATGTGCTGCCCATCCAGGTGATCTTCGAGGTGGAGGGAAACCAGATTACCATAACCGTCCTGGACGAAGGGCCCGGCTTTGATTTCGAACACTGGATTCCCTCGGAAGAACTCATGCGCCAGCGCGGGCGCGGCATTCTCATCATGCGCGAATTCACCGACATCCTCGAGTTCGGCCGTCACCCCGACGGTCGTTTCATGATCCGCATGGTCAAGAAACTCGAGCCTTCCGAAGAAGACTGATTCCATGTCTTGTTACCTGGGTCTCGACTACGGTCTGCGCCGGATCGGCCTTGCCGCCAGCGATCCTGCCGGGTCCCTGGCGTTTGCCGTGGGGACGCATGTGGAAGGCCGGGACGGATCGGTCCTGACCCGCCTGGGTGAACTGATCACGGCCCGCCAGGTGGTGGGACTGGTGCTGGGGCTTCCTTTGACAGCCGATGGCCGCGAAGGCGACATGGTCGCCAGGGTCCGGAAATTTGCCGCCCGGCTGACCGCTGAATTCGGCCTGGAGGTGATCCTCTGGGATGAGAGATTCTCCAGCGCCGAAGCGGATCGTTGGCTCGAAGGCGCCAGTCGTCCTGTCAAGGAAGACCGGGACGCGTTGGCCGCCCAGATCATCCTCCAATCCTATCTGGACAGTCTGGGTGGCGGGATGGAACCTCAGCAGGAGGTTCGTTGATGAAACGCTGGGCCGCTGTGGCGGGAGCCGCCGTTCTTCTGGGCTTGGTCTTGCTCGGGTGGGGATGGCGGTTGTGGACGGGACCAGGTCCTCGATTGGAAGGGGCGGGGCAGCCGGCCGGCTCGACAACCACCGTTCAGATACGAATTCCCCAGGGCATGACCTTGTCCGCAGCCGCTGACTCCCTGACCGCGGCCGGTCTGCTGAAACACCCCTTCGTTTTCCGGGTGGGAGCCAGGTTGACGGGAAGGGCGCGCGCCTTGCGCACCGGTCTGTACGAGTTGTCCAGCGGAGCCTCACCCCGTGAGCTTTTGTGGGCCGTCACCTCGGGGAAAGCGGTGCAGGTAAAGGTGACCATCCCCGAAGGCCTGGATGCCGAAAATGTGGCCAATCTTCTCGCCGGTGCCCTGGATTTTTCCCGGGACGATTTCCTGGCGGTTGCCGATTCACTGGTAATTGCGGCCGCGCATCAAGGGCAATTGTTAAAGCCCGCCCAATCGGTAGCCGGTCATGATTCCCTTCTGGCTGAAGAATCGGCCCGGCACCCGCGCCAGTTCCGTTGGTGTGAGGGACATCTCGCGGCGGACACTTTTTTATTCGCCGAGGGAACCGACGCCGCGACCGTGGCGCAATTTCTGGTATCGACCCAGTGGGCCCGCCTGGATTCGGCGATGGCGGGATCCGTCTCCGCGGCCAATCTTGAACTCACCCCGCAGGAATGGCTCACCCTGGCTTCCATCGTGGAGGCCGAAGCCCGTCTGGATGATGAGCGTCCCTTGATCGCCGCGGTCTATATGAACCGCCTGCGGCAGGGGTGGCGATTGGAAGCGGATCCAACCGTGGCCTTTATCCTGAAGAAAAAAGGCAAGCGGCTTTACTACCGGGACCTTGACGTTTCGTCTCCCTTCAACACTTACCGGAACACCGGGCTGCCGCCTGGCCCCATCGGTAACCCTGGTCCAGCTGCCCTCGAAGCGGTGGCACGGCCGGATTCCACCTGCGATGCCATGTATTTCGTTTCCGATGGGCAGGGAGGACATGTCTTTTCGCGCACCGCCCGGGAGCATGAGGCTGCCGTGAAGGAATTCCGACGGGCCCGAGCCGGCGGAAATGGTCGGCGGAATGATTGACGAAACGGACTCTCCCTTCTATTGTTCTGGCTGACTCGGTCCGATTCCGGGATCCAGGGATATATCGGCATTGGCATTTTTCGGCTGCGCCGGAGGAAATGGCGATGGATCTGTTGAAAAAATTCTGGTTGTTGTGGACATCCCTGACGGCGGTGGTGCTGGGCTTTGTCACTTTGGCCGCCGGGATGCTGACCGTTGGCCCGACCCTGTTGGTTCTCGGCTATTGTGTGTTGTTACCCTTTTTCTTATGGCGTTCATTTCAGGATAGTGTGGGCGAATAGTTCAGTTGGCTAGAGCGCCTGCTTTACACGCAGGAGGTCACAGGTTCGAGTCCTGTTTCGCCCACCATATCGAAAAAATCCACAATTTTCATAAAAAACCCAACTTTTGTGTCAAAATAGCAGCAAGGTCCCCGTTTGCTCATCGAATTTGAAGATTCCCATTTTTTTTCCAATTTTCCGTAGAAGACAAGAAAATATGGGTTGCATTGCCCAGGCCTGTATGGTAATCTAATGATGTCAAGTGATGGACATGTGAGTGGGAAGGAGAGCTCAACGCAGTTGTCAATGTGTCCGCTTGGGTTAGCCACCCTCGCTAGAATGTGCCTTTTTTGGAGGTGTCCTAATGGTTCTTAGGAAACTCATGGGTATTTTTGCAATTACCCTGATTGTTGGTGCCGCTTCGCTCGCTATGGCGGGTGTTCCGGACGTGACGCAGTGCTCAGCCTCTCGGGCCTATAGCGGTCCCGAGCGTACGGTCCTGTTCAATGTTCCTGACGGCAATGGTAATGCGTTCACCGAAGCCGTGAAGGTTGGCGGCGGCGTGGCTGATGCCACGATCACTGTCATCGTTCGTGATGGCGCTGGTGTTCCTGTTGTGAACTTCCCGTTCGAAGATACGTGGATCGAGTCCGTCGATGGCGGCATGGTTGCTTGCACTGGTGGTGCCACATCTAATGCTAGCACCGATGTCGACGGCATGACTGAGTTCCAGAATCCGCTGCGGGCGGGCGGTGCCAGCTTGGCTGACACCCGTATCATCATCAACAACAATGCCATGGCCAACACCCTTCCGATCAGCTACAACAGTAGCGATCTGGATGGTAGCGGCGCGGTCAACCTGACCGACGTCCAGCTTTTTGCCGGCGATTTCTTCGATGTGAGCTACATGTTCCGGTCTGACCTGTTCTTCGACAACGTCGTGAACCTGTCCGATCTGCCCCTGTTGGCTGCGACCATTGGAGCTGCTTGCCCCTAGGAATTCCGCTTCATGCCTGGTCTGACCTGGTGTGAAAGGAATTTTTAAAGGTGTAACAACATTGGTGGCCCTGCTGATGCAGGTGGCAGGGCCACAATATTCTCGCCCATTTGTTACGGCGAACTTCAGGAATACCTGCTCAACTTAACAGGAGATACAACATGAAGAAGTTGGTAGTTCTGTTGCTGGCCAGTCTGGTAGCAAGCTCGGC
>RCNF010000666.1_pt1 | contig 17703 bp, 10 predicted proteins | sample 2041311 | NCBI WGS metagenome assembly RCNF01 (sample SAMN09708228, study PRJNA481090) | Marine sediment metagenome, whole genome shotgun sequencing project. | biome: marine sediment; feature: ocean; material: sediment; isolation source: Sewage treatment plant 2 marine sediment (STP2) ... | reverse complement strand
ACCGCCCCCCCGCCCGCCGCAGGTGTGCCAGCCCCCCGGTGTAGCCCCCCCGCCTCTCCGCGACACCCGCCAGCGACACGAAAGCATGGGGTGAATTTCCATCGAACTTGAGTGCCTCGAGTGCGGCTTCCAACGCACCCTCGGGGTCACCCTCGACGTCGCGCGCGATGGCAATCATGGCCCAGGCACGAGCGCGAAGATGCCTGGGAGCCGCTCGCTTGCCCGCGATGGGGTCGAGAAGAACGACGCATTCTTGTGGGTTGCCGTCGTCGAGCGCCCACCGCGCGCGCTCGAGTAAAACCTCCGGGTGGTTCTCATCCTCCATCAGAATCGTGAGGGCGCCGTCGAGATCGCCTGCGCGCCTCAATTCACGAGCGAGGGCGAGACCGGTCTTGATCCGCCGACGGGGATACAGTCCACGCCTCAGTTCGAGACTCCGGAGACGCACAGCGCGCTGGTTCTCGGGTGTGAGTTCGATTTCAGGTTCGAGCTGGTCAGGGGCCAATGCCAGCGCCACGGCGAGGCTTTCCAGGGCCGCGGTGATCTCGCCGCCAGTCATCAACAACAGTGCGCGCAAACGGTGCAGGTAGGCTGAGGTGGGATCTCGCAGGAGCGCCTCGTCGAGCAGCGTGACAGATGCTGCGAGATCACCTGCAAGCAGATATCCGCGTGCAAGATTCGTCGCTCCTGCGGGGTGTGAGACCATCCACCGGCACTGGTTGCCGCCCGAGCGCATGAGAACGGCAAAGGCGAGATCGATCGGCGCCGACCCCAGTTCTCTCACCGACAACTGTCGCGACCTCTGGACCGCGGACGGAAGGGCCACGAGACGTCCTTCGACCAGTCGACGGGCGCCCTGTTCGGCGTTGAATCCGAGTTTTTCGGTGGCCGAACTCCACGAGATCCAACCCAACATATCGACCAGCGAGGCGGCAACCGCCAGAAGCGAGAGGGCGACCAGTGTTCGCGACCGGTAGAGCCTCACAGATCAACCTTGACGCCGTGCTCATCGACAAAACAGAGCGCGGGTTCGAGTTGTACTCCGGTCTTGTCCATCACTCGATCTCGAACCCGTTGCGTCAGTTCCAGGACCTCCGCGGCTCTCGCCGACCGTGACGTGCGGATCCGGTTCGGTGAGTTCTCGCAGAGTCGCGCGCTGCCCACCGACATCCCGAGACAACCGGTTTCGGCGAGGACGACCTCCGCCCGTACACCCTCGGGCCCGACAAACACGGGGCCTGCGGTTCGCGGTTGACGCTGCCAGCGATTCGGGGTGCCGTCAGCGAACCGGATGCGAAGCGTTTTCAGGCTTTCCGTGGACAACTTCAGTCGAGCTCTCAAAATCACTTTGCGCTCGAGATCGAGGGTGAGACCTCGATGTTGTTCGCCCCACGTCGTCGACTGAACCCTCTCGACAGGGTTACCAGGGCGTGCCACGTCGGTCCATTGGAGAAAGCCTCTCAGCGGGAAATGGCCGCGTTGGGCCGCCTCGATCGCGCCGCCAACGGTTCCCGAGGCCGCCATCAAGGCTTCAAAGCCGCCGAGGCCGGATCGTGCCGCTGCGCGACACACCTGTGCCAGGTTGGCACCACTCCACGCGACCGCGCCGTCGACGTCCAATTCCCACAGACCCAGGTTTCCGGACAGATTGAGGACCGGCACTCGAAGACCGTAATCAGACGGCACCAGGCGGCTGCCCGATCCCAAGAACAGCCAGTCCCGGCCGTAGGTCGCGAGGAGGTCGAGGGCCCGTTGAAGCCCGTCAGCACTACGACATCGGATGAGGATGTCGGCCAGGCCACCGACGCCGAGAGCGGTCCACGCGCGAAGATCCACGCGCTCGTGAATCTCTGGTTCGCCGCCTTCCTGGAGACTCCGAAGGTCCGTCTTGAGGCTCACGCGGCGCTCCGTAGGTGTTCCACAACCCTCCTTGGAATATTGGCACGCCGTTTGCTTATACTAGGGTGCCGGGCACACAACGACCTGGTACACGACATCATACCTCCTCCTTCCTCCTGCGGGCTCCCCAGCCCGCACTTTTTTATGGGCCGTCGGGATCGCAGAGACCTCCGCCGCGAATCACGATCTAGCGCCTCTCGCGACACGGTCTGACCACATCAAGAGGTTGCGACTGATGTGGATTGCAGGATTTTTTGGATCGACCGGTCTTCAGTTCTTGGATCCCTTGTTGATGCCGAGGTTGCGGAGGTGGTAGAGGAGGGCCTGACGTGAGATACCGAGTTCACGCGCTGTGGCGCTCCGGTTTTCCCGGTTGCGGTGGAGGGCTGCCGTCAGGAATCGCCGCCGGAATTCCTGTTGCGCCTCTTCCCAGGTCCCTTCGGGCATTTCGCCGGGAGCAGAGATTGTGAGGTGGCTTCGTTGTACGACCGAACCGGCTGCCCTCACCATCGCCACCTCAACGACCTGCCTGAGTTCGCGCACATTTCCTGGCCAGTGATAGCTCTGCAGAGCAGTATCGGCCTCCGGACTCCAAACAGATTTCAACAGGCCGTGACGGGAAACCGCTTCGCGCTCGAATAGGTCCCTGAGTAAACCGATATCCTCGCGGCGGATTCTCAGGGGTGGCACCTCGACCTCAGGTGCAGCGATGCGGAAGTACAGGTCGCGGCGAAAAAGACCCTCGCGCATCCGGCGCCCGAGGTCAGCGTGAGTGGCGGAGACGATCCGCACATCTACAGTTTGCGACCGATTGGCTCCAACCGCTCGCACCTCTCCCGACTCGAGAAACCGCAGCAGCTTGACCTGGAGGTTCGCGTCCAGGTCGCCGATCTCGTCAAGGAACAGAGTGCCTCCGTCGGCGGTAACCGCCAGACCCCGGCGGGAGCGGTCGGCACCCGTAAACGCACCCTTGACGGACCCAAAGAGCTCGGCCTCCAGGAGAGTGCCGGGAATCGCAGCCACATTGACTGAAACCAGAGCTCCGGAGCGGCCAGAGAGACGGTGCAGCGCTCGCGCGGCCACCTCTTTACCAACGCCTGTCTCCCCTACCAACAAGACTGGAAGGTGGCTCGGACCGAGTTCGAGGAGCTCACGTCGGAGAGATCGTGCGGCCTTCGATACGCCGACAAACCCAGTCTTTTCTACTCCGACCTCGTGATGGATAGGGGCCTGAGGCAGCACCATCTCCAGTACTGCAAGGGCCAGCCGGCTGGCTGGGCCATCCACGAGATCTCCCCCTAGAGGAAGGACTGTCAACCGGCCGTGGCGGACTTCGCTGCCGGGGCGGCCGCCCCCAAATCGCCAGATTGTCGACCCTTCGGAGGCATCGAGGACCTCGATGCCGGTGATCTCGAGGCTCTGGATGAGGAGGTCCAGCGAAGCGGTCTCCACACCATCAACCCCACCGCTTTCAACGACTCTCGACAGGGCGGTCATCAATCCGGCCGCATGTTCGCGAATGCCGCTCATGTGTTCCGCCCAGCCCACCAGCCCCGCCGACCGGAGGTTCCTGATGGCCGCCCCCCGGATCTCCGCGTCAAGGGCGAGTCTCATGCCGGCGACGCGCTCAGCGAGGGCGATCGCCAACCCTGCGCGCGGTTCGGGCGTTGTGAGCAGGTTCGGAAGATCGAGTTGCCGGCCCTCACGGATGGCGCACACGAACTCGGCCGCCCGGGTGACTCCCCATTCATCATGGCGATCGACGACCTGGGATTGACCGCTGTCGGCCGTCGTCAGAGCCTGCCACGCCAAACCCTCCTGTCCGGCCAGCCGAAGGTAATCTTCGGCCTTCGAGTGTTCACCGTCGAGGAGGGCTGCAACTCCGCGAAGCAGGGCGAGCCCCTCCGAGAAGCGTGGATCGCTGTCTCGGACGGCGTCCTCGAAGACCGTGAGCAGCCGCCGGAAGGAGCGTTCGTCACCCTCGGCCAGGGCCAGTCGGGCCTGTTCTCCGAGAACGAATAAGTCCGTCGGATCGTTGGCAGCGAGTTCTCTGAGTCGCTCTTTCGCGGGGCGGACCCTGAGCTGGTCGATGTCGGCCACGGCAAGATCAAACAGGACGACGTTGGTGAGATGCTCGAAGCCGGCTGCCCAGAGCAAGCGATAGGCATGAAGATGGTGCGCGGCGGCTTCACGACTCCTTCCGTCTTGAAGGGCCACTGCGCCGCGGTCGAGTTCGGCACAGCCCAACAAACCGGGGCCGATCAGACTTCGCGAGAGTGCACCCAGAAGCCTCTCCGCAGATTTCGTCCTGCCGAGCTCGAGGTGGACGATGGCCCTGCGATAAGCGAGCTGCGCCCGAAGTGCCGACGGACGACCCGCCAGGGCGTGCACGGTCTTCCATTTGAGGAGGTCCATCGGGCGCAGCGAAAAGGCGATCTCGATTTCGATGCGGCACCGGATCAATCCGTGCATGTTCCTCAGGGCGGACTCCACCGAGGCTTTTGCCGCCGCTTCCTCCGCCGCCAACCCCTTCCGATGCGCGTCATACAGCACGATGACTGCGATCTCGGCGGCGACCCGGGGATGGTTTTGGATCTCGGACTGAGTCGGAAGTCGTCGTGTCGTGCCGGGCTCATGGTCGATTGCATCCAGCCACCCTCTGTGGAGCGCGGCGAGGTCCGAGGGCACACCGGCCAATGCCCTGCGGGCACCGTACAGGTCGAGTAGCGAGAGACATGCCTCGGCAACCAACAACTGGACTGAATGACCCAGCGCACCAGGAGCGAGCATCGACAACAGCTCCCGGACCTCGATGGCGCGGAGCCGATCGAGCTCGCCTCGCGCCCATTTTTCGACATTCGCGCTCTCGCCGCCGCCGAGGGCCGAGTGCATGAGGTACATCGGTTGGCCAACGTCGATGAGACCGGCCACCAGCAGATGGCGCGGATCAGGCTCGAGGGGTGCCGGCTCGGGGAGGCGCCAACGACCCTCGTGATGAATCACCATCAGGGATTCACGGGCTGGTTCGAGTTGAGATACCGATAGACCAGTGTGGAACGCAACGAGATTCGCAGGCAGCCCGGTCGGGGAGAGTGCCAACCAGCCTGCAAGCTCTTGTTCGGCCGGCCGTTCGACGGTCGGTTCCGGGACACAACCCCTGGGAGAAACGGCTCTTAAAACGGCCCGCGTGAGGGCCTCGCGGTCGGACGGCTCCATCGGATCGAACCGTGATCCCCGGTGATCGAGGATTCTCCGGGCACGATCCGGCGGCATTCCAGCGAGGGCGATATGCCGAATCAAACGTTCGCCGTCGATAGCAGGTGTCGGGGCCGGCCAGCCGCTTGGGAAGGTACCGACAACGACCGCACTGCAACCCTCCTGCTGCGACCAACTACTGAGGGCGGTGAGATCTTTCTGAGAAATCGAGCCTGTGAGAATTATGGTGCCGGGCTCAGGGTGGGAGAGAATCTGTGATGAGTCGGCACCGGCGTCTCCGCCCATCCGCAGCCAGACCGACCGCCGCATTCGCCGCAGGCGGCACCACATCGCGCCGGCCAAACGTCGCGCCGTTCGATCTCTTGGCACCCGCCAAAGCTGAACGACCCCGGCCTCCGGGAGTGGTAGTTCGTTCCAACGCAGCGCCCACATCGACCGCGCTGTCAGCATATCGACGGGCTGTTCGAGTTCGCGCACCAGATGCGAAAGCGTTCCGTCGAACACCAGCCCGAGCCCCTCCCTGGAATTGTCGATGGCCTCCGGCGCCAGCCGAACAGCATTCGCTATTCTCTCGAGCGCGGCCATTCGAAGTCGCTCCATGGCGCCCTCACCACCACCCAGACGCTCGACTGCGTCCGACAGCGGATACGGAAGGTCCCCCAATGTGATCGACAGTCCTCCGGACGTGCGCTGCAACAGGGCACCGGCGATTGCCTTACGTGACGGCCAGAGATCAAATTCCGCCAGGTGCGCCATTGCAGCCGTGAGCTGGAGGGCCGCCCGAAAGCGGTCACGCCGCGATAGCTTGAGGCTTCGAATCAACTGACCATCGGTGTTCGGGCCCAGCCGAACTCCAGAGGAGATTTCCGGGACCGGGAGCGTCGGGTGTTCCACCAACAGCGCCGCCGGGGTTGGAATCCTCACCGCCTCCACCCTACCCCGGGGCCGGCCGGGTCAGGCTATCCCAATCGTTCCAGAAACCCGGGTAGGACTTGCTCACGCAGTCTCCGTCATCGAGGTGCAGCGGACCGGCGCCGAGGGCCGTGACGGCCATCGCCATGGCAATCCGGTGGTCGCCAGCAGCCGTCACGTTGCGAGACGCAACGAGACTGCTGTGGAGCCGCTCCCTGACCACGAGGTTCGGTCCATCGAAGGAAAACCCCGCCCCGAGGCGGCCCAGGTTTTCAACCATGACTGTCAGACGATCACTTTCTTTGTGGGCCAGGTGATCGAGACCGGTGAACCGGGAACCTGGCGGCGCACACGCTGCTACGGCGACAAGCGCCGGGAAGAGATCGGGACAATGTTCGACGTCGGTGTTGATGGGCGCCGTAACCGGTCCGTGGGCCACCAGTCGGTTGCCGATCCACTCGACCTCGAGCCCGGCTTCGACCAGTATGGAAACGACTTCGCGGTCGCCCTGAAGGCTCCCAGCCCCCAGTGGTCCGACGTCGATCGAGCCTCCGGCGATGGCGACAGCCGCAAGAAAAAAGGCGGCAGCCGACCAATCACCCTCGACCTCGTATGTCGTCGGCCGCATCGGCTCCGGCGAAACGCGCCACCGGCGACGGTCCTCGGTGGCAGTGACCACGGCACCAAAGGCTCGCAGGACGTCCATTGTGAGGTCGAGGTATGGTGCGGATGGCAGCGGCCCGAGTACCTCGAGATCGATCCCCCTGCGCATGAGGGGTGCGGCTAGAAGCAGCGACGAGACGAACTGGGAAGAGACCTCGGGGCGGATCGAAACCTCACCGCCTTTGAGTTCGGTCCCCTCCACCTCGACGGGGAGACGATTGTTTGAATAAATGAGGTCCGCACCGAGCGCCTCGAGCGCCCTGAAGAGTGGTTCAAAGGGCCTTTCGCGAAGCCGGGCGCTCCCGTCAACGATCGACCGACCGGGACATGCCGCAAGGAGGCCGAGTACGAGACGAGCCCCGGTCCCCGAGTTTCCGAGGTTGAGCTCGATCCGTTCACCGGGAATGACCCGGGATCCAACTACGATGTCCTCTCCCCAAACGATATTCCATCCAGCGCCGGCGAGAGCGGACGCCAAAATTCGGGTGTCGTCGCAGTCCAGCGGCCGGACGATTCGCCCCCCGCCGGCCGCCGCACAGGCGATCAGGGCTCGATTGGTCAGGCTCTTGGACGCCGGGACATCGACGTCTCCGCCAAGAGTGAGTGTTTCACCGGGCAAGTCTCGCGGTGTCATGGAGACCCGCCCCCGCCCGGACGGGGTTCGCCGACCGCGTCGTCGTCGAGAACCAGGCTCGTCCGCTCGAAATCATCATCCACCAGCGACCACCCGCCACCGGCATCGACCAGCACGCTCGTCCGGCTCTCGAGCCATGCCGGGATGATCAATGCTTCGTGGTCGCCGTCTCTGCACATCCAGGGAGTATGGAAATGCCCCCAAAACAGTGTTCCGATACCCTCCGCCCAGGCCCTGTAGGCGCTCTTCTCGAGATCCGCGAGGGGTTTGGCGTAACGGAATTTCCGGTTGGTCATGGCAAGATGCGCTTCCATGCGGCGAACGATCGCAACGGCCGCAGCACGAGGGAGGAGATGGGCCCACAATCGCGCGACCGAGGCCTTCGAGATTCTTGACCAGAATCGGTATTGGAGATCGCGCCGATTGACGAGGTCCCCATGAACCAAACGGTAGCGGCGGTCGCCGGATTGGAAGTCGTACAAACGAGCGCTCCAGTCGATCTCCGTCGCCAGCTCGGGTGCGTCGAGAAAGAAATCACGGTTGCCCTCGACGATCCCGATCGCCACTCCCGCCGATCTCGCCCGCCTCCAGGCAGCAAGAACCTCACGGAAACCGGTTGTCCAAAATTTCGACATGCCTATGAGGTACTGAAAGCCGTCGCCAAGGTAGATGATCTCACCGACGCCGCTGGCCGCAGCACGCTCCACGAGGGATGTCATGGCCCGGCTGTCGTTCACGCCCTGGCCGACGTGTGCGTCGGCAATGATGAGCCTTTTCACGCTCGTATGGTATCGCAATAAAAACGGACGGGCCGTAGCCCGTCCGGAGATTCTGGGTTCAGCAGGGTGGTCAACCGTTCGCGCGGGCGAACTCTTTCATGAAGTCGGTAAGGAACTGCACGCCCTCGAGGGGCATTGCGTTGTAGATGGATGCACGGCACCCGCCCACCGACCGGTGGCCCTTCAGGCCGACCATCCCCACGGCTTTGGCCTCAGCGACGAATTTTGCCTCGAGCTCTTCGGACGGAAGCCGGAAGACCACATTCATGTAAGAACGACTGTCCTTGGCGACCGGGCTCGAGTAAAAACCCGCGCTGTCTTCGAATACGCCATAGAGCAGGTCGCCCTTAGCTCGATTTGTTTTTTCCATCGCAGCCAGACCGCCATTGCCCTTCAACCACTCGAGGACGTTTCGAACCATATAGATGGAAAAGGTCGGAGGTGTGTTGTACAGCGAGTCCTTCGCGGAATAGGTGCCGTAGGAAAGCATGGTCGGCAGGCCCTGAATGGCCTTCTCGATCCACGATTTTCTGATGATGACGATGGTGACCCCAGACGGGCCGATGTTCTTCTGTGCCCCGGCGTAGATGAGGTGGAAGCGGTTGGCATCAATCGGCCGCCACAGAATGTCCGATGACATGTCGGCGACGAGGGGCACCGAACCGGTGTCGGGAAAATCGTGATACTGGGTGCCCTTGATGGTGTTGTTCGATGTGATGTGGGCGTACGCCGCATCTGGATCGAGATCGAGTTCAGCTTGATTCGGGATTCTCGAAAACCCTTCAGCCTCGCTCGAGCCGGCGATCCTTCCGCTCGCAACGATGTTGGCTTCCTTGAGAGCCTTCTGCGACCAAGTCCCGGTGTTGACGTAGTCCGCCGAACCGCCCTCCGGGATGAAGTTCATGGGCAGCATTGCAAACTGTGTCGACGCCCCGCCCTGGAGGAACAGGACCTGGTGGTCATCATCCAGCCCGAGCAGTTCTTTGAGCAGATTCATGGCGCCGTAATGCACCACGTCGTATTCGGCGGATCGGTGTGAGGTCTCCATTACCGACATGCCGGTGTTCTCCCAATTCGGGATCTCATCTTTCGCCCGTTCGAGCGCCGGCGCCGGAAGGGTCGCGGGTCCCGCGTAGAAATTCCAGGTTTGGCTCATCATCTGCCTCCTATGCAGTCTGCTGTTGAAAGTCTTCGAGGATTCTAACAACAACGTCACCGATCCGAAGCATGTTCTCGCTGCTCGAGGCTCCGAGGTGCGGTGTCATGATCGCATTTGGCGCGTCGTACAGGGGGCAATCCTCGGCCGGTGGGTCCGAGGACCAGACGTCGGTTGCGTAGGCGCGCACTTTACCTGACTTCAGGGCGGCAACCACGTCCTCCTCGACCACACATCCACCGCGGGCGGTATTGATGATGACTACTCCGTCCTTCAGATTGGCGATGGTGTCGGCGTTGAACATGCCACGTGTCGTGTCCGTAAGGGGCACGTGGAGGGATATGTAGTCGGACTGGGCGAAGAAATCCTCGAGGCTGACGAGATCCACACACTCGTGGCTCTTCAGCAACGGATCGTAGGCGATGACCCGCATCCCGAAAGCGATCGCGCGGCGCGCCAGCTCGGTGCCGATATTGCCGGCGCCGACGAGACCCAGCGTCTTGCCCATCAGTTCGGTTCGCTTGAGTTGTTTTTTAAGCCACTCCCGACGCTTCATGCCTTCGTGGCCGTCCACCATTCGGGTCGGAACCGAGATCATCAGCGCGAATGCGAGTTCCGCCACCGCCACCGCAGATGCTTCGGCCGTGTTGAAGACCTGAATTCCCTTGGACTGCGCGTACTCGACATCGATGTTGTCGAGACCGACACCTCCACGAATGATCAGGCGGAGGTTGCTCGCACGGTCAATATAGTCGCGGGTGCATTTCGTCTTCGATCGGACCAAAACGACGTCAACTTCGGGGAGGCGATCCTTGTCGTCAATCACCTCACCGAACGCTTCGAGTTTCGCCGGAAGGGACGGGTCGAACGCATCTGAAATGAGAATCTTCATTCTTCCCCCTCGTCGTCTTCAGTCTGCAAGCGGTCGAACAATCAGGCCGGAACGGAGTTTTGGCTCAAACCACGTGGATTTTGGCGGCATCACGAGACCTGCGTCCGCAACGGCAAAGAGCTGTTGGATCGAGGTCGGGTGGAAAGCGAACGCGACCGCCCACTCGCCGGAGTCGACCCTCTTTTCGAGCTCGCCGAGCCCTCGAATCCCACCCACGAAATCGATGCGCTCGTCCTTCCGCGGATCACCGATCCCGAGCACCGGTGCGAGGAGATTGTTCTGCAGAATCGCGACGTCGAGACGGTTGACCGGGTCGTCTTCTGGAATACTGGCCTCTTTGGCTGTTAATCGGTACCACTGTCCCTCGAGATACATCCCGAACGATCGGGGCCCTGCCGGCCGACCGTTCTCCACCCGCTCCACTTCGAAGTGCTGTCCTGCCCGTTCGAGCACCGCCGCAGGATCGAGGTCGTTGAGATCCTTGACCAACCGGTTGTAGTCGAGAATCATCATCTGATTGTCGGGAAAGATCACCGATAGGAAGAAGTTGTAGGACTCGTCGCCCCTGTGCCCGGGGTTGGCATCCCGCCGCATCGCGCGGATTCGCGTCCCGGCAGCCGAACGGTGATGACCGTCAGCTACATAGAGTTCGGGTATTCCTGCAAAGGCATCCACGAGGGCGTCGCGGTCGCCAACTTCACTGACCACCCACAAAACATGCTGGATGCCGTCGGGAGCCACGAAATTGTACGTCGGTTCAGCTTCGGTGAGCCGTTCGACAAGCCGGTCGACATCCGGCGTTGCTTTGTAGGTCAGAAACACCGGTCCGGTGTTGGCGTTGAGGGTGTCGATGTGTCGGGTGCGGTCATCTTCCTTCACCGGGCGGGTGTGTTCGTGCTTCTTGATGAGATCAGCCTCATACTCGTCGACACTGGCGCCGGCCACGAGCCCGGTCTGCACATGATCGCCCATGCGCTGCCGGTACAAATAGAGAGCTGGCGTTGCCTCGCGCACCAGTACGCCGTCATCCATCAATTTCTTGAGATTCGCGGCGCCGGTTGCATAGACCTCTGGAGAGTAGACGTTCACGTTTGGATCGAGGTCGATTTCGGGTTTGACCACGTGCAGGAAGGACACGGGATTGTCCGAAGCCATCTCCCGAGCTTCAGCGCTGGACAGAACGTCATAGGGCGGACTCGCCACTTCGGAACAGAGGTCGGGGCGTGGTCTCCACCCGCGGAACGGTTGAATACGGGCCATTTTCGTCTCCCAATCGGGTTATTGTCGGATTCCGCCGAGCACGTGAAATCTATCACATGCGCCCAAAAGCCGCTACCCGTCAACGTTGCCGATTGCGGGCTCGGCCGGGTTGGTGAGAGCGTCGTCAGGAAAGGTAGAGGCGAATGCGGATCGGGACTTCCCAGCCCTCGGGTCGCACTGTCAGGAAAAACGGCCGACCAAGGTCCCCTTTTCTCAGCTGTTCGAAATACATGAGGTCGACCATTGCATAGCCGGGGCGAAGACTGATGGTGTTGATCGTGGTGTTCCCGCGGCTGCCACGCAGATCGGGGAAGAAATTCGACCGCGCCAATCTGCCGCTTCGGCGCCACACCTCCCAGGGAATGCCTCCGGCCGACATCAACCGGCGGTCGATGACGATCCTCTTGTAGCTCTTCCGCCACTCTTTGACGGTCGGCATGGAATAAACGACCCCGTCGAGGTCGTCCAGGTGGAAGCTCTCCCGATTCAATTTGATCTCATTCGATGAGTTGTTCTGTACGCCGATGACCATCGGTATATAGGCGTCACCGCGATTTTGCAGAGTGAGGCCCAGGTTGGCCCACACCGTGCCCTGATCGTCCCCCGCAATAAATAATACTTTGGCCTCATCTTCCGCATCCTGGCCCGTCGCCAGGGCACCCGTCAGGCCCACAAGACCAACGATTACAAGAAATCGACCCAATCGCATCTAGCTTTCCCTTCGACCAGCGCAACATCAAAGGCTGCGGTGTTGTTCCATACTCCGTTTCATTCCTCTGCGTAGAGAGCTTGCCACCACTCGGGCTGATCCTTGAGCAAACGGTCGAACCAGGCCACGATGCTCTTCGACCACAGTGCCCTCTTGTCGTGCTCCATGATCAGGTGCCCGAGGCCTGCGACCCGCAGGTACTCGACCTCGACACCGAGCAGTTTGAGGGCGGCGTAGAACTGATCGCTCTCCCCCGGTGGGACGTTGGGGTCCTCGTCACCGTGGGTCAGCAACACCGGCGTGGTGACCTTGTCGGCGCTGAACAGTGGACTGCGATCGACAAAGATATCGCGACGGTTCCACGGGAAGCTGTCGGCGTTGGCGACGGCCCCGTAGCTGTATCCCCAGTAGCCCTCGCCCCAGTAGGACGAGAGTGCGGAAATGCCGGCGTGGGCGACCGCTGCCGCAAAAAGATCGGTCTCGGTGACCAGCTTCATGGTCATGAAGCCGCCGTAGGACGCCCCGATGCAACCGACCCGCTGTCGGTCGACGAACGGATGGGCGTCGAGAAAGGCCGTCGTCGCCTCGATGATCTGCCGACTCGTGACCTCGCCCCAATCGTTGACGTGGACCGTCGATGCCTCCTGCCCCCAGCCGTAGGCACCGGTTGGCGTGAGAACGTACACCACATAGCCGTTGGCGGCCCACCATTCCGCCGGGTAGCGGCCACCGAAAGAACGGTTCATCGGCGAGGTCCCGCCGTAGTAGTTGACGATTGCCGGATAGCTCGTCCCTGAAGTGAAGGTGGTCGGATAGTAGATGCGGCCTGCGACGCCGCGTCCGTCGGTGGAGGTGAAGTTCCACTCGCGAACTTCGCCACTGCGGACAACCGAGAACCTGTCGGAAGAGGGCTCGACCAGCAGACGAGCAGGGCGGTCGTCCGCACCTGCCACCACCACTCGCTGCGCCTGCCACACGGAGGTTCCCTCGGCGATGACGGTCGGTCCGTTGGTCGCGATATCGAACGAACCGATGCTTTCCATTCCGGTAGGAATCGGGGTGAACATACCGTCATTCGGTTCATATCTAAAAAGGGACCGTCTGTGACCATCCACCGCGAGGACGGTGATCCTTCCGTCGTGCCGGCTCCAACGTGCGCTCGTGATGGCGGGATCGAACGAGCGGCTGATGGCGTCGACCGCACCGCTGTCCGGATCCCATAGATAGAGCTGGCCGTCATAATCGTTGACCGGCCCTCCCCCACCCACCGCGATCCCGGTTTCACCGAACTCGCTCGGGCCAGCTTGAATCAGCAATCGGCCCCCATCGGGCGCGTACTCGACGCCGCCGAGCCACCAGAAATCGCGAAGTTTGCGTTCATCACCGTTAGCGAGCGTGATCTCCCACAGTTCGTTTCGCGAATACGGTCGGCGAGACAGGTCTTCGACTTCCCGGGTCACCAGGATTTTCGAACCGTCGGGCGAAAACGACGCCGGGGAGGCGCTGAGCGCACCGCCCGTCAGCTGTTTCCGAACTCCGCTCGAAACGTTGACGAGGTGGAGGACCGTGAGGTTCCGATGATCTGCCATCCGATCGAGCAACCCACGCAGCCTTTTGACGCCGCTTTCGTTCTCCTCGGGTTTCTCCGTCGTGCTGAAGGCGATCGTGGCTCCATTGGGCGACCAGAGATAGCTGTCCCAGTTCTCGATGCCGGCGACGATTTCGGATGTTGTCCCGGACTCGAGATCGTTGACCCACAGCGTGGCGGTCTTGGTATCCCCTTCCCGTGTGACGTATGAAATTCGATTCCCGGTGGGCGCAAACCGAACCTCCGTCATGGACGGTGCTCCGCGCCAGCTGCGGAGGAGCGCGCCGTCGGTGGTTGATCGCAGCTCGACCCAGATCTCGCGTTCGTCGGACCCGGCACGAACCCGCGCCAGCGAAAGCACCACCCGGTCGCCGCTCGGTGACAGTTCGAACGCGGTTACCGTCGCTGCGTCGAGAACATCCATGATGTCGAGCTCGCGTTCTCTCCGCAGATTTGCCGACACCGCCCCCTTGATTTCCGTCGTCACGGCAACGGAGACAGCCCACGGACCATCGATCTCCGGCTCGAAGACGGTCGCCAGATAGAGGACGTGGTCTCCGGGTTCGAGATCGAATTCGAGGTCACCGCTCGCGACCGTTTTTCCGTCGAGCATCACCTTCCACGGGTGCTCACACTCGACCTCGATACCCGCCGTCACGAAGCGTTTCGTTCGTATGGAGGTCGAAAGCCAGGCGACGGCAACGCGCCGATCGCGGGCCCATGTGGGCTTCTCGAGTTGAATTGAAACGCCTTCGAGCGCGATTTTGCGCCAGGCCACCGGTCCCGAGAATCCCTCGATCTGATCACCGTCCGCGGGAAGGCGACGAATCTCTGGAAGAGTGGCGGTTTCGAGGAGTTCACCGAGAGCGTCGCCGGCACCGAGGTCATCGAAGGCCGGGATAGTCGATTGCAGGGGTCCGAGAACAAGCCACTCCGATATCTCGAGGCTCGGGCCTTCGTCAACTTCGGCCGCCAATCCCACGACCGCGAACATCACGATAAGTACGGCCAACAGAGCACGTCTGGCGGAGTTCATCATGTGCCTCCTCGACCCGAGCGAGTATACGCGTACAATACGCGTCGCCCCTGCCGGGGTTCGTCGTGATCCGGAGGCCCATGCACCGCAAAGAGCTCAAACTCGCCCTGCTCGCCACCCTTTTCTTCGGGGCGGCATCAGGTATCTTCACGGCGACCCTCAACAACTACCTAGCGGAAGTTCACCATCTCAGCGCCGAGGCCCGTGGTTGGCTGGAGCTGCCGAGAGAGCTCCCGGGCTTTCTGATCATGTTCGTGGCGGGAGCGATGCTCACGATCTTTCGCGAGACTCAAATGGCCGCCGCTGCAATGGTGCTGACGGCCCTCGGCGCGATCGGCCTCGGGTTCCTGGCGCCGACCCACGCGGCGCTGGTGGTCTTTATCGTGATCTGGTCGCTCGGCGATCACATCATTTTCGCCGTCGAAGGACCCATCGGCCTCAAACTCGCCGATGGCGGGAGGGAAGGGCGCCGTCTCGGCCAGTTTGGTGGTGCGCGCAACCTCGGCACCATTCTCGGGGTCGGTGTGATTTACGTGCTGGCCCGGTTCCTCGGGGATCGATTCTCGCTGTTTTATGCCATCGCAGCAGGGAGCGCACTGATCGCGGGTGTGTTGTACGCGAGATTGCAGATCGGTCGCGGAGACACGCCCTCTCGACGTCTGGTTTACAAAAAGAAGTACCGGCTCTTCTACGCCATTTCGGCCCTCTTCGGCATCCGCAAACAGATCTTCCTGGCCTTCGGCGCGTGGGTGTTGGTGGAGATTCACGGGGTGCCGGTGAGCACCATCGCTCTCCTCTATTTCATCGCCGCCAGCCTCGGCGTCGTTTTGAGGCCGCTGTTGGGTGAGGTCATCGACTGGCTTGGAGAACGCACGGTCCTGGCGGCAGACGAACTGCTGTTGGTCGGGATCTGTCTGACCTACGCCTTCGCGGGCAATCTCCTGACGGGCCGCGCGGTTCTGTTCGCCCTTTACGGAGCCTACATCTTCGACATGGTGTTGTTTGCGCTCCGGGTGGCGCGCACCACCTACCTCAAGAAGATCGCCGATGACCCGGGAGACATCACCCCTACCATTTCCATGGGTATCACCATCGACCATGCGGTGGCTATGACCCTGCCGATCCTGTCGGGTTATATCTGGGAGGCCTACGGTTTCCAGTGGGTGTTTATTCTCGCCGGTGCCATCGCGCTGGTGGGGTTCTTTGTCTGTCTGCGCATTCCAAAACGATTTGAGATCGCCTGAGTTACCGCTCTACCAGAGCCAGGCGTAGCCGATCTTGGCGAACACGGCGCGGCCGGTCGTCGTCCTCGGGATGTCCGTCGTCTGCTGCGCACCCTCGCTATAGCCGAGAAAAGCCACCGTCTGCGGGTTGACCTTGTACGAAAAAAGCAGCTGAACAAAGGAGTCCCTATTAAGGGCATCGACCTCTTCCAGATAGAGATCCGGGTCACGATTCACATCCGTGATCTGGACGATGACGCGAACGAAGGTCCGGGTATTGAACTGCCAGATGGCGGACAGCTGCGGCACCTTCGCCTCGTACAACCGGCCGCCCGCAACATCGAGACTCGAATGGAGGTATTCGATTTCCAGTTCGAAGTGCCGGCCGAGGTTGAATTCGATCTCTCCCCGGACCCGCACTCTGTCGGCGGGCTGGACGTTGGTGAAGTCGATCCAGTCACCCGCCACGACAAAGAGGTGAAACCTGAACCAGGCGGATGGCCGCATCCTGAAGCTGAGCGCGGGCACCACCATATTGTCGAAGCGGACGCCCTCGTACACCTCGGTCTGGCGCCCCAGTTCGAGGTGAAAATTCGACTGTGACGGGCCCTGTCCCTCGAACCATATCTGTCCCCGGTCGCTGAGAAGCTCCCCGTCCTGGTCCTGGCTTCGGGCAACGAATCCGCCGACCTCGAGCCGGTTGTACCAAGTGTCCTCTTCGCCCCACCAGATGTATCCTGCGCCGAGGTTGCCGTCCCGAAAACCGACCTGCGGAATAAAGCCGAGGTCGGCCCGGAAGTCGTTGCCGAAGTCCCTGTACTCCGCGAAGGCGAACCAGTCGCGGGTGGTGTGCTGGTATTCGACGGCGAGGGCGTGATCCGAAATCTCCTCCCCCGTGAGCTCGAGGTCGGACCGCATCTCGGGTGAGTACTGGGTGCTCGACCAGGCGGCGTCGATGGTGAGAGAGTCCGACTCGGTCGGACGCAGCCGGCTGTCGATTGCGAAGACTCGGTTGAAGTAACCGTCCGCTCCCTCGCGATCGGTGAAGATCGCACCAGCGGTCGAGTCCGCGCCGAGGTCGTAGCGATACCTCGCCACGGTTGAGGTGTTTGACGACTCATATGTGCCCGAACTCGAGGCCTCGACGCCGGGAACGACGAGGTTGGTGACCCCATCTAGGGCGCTGAACAGCCCCACCGTGTGCCGCCCCAATTTGCCGGTGACTTTGAGGGCCGCCGAGGGGTCGGCGATCATCCGCGTGTACAGCAGATCGAGGCTGGTTTCAAAGTAGTCCGAGCTTTCGAGAAAGAATGGCCGCTTCTCGTCGAAGAACAGCGTAAAACGCTCGTTGATGGCCAACTGGACGGCGTCGGCCTCGATCTGTGAAAAGTCGGGGTTGACCGCTCCACTGAGGGTGATGTTGGGCGTGACACCCCAGCGCACGGTGGCCCCGAGATCGAGGTCCTGGTTCTTTTCCAGGTCCACGGAATCTGGAAAATCGGGTCGCTCCTGCAGTGTGAAACCGGTGAGGGTGGGCGCGAACTCGAGGTTGCGGCCCGGGCTCACCCCCTCGAAACCGATGATCTTGTCTTCCTGGGCCAGATAGCTGTTGGCACCTCGTTCCCTCGGGAAAAGGCCGATTCGGACGTGGTCGCTGCGCGGCCAGGTGCGGGTCAGGTCGAGGCCCCAGACCTGGGGCCCGTGGGTCGGCTGAAATCGAATCTGGTTGAATGGAA
>RCNF010000665.1_pt1 | contig 17708 bp, 12 predicted proteins | sample 2041311 | NCBI WGS metagenome assembly RCNF01 (sample SAMN09708228, study PRJNA481090) | Marine sediment metagenome, whole genome shotgun sequencing project. | biome: marine sediment; feature: ocean; material: sediment; isolation source: Sewage treatment plant 2 marine sediment (STP2) ... | reverse complement strand
TCACGGCGAGTGGTACCAACCATCAAATCAAAAAGCCGCGCGGATGCGCGGCTTTGATTTGATGGTTGCGGGGGCAGGATTTGAACCTGCGACCTTTGGGTTATGAGCCCAACGAGCTACCGGACTGCTCCACCCCGCGTCATTTAGGGAGGGCGAGTATAGGAGTCGGGGTGGGGCCTGTCAAGGCGGGTTTCGGTGGTGGTGTGGGTGTTGCCAGCAGGATGACGGTGTCGCCGGGCCGCACCATGCCGAGCTCGCCGCGCGCGAGTGACTCGACGGCGGCCGGGTCGGTGCGGATGGCCTCGAGGGTCTCCTCGTATTCCTCGATGCTGTTCGAGAGCTCGATCTTGCGCTGTTCGAGGCGGTCACGTTCCCCCTCGGCCTTTGCCAGCTCCTCGAATCCGTGGGTAACGATGGACGAAAAGACACCGAGTGCCGCGAGAGCAACCAGTGCGAGCAGGATCAACGGCAGCCGTTTCATTTTCTCCCGAGGGCCAGTACCGACCGTCCGCGGTACCGGGCCGCGTCTTCGAGCTCCTCCTCGATCCGCAGGAGCCGGTTGTATTTGGCGATGCGGTCGGTCCGGCAGGCGGAGCCGGTCTTGATCTGGCCGGTGTTCATGGCCACAGCGAGATCAGCGATGGTCGTGTCTTCGGTCTCGCCCGAGCGGTGCGAGATCACCGCGGTCCAGCCTGCTTTGTGGGCCATCTCGATGGCGTCGAGGGTCTCTGAAAGTGTGCCGATCTGGTTGAGCTTGATCAGAACCGAGTTGGCGACACCCTTCTCGATCCCCTCCTGGATAATCTCCGGGTTGGTGACGAATATATCGTCCCCCACCAGCTGGATGCGGTTGCCCAGGACAGCGCTGAGTTTGGCCCAGCCATCCCAGTCGTTCTCAGCGAGAGCATCCTCGATGGAAACGATGGGGAAGTCGTCGACCAGCGAGGCGTAGACCTCGATCATCTGGTCTGATGACAGGCCCTCTCGACCCTCACCCGTGAGGTTGTAGGTGCCGTCTGAATAAAACTCGGAGGCGGCGGGGTCCATGGCGAGCGCGATTTGGTCGCCGGGTGTATAGCCGGCGGCCTCGATGGCTTCCATTATCAATTCGAGAGCCGCGCGGTTGGACGGCAGATCAGGAGCAAAGCCTCCCTCGTCGCCGACCGCCGTCGACAGGCCGCGCTTGCCGAGGACTTTCTTGAGCGTGTGGAAGACCTCGACCCCCGCCCGGAGCCCTTCCGAGAATGACGGGAGACCCACCGGCATCACCATGAACTCCTGGAAGTCCACCGAGTTGTCGGCGTGGGCGCCGCCGTTGAGGATGTTCATCATCGGCACCGGGAGTTCGCGCGCACCACAGCCGCCGAGGTATTGGTAGAGCGGCAGGCCGCTGGCCTCAGCGGCGCTGTGGGCGACCGCCAGCGAGACCGCGAGCATGGCGTTGGCGCCGAGGTTCGCCTTGTTTTCGGTGCCGTCGGTCTCGATCATGGCCTGGTCGACACCCAACTGGTCCCGGGCGTCGAAGTCTTCAACCGCTTCAGCGATCGGTCCGTTAATGTGCTCGACGGCGCGCAAGACGCCCTTGCCCCCGAACCGGTCGGGATCGCCGTCACGCAGTTCGAGAGCTTCGCGGGAGCCGGTGGACGCTCCGGACGGAACGATGGCGCGACCGAAGGCGCCGCCTGAAAGGACCACCTCGGCCTCGACGGTCGGGTTGCCGCGGGAGTCAAGGACCTCGCGGCCGCTGACGAATTCGATATCAAACATGATCACGTCCTCCGTTGTGAGAAAATTTGTCGCGCCAGATGCATGAGGTGTCGCCGCTGGTCTGAAGAACGACCCTCGGCGTAGAGCCTGATCTTGGGTTCGGTGCCTGCGATCCGAATCAGGATCCAGCTCCCGCCCTCGAAGATCAGCTTGAGACCGTCTCGTCGATCGACGTCGATGACCTTGAAACCGTTGACGTCGTTCCATTTTTGTCCGAGCCGCCGTTCGTAGATCTCCCGTGTGCGGTCGGTGAGGGGGATCTGGGTGCGGCGGAAGGAAAAGACCCCAACCCGGGCGGTCAGCTCGAGCCCGAGTTCGGCCATGCTCTTACCCTCGACCGCCACCATCTCGGCAGCCAGGAGGCAGGCGAGCACGCCATCCCGTTCGGGCAGGTGTTTGTTCCAGGCCAGCCCGGCGCTCTCTTCACCGGCAAATTCGAGGGTCCCGTCCACCAGGAGCGGACCGAAGTTCTTGAATCCGACGGCCGTCTCGATGAGCTCGAGGCCGTGTGTGCGCGCCACGGCGTTCACCAGGCCGGATGTGGCGATGGTGTAACCGACGCCTCCTTTAAGGCCGCGTCGGCGCGCCAGATAGTCGAGAACCAGGGCGATGGTCTGGCTCGAGTCGCACATCCGCGCCCCGTGGTCGAGGATGCCGAATCGATCGCCGTCGCCGTCCGTGGAGAGACCGAGACCGGCCCCGGTGCGCCGCATGACGTCGCGAAGCCTGGAGAGGTTCTCCGATGTGCAATCGGGAGCATAACCGCCGAAGTACGGATCGCGTGTGTTGTGGATGACGTCGACCGCGACCTCGTTCTCGAGCAGAATGTGATCGAGATATTCGCGGGCACTGCCAAACAGCGGGTCCACCACCAGTTTGAGACCGGATGAGCGGATCGCCTCCCAGTCGATGAGGTCCTGCAATCGTTGCAGGTAGGCAGGTTTTGGGTCGTGCGACTCGATCAATTCGGCACGGGGGAGAAAGGTGTCCTCCCACCCCTCCTCGAGCTCGGCAAATCGCTTCTCGAGTCGATCGGTGAACTCTTCGGGCGCGAGAATACCGTCCGACGTATAGATCTTGAGACCGCCGTACTCCGGGGGGTTGTGGCTGCCGGTAAAGGTGATACCGGCTGCAGCCGAACGCTCCAGCACCATCGATGAAATGACGGGCGAGGGAACGTCGCGCGGCACGATCTCGGCCGAGATACCGTTGGAAGCGATCAACTGGGTGGCGGTCGCGGCAAATTTCTCCGACAACAGCCGCGTGTCAAAGCCCACGACGATGCTTTGAACGGAGCCTTTTTCGGCGCGCAGCGTCTCGATCATCGCCTGCACGACGATCCGTGCGCGACGAAAGGTCACCTCGCGGCCGATGATGCCGCGCCACCCCGATGTTCCAAAACGCACCATGCGCAATTCTACACCGCGCCGCGCAATCCCGCAGTGTAGAATGACCAAATGTTCTTGTACCGCGATGGCGACCCTGCAGGCACGTATCTGATTCCACAGACCTCCCACTCGTGGCTCGCCTGGCAGGTGGCTGAACACTGGGGCAACCGTTCCTTTGCGCGGCCCGCACCGCGAGCTGAGACCCTGGCCGCGATCCTCCTCCACGACGGGGGGTGGACCGATTTCGACGGCGCGCCCTCGCTCGACGACGACGGTCGGCCACGGACATTCGATCGGATGCCGGTGTCCGAGCACCTCGCGATCTGGCGAACAAGCACCCTGCGCGCCGCCCAATACAGCCGATACGCGGGTCTTCTGGTCGGCGGGCATTTTACGTCGATGGCCCAACGCAAGCTCACCGACCTCCTCGATCGCAACGACATGGATGGTGCCCGGTCGTCCCAGGCGTTTGTTGCCGAAATGGAACGTCACGAACACACCTGGGTCGAGGAGTTGACCAGGGATGCCCGCTACCAACCCTATCTCGACGGACCGGGACGAGAGGTCAATGCGCGCCTGCTCGACACCTGCGATCGGATATCGGTCTATCTGTGCGCGTCCTTGCCGACGCCCTTCGAGGTGTGGGCGAAAAATGCGGCGGGCGAAACCGAGGTCATCACCTTTGATTTCGTGGACGCCACAACCTGGCGGGTTCATCCCTGGCCCCTCCAGGGAAATCGTCTCCACGTCCACTGTGAGGGACGTCGCCTGGCGGTATCCAACTTCGCTGATGAGCAGGTTTTCAGGGAAACCCTGAGCCGCGCGCCGACGGTGCGATTGGTCTTTACTCTCCTTCGTTCTTCAGCGGTTGGTTGACATTCGCCTGACCTTGCCTACAATATGCGATTGCCGCTGTATTCCGCAGTAGCTCAATGGTAGAGCGAGTGGCTGTTAACCACTAGGTTGGGGGTTCAAGTCCCTCCTGCGGAGCCAGATTTCTATCGCCGGGGTCTTCCCCGGCTTTTTCTTTCTCTCCTTTTCTGACACTCCGTCTCGACGGCTTTCGCTCGAGATTGTGAAAGATGACGCAAATGTGTTGACGTGATATTTTCCAGGGCGTATAACACGCGCGCGGCGGTGTTCCCGTGCGCGAGGAGGTTCATGATGGCGACTGAATTCAACGCATTCGCGATGGCCCAGCGGCAGTTCGATGCAGTGGCCGACAAGCTGCAGCTCGACGAGGGCATTCGGGACCTCCTGCGCTGGCCGCAGCGTGAGTTTCATTTCACGGTGCCGGTGCGGATGGACGACGGGAGCTACAAGGTCTTCAAGGGCTTCCGGGTGCAACACAACGACGCCCGCGGGCCCGCCAAGGGCGGCATCCGCTTTCACCCCCAGGAGACCGAGGACACGGTGCGTGCGCTGGCGACCTGGATGACCTGGAAGTGCGCCGTGGTCGATATCCCTCTCGGTGGCGGCAAGGGCGGCGTGATCTGTGATCCCCACGATCTGTCGCCGCGCGAACAAGAAGCGTTGTGCCGCGGGTGGGTCCGCCAGGTTTCAAAGAACGTCGGACCGGTGCAAGATGTGCCCGCTCCCGACGTCATGACCAACCCACAGCACATGGTGTGGATCATGGACGAATACGAAAAGCTCGCCGGCGGCCACTACCCGGGTGTCATCACCGGCAAACCGGTCGAGGTCGGCGGCTCGCTGGGACGGACCGAAGCCACGGGCTATGGTGTCATCTACACGGTGCGTGAGGCCTTGAAACGATTCGACATTCCGGTGAAGGGCGTGCGCGCCACCGTCCAGGGTTTTGGCAACGTGGCCCAGTACGCCTCCAAAAAGCTGATCGAGCTCGGCGGCATGGTGGTCGCGGTGGCCTGTTGGGACAACGATGATCACTGCGCCTACACCTTCCGCAAACCCGACGGAATCGATGTCGATTTTCTGCTGTCGATCACCGATCGCTTTGGCACCATCCACAAGGAAAAGGCCGATGAGGCGGGGTACGAGGTCCTCGAGGCTGACGCCTGGCTCGACCAGGAAGCGGAGATCCTGATCCCGGCGGCCCTCGAAAACCAGATCACGGGCGACAACGTCAACCGTATCCCTGCCACGGCGAAGATCGTTGCCGAGGGCGCCAATGGCCCCACCACCCCGGAGGCCGACGTTGTGCTCAAGGAACGCGGCATCTTCGTCATTCCGGATTTTCTGGCCAACGCGGGCGGGGTCACCTGTTCCTACTTCGAACAGGTTCAGTGCAACACCAACTTCTTCTGGCCCAAAGACGAGGTTCTCGATCGCCTCGATCAGAAGATGACCAGGGCCTTCAACGCGGTCGCGGATCTCGCGCAGGACACGGGGGAGTACATGCGCGACGCGGCCTACATGATCGCCATCCAACGGGTGGCCACCGCGTGCCACCTGCGGGGGTGGGCATAACCGGAGTTTTGAGTTCTTAGTGTTGAGTTTTGAGTTCGCGCCCGAACCCCCGACATCGAGGGACAGGCGCCGGACAACTCAAAACTCAACACTAAGAACTCAAAACTAAAATGTGTGGATTGACCGTTTGTTGACCTACGTGGTCGCGTTGATATAATCTCCGCCCTCGTTTGATGCCGTGTTGGGGTGTCGTCCAATGGTAGGACATGCGGCTCTGGACCGTAGGATCGGGGTTCGAATCCCTGCACCCCAGCCAATTCAAGATCTCGCGCCCGGCTTCGGCCGGGCGTTTTTTTGCAGAAAAGCAAAGGAGAAGAGGAGAAAGGGAGCAGGGGAGAAAGGAAGAGGGGAGTTCTCAATCCCTGGTGAACACCTCGCGGTAAACCACTACGGATCCCCCCGTGGCGGAGATGCGGACCGTCTCCGCAACCGCCTCGTTCGAGATTGACGGTCGGTTGCCGGCATCGATGGCCGCGTTATTGATCGGCCAGCGAACGCCGCCGACGGTGACACTGGTGTTTGGATCGTAGGCCCAGAATGACCACGTCTCACCGGGAATCGACTCGAGTCGATCCTCGCCGCGGATCGCCAGCAGTCGGTGTGCGTCGCCCTCGAAGACGAGGCGAGTCCCGAGAGCCAGGCGGGCCAGCAAGCCGAGGTTGCCGAGGTCGTGGTCGACCCGGCCGCCGGTCGCGGCGAGAACCGTGAGTTCCTTCACTCCCAACTCTTCAAATGCGTACTCCAGGGCCTTGTCGAGATCGGTACGGTCCTGATCACGCCGTTCGATCATCGGTTCCTCCCCGAGCCATGAGCGGGTCGACTCGGTGATCGAATCGAGATCGCCGATAACGGCGGCTGGGCGCAACCCGATCCTCGCCAGGTGATTGGCCCCGCCGTCGGCCGCCAGCAGGGGGTGGGCGCCCGCGGCGAGAGCCGTCAATCGCGGGGTCCAACGAAGGGGTGCGTTTGCAACCAGGACTGCTCGTGGGGGTGCCATGGATGTTGATGATACAGGAGCGGTCTCGCCCGGCTACCGGAAGCGATATTGGTGTTAGACTAAGTATCGATGCAGAACTCGATTGACAGTTTTTCCGGTACGGTTTATATCCCGGACACATCCGCACTTATCGAAAATCCAGACGCTCTCGATCGCCTCCTGACCGGTGGCAATATCGTGGTGCTGTTGCACCAGGTCATCGAAGAGCTCGGCCGGCTGCAGGCATCGCGCTCCAAGTCCGAGGGGGTGCGCCATGCGGCGCGTCTGGTGATGCGCAAGATGCTGGAGTACCGGCGCCACCAACTGATACATCACAGTGTCGAGCGCCTCTTCAATCATCAGACCGGGGCCGAGGAATTTCGCAAGACTCCGGCCGGCGGAATTCTCGCCTGGGAGCCGGACGGTGCCGTCGCGGCCCCCTACTCGGCTGAATCGGGCGACAACCTCATCCTCGCGAGCGCGCAGCGCATCGCCGACGTGGCCAGATCGAACGGCCATCCCGGCTACGAAGTCGTGGTGATCTCGGAGGATTCCAACCTCCTCCTGAAGTGCGACGCGCTGTCGATAGCCGCCGAGAATCTGCGCTACGGCAAGGTCAGCCTCGACAGCGTGGATCAGATCTACCGGGGTGCGGTTGATGGCGAGATCGATGAGGACGCTGCGCAGATATTTCTCGATAGCGGTGCTCCCGGAGAGCGCTCGTTGCCGTTCTCAGATATTTGTTTTTCCGGTCCCCTGGAATTGCTATGGAACCTCGGCGTGGTGCTGCGGTGCGGTGAGGATATCTTGATTACCCGCTGCAATCCCGACCTCGAGCAAGTCGAGGATCTGAAATTTGCGCAGTACTGGGACCGCAAACGCGCGACCTACAAACCGCGTCCAATTCTCGGCTTCACCCCACGCGACCCGCAGCAGATTCTCGGCATGGAGTTCCTGCTCGATCCTGATGTGCAGCTGGTGGTACTGGATGGTCCGGCCGGTTCGGGCAAGACGCGGATGATGGTGGCGACCGGTCTTTATATGCTGATCGGGCAACCCACCACGTGGCGGGTCGCGCCGCATTCGCAGCCCCTGACGCCGGACTACGGCTACGATCACGGTCTCCTGCTGCTGCGTCCGGAACACGCTTCGAGTCAGTACGATCTCGGCTATCTACCGGGCGATTACGAGAGCAAGCTTTCGCCGTGGATGGAACCGTTCTTCCAGGCTGTACGGTCGCTTTCTCTCTCCAACGAGCACGATTTCATGGAAGAGCTGCGCTCAACCGACCGGTTGACGATGGTTTCCACTTCCATGCTGCGGGGGCTCGATATCGAACGGTCGATCGTTTTGGTGGACGAGCTCCAGAACGGTGACCGCCACCTCGCCAAGACCCTGATGAGCCGCTTCTGTGCGACTTCGAAAGTCGCACTCGCGGGCTGCCTCGACCCAGTGCAGATCGACAACCCATATGTGGATTGGCGGTCCAACGCGCTGACCCGTATCAAGGAAGCCTACAAGGGCTTTGGTCCGCAGGTTGCGCAGGTGCGGCTCGAGCACAACTACCGCGGACCGATCTCCACTCGCGCGGATCTGCTCTGACGGCCGGCCGGCCGAATTCTCAATTCTCAGTTTTGAATTCTAAATTTCCTCCTGCCCGCACGGCTGATGGGGTGGGTGGCCGGAAATTCAAAATTAAGAATTGAAAATTAAGAATTGACGACCGTTTCCACCACGAACTCCGGCGGGTTTTCCATCGTCTTTTTTACCGCGCACTGGTTGGCCGAGCGGACCAAGGCCGAGTGGTACTTCTCGGGGAAATCGGGAGGTACCTCGATGGCGATATGAATCAAAGTCATTCGCCTGGTCTCCTTGTCACGCTCCCAGCTTTGGACAAGCTTGATGCCGTCGTGCGGGATGTTGCGTTTCTGGCAGAAGCCAAGGACGTAGATCCCGGCGCAGGTCGCGATAGAGGCCAGAAAAAGATCGAAGGGCTCGGGCGCGGCGGCTTCACCACCGTACTTTTCCGATTGGTCAGTCGCGACTTCAAACCCGTTGTAGCTGGCGTTGACCCGTTTGCCGCCGGGGAAAGTCACCGTCATCCCGTGGTCCATGAGTCCTCCTTCGAAACAGATTATACTCGGGTCGCGAATACCGAATTCAGATCGTACCGGCGGCGCATCATAAAGTTGAGTCGCTCTTCCGGAAGACGGCCAGCTCTTCCAGATTCCCCTTCTGACCCCTGATGGGCGACGGGACGCTACCCACCAGAATCAGTCGGAGCGCCTGCAAACCTTCGATGGTCGTGTCGATGACCGCGCGGCGAACGGCCTCGTCACGGACGATTCCGCCTTTTCCGACCTGGTCGCGGCCGGCTTCGAATTGAGGCTTGACGAGACACACCAGCCACGCCCCGGGGAGCAGGTGCGGGAGCAGCGCCGGCACCACCAGGCTGAGGGAGATGAAGGAGACATCGACCGTGGCAAGAGCGGCGGCAAATGGAAGATCATCTTTGGTGAGGTGGCGGGCGTTGACGCCCTCGATCACGATGACACGGGGATCGGTCCGGAGTTTCCAGTCGAGCTGGCCCCGGCCCACGTCAAGGGCGATTACCCGTGCGGCGCCCTGCTGCAGGCAGAGATCGGTGAATCCACCGGTGGACGCGCCGACATCCAGACAGTCGAGACCGGTGGGCGAGATGTTGAAGGCTTCGAAGGCGGCTGCGAGTTTGAGCGCACCTCGGGACACGTAAGGGTGGTCGGGCACCGCGATCTCGATCTCAGCCTCTGGAGCAACCTGGGCCCCGGCCTTGCTTTCAACGGCACCATCCACCGTGACCTTGCGAGCGAGGATCAGGGCTTGGGCCCGCGCCCGTGACGGCGCCAAACCGCGCTCGGTGAGCAGGACGTCGAGCCGCTTCTTCTCGGTTGCCACGGGACGATCCTAGCCGGGATTGGGCGCTGAGGCTATGAGGCGGTGATCGGTGGCTGCGCCACTGCCTCACGGCCTCTCGGTCTCGTCGATCGAGATCGTCACCAGGTGATGCTCCCAGGTCTGTGAAGCCACCAGAGATCCATCGGGCAGGAGAGCCACAGCGGTGACACCCGGCAGGCCGTCGCGCAGCAACCGGGGGGGCGATTGACCGCTCGGGTCGACGAGCCACACCTCGCCGGTGCTCGGCGCGGTGGCCGCCAGCATCCCGGAGGGCAGCACGGCAAGGTAGGCCTCCTGTTGTTCTCCGCTGCTCCAGCCGGGCACGTCCAGTCGACGCACCACCTGCCCCGAACCGATATCCACCAGAGCCACTGCGCCGTCCACGGGAACGGCAGCGGCCACCAGCCCAGCGGTCCATGCCAGGCCAGTTACTGGCCCCGCCAGCGTGGCCACAACGGTCTGTCGCCATTCCGGTAGATCGAATCGCAGCAGCCGGCGGTTTCCGGTATCGGCCACAAACAGACTGCCGTCACCCGACCACAGGGCGTCGCGGGGTCCGAAAAGGCTCTCGCCGATGACTTCGATGGTGCCGTTGGGATGGAGGAGCTGGATGCGCCCATTCCAGGTATCGGTGATGGCCAGAGTGCCGTCGGCGGCGAGGGCCAGGCCTGAAGGCTCCTTGAAACTCCCCGGCGCAGTGCCTTCCTCACCGAACTCATCAAGACAGGCTCCCTGCGTACTGAACCAGCGGACGCGGTGGTTGAGGGTATCGGTGACCGCGACCCAGCCGTTCGGAGATACCGCGAGACCCCGGGGCTCGCGCAAACCGGTCCCGGCTCTGCCCGACCCTCTCTGCCAGGGCGACGGACAACCGGGGGCAATCGACTCGATGATGAGGCCGTCGGATCTGATCAGCCACAGGCTGTGGCCGCGCCCGGCGACGGCGTTGATTTCTCCCGCTCCCGGGAGGATCGGGCGCCAGGGCAACAGACCTCCACCGCTGCGGTGGACACCCTGGCTGTCGACGGCTACCAGGTCCTTGCCCTGCCAGGCCAGCGAGCGAACGCCGTCGAGAGCTCCACCGACCGCCGCCGGCTCGTCGCCCCGACCCAATCGCACGCTCCGTCCGTTGCTCCAGGCGAGCCAGCCGTCGTTGGCCGCCGCCGCCGTCACGGCGCCCGAAAAGACGTGGCTCCACGTGTCGCCGCCACGACGCCAGACACCCTCGTCGCCCCACGCCCAGAGGACTTCGCCTGCGGCCAGCCCGAGGGCGCCGGAGAGTCGTCCCTTCGGCTCCCAATTCTCGCCGGCGAGTCGAAACACCCGTCCGTCCGCACAAAGAGACCAGGGTTCGCCGCGCCACCGCACCGCCCCGAGGACGTCGCAGGCGGGAGAGGTCAGGGTGTCCGATTGCCATCCGGCAAGGTTGAGGGCGATCACCTGTCCATCGCGAAGAGTCGCGAGAGCGCCGGTAGCGTCGAGCGCCAGAGAACGGACGACCTCGTGCCGGGTCTCGGGCAGCTTGGAGATCACCGCCGCCTCTTTGGGAAGTTGCATCGCCGGCGCGATCGGCTTGCGCGGGGCGACGCCGTTGGTGACATGATACAAAACCGCTCCATCGTGTTCGGCCACTTTTACGAGCCCGGGAATGTCCGCCAACGAAGCCTCACCGGTCACCTGGTACTGCTCACGTTCGAGATCGGCGAGCACCACCCAACGCACACCGTAACGGTCGAGAACCGCCCTCCTCGCACGGTGGTCGCGGCCGGCATACAGCGTCCGCAATTCCTCGAACCGAGCGCCGATCTCCGCAACCGATTGCCCCCGTTGTTGGAGGTGCCACTCCCAACCGACGACGGTCGGCTGCCCGGTGTGCATGACGATCCTGGTGTGTTGGGAGTAGGAGGGCCCGGCCGATTCGGCGACCACATCGCCGGGACGCGCCATGCCCTGGAGCGTGCGAACGAGGAAAAACGTCTGGCGGTCGCGATGCGCCAGATATGCCTGGCCGTCCAACGACGGGCGTGGCGACCAGGTTCTGGGCTGGAGCCAGCCCTGGGCGACTCCAAGGGGTAGATTCACGGCCGCAACCAGCTGCAGTGGCAACCACACGGCGAATAGCAGCCGGCGCTGTCCGCCGCGGGTCCGCAACAGCATCACGGCGAGGGCGAGCGCGAACACGACCCACACTCCGTTGTAGATCTTGAAAATGGTATTCATGCGATCGATCAGGGTGAACCGTTCGCACGCAGCGATCGCGAGACAGCCGAGTGCTGCCAGGGCCCACGCGAAGCGATCGAGGCGGTAACGGCGCGAGACGGCAACGGTTGTAAACACCGCTGCGGTGGCTAAGGCCAGGGCGGCCGCGGAGGAGCCGAAGGAGAGACCGCCCCAGATCCCGAGGCCGGCGGTGGGTAGGACGAGCCACCAGCGTCGCCCGAGGAGAGCGATCGCGAGCACCGCAAATGGCACCATGAACAGACCGAGGTGGCGGAGCACGGCCCACGCGGGTGCAAAGTCGGCGTGAGTGACGAACAGACCTCGGCCGCCGGCGCCCGCATTGATCCCCGCAACCAGCTCGAAGACGAAGGGGAGTGCGGCGACCAGGCTGAGGATACCTGCCACCGCCAGGCGGCCGAGACCCCGAAGCGGGCGCCGCGCCGCCGCCAGGGCGCCGACAAAGAGGGTGGCCGTGAGCAAAAAGAGGTCCCACGGGTTGGTGGCCACGACCACGGCCGCTGCGATACCGCACACACAGGCTGCCGCCAACCACTGTCGGTCGCGAGCGCTGACAGTGATCCAGCCCCAGAACAGAGTGGCCAAAAATACCGGCAACGCGATGAAGTGGCCGTGGAGGTCGGCGAAGAGCGTGGTCCACAACGGGTACTCGTCGATAGCGAACCCCGGGACGACCCGGGAGGTCGCCCACCAGAGATCGAAGATCTTGCTCTTCTGCGAGAGATTGAGAAGCCACGGCCAGGCGAGATTTCCGGTGAGCAGAACCAGCAGCGGCAGCAGGATGGCGGCAAACCACCCACGCCGACGGGCCATCACCAGCCCGAAGGCCACGAGGACGGACGCACCGAAGGCCGGAATAGCGGCTGCGAGCAGGTTGTAGCCCACACCGGCGCTACAGCCGGTCACCAGGATCGGAAAGGCTGCTAAAACCTCGCCGAAATAATAGTAGTTGAGCTGCATTCCGGCCATCCACGGTTCCCCTGGCGGCCATGCGGGAGCGTTGAGAAAGGCGTTGAGGAATGCAAAGTCCATGGGTTTTTCACCCCAGTAGATGGCGGGGTTGAAGGCCCTGACGATGAGAAAGAAAAGACCGACCGAGAAGGTGATGACAAGGACCTTGAGGATCCCTTCGCGTCGCCGCTTCAACGTGGCTACGATTTCATCTCGTTGCCGCCACGCCGCAACTGCAGCGACACCGGTGACTGCCAAAAATATCCAGGTGGCGGTGGCGGCACCGATCGACCAGAATCGAAGCTCACTGCCGAGCCATAGAAGCCAGGCGGGCAGGATCCAACCGGTCGTCACCGCCAGACCGATTCCGGCGTCCGGCAAACGCCGCAGCAACGGCAGGAACAGCACCCAGGTGGCGAGACCGAGCATGGAGATCACCAGCGTCCACAATCCGAGGTCGATGAACTGCCGGCCGGCCGACGGAACAGCCGGTACGGAGGGAGTAGGATCGATGATGGTGCGCTCGAGCCCGGCAAACCCGAGCTCGTCGAGGTAGGGCAAAGGGCGAAGGACCCGTTCAACGAGTGATTCGGGAGAGACCTCGGCGACCCGCCGGAAGATCAACACCTGCGGAAAATCGTAGTTGACAAAACTCTCGTCGGCACCCTGAACCGGCCACTCGAGACCAAAGATCCGGGGCCCGCGGTGGACCCGGGTGAGCAGGTCGAATCCTGCCTCACCGTCCAACAGCAGGCGATACAACCGGGCCGTGAGTGGAAATCTCTGCGGGTTGGCGAACACTGTCCGCATGACCCGGTTCGAAGTCATGACGACCCAGTCGGCGCGGGCGAGTTCGGTCGCCCATCGGAGGGCCTTGGCTTCGTCGTCTGGGAGGTCGTAGGAGGGCAGCGAGAAACGTTCGACCGTGCCATCGACCCCGTCGAGAGCGATGGTTTCGTCCCAGCTCTCGAAGGCCACAACCTGGCCGTCCTCGAGCAGTGGTTCGAGCCACTCAGTTGCTGTCTTGTGGGGATGTGGTTCGGCGAACGCCCACAGATACGCGACGCCCCACAAAACGGTGCCGGCAACCACCATCGCAGTCACCCGGCGCCGGATCGGCGGCCGCAGTCTGCACAACCACCAGGCGGCGATCAGAGCCGCAGGCACCACAAGAGGCTCCCAGTAGCGCAGGTACTTGACCTGAAGTGTGCTCAGCCGAACGGACATGGGCACGAGCCAGGCGAGCAACACCACGAGCAATACCGAGCCGGGATTCCAGCGCCCGGCGAGCCACCGTCGCCAGCGGGCGGCGAGGCGCCGGCTCGCAGCGGCAAAAGCCGCAAACGCGGCGAGAAGGAGCATCGGTCCCCAGCCCCACAGCGCCAGCTCGCGGAGCGGGTAGAGGACCGGGAGGGTGTTGGCGTAGACCCGGACGTATGGGAGATCGGCATCCCCCAGGACCATCCGGATCTGCTCACCCACCCCGCGCACATAGGCGGGGTTGAGATCCGGGCCGGCGGCAACGACAGCCAGCGTTCGTCCCACTGCACCATCACCACCCAGATCAAACAGAGCTGCAACCTGGAAGGCGGCAAAGACCGCACAGACGGCGGCACAAGCGATGAGAACCCGCCGTATCTTTGGGTCCTTTGCGACGGCAACCTGGAGGAGGATTGCGGAAGCGACGATCGCACCGATCAGGGGCAGTGGCGGGCGCGCCTCCACGAAGGCCCACGGCTGGCACAACCAGAAGGTCGCCGCAAGAGCGCCCGCCGCCAGCGTCGCCAGGCGCACGATCTCGACGAACCGAAAGCGACCCGCCAGGAGGATTGCCAGGGCGAGCGGCAGCCCAAGTGGCAAGGATGCCACCTTGACCGCGAGCGACGCGCCGACCGCAGTGCCGGCGGCGATGGCCGCCGGGCCGCGACCGCCGGTCGCCAGCCAAAAACATGCCGCAAGAGCCGTCACAACCCACACCGAATGATGGGCCTCGACGGTTGAAAAGTGAGATTGTTGGAGGTCGAGAGGAACCCAGGCCATCAACAGCAGGAAGAGGTCCGCAGTCCGCCGCCCCCACGCCTTCCGGGCCATCACCCAGCCGAGGATGATGGCTAACATCGAGGCCAACAGGGAAATGGCCCGCCCGCTGGCGGTCAGCCCCCTCAATGAGTCGCTCATGCCGAGGATCGCCGCCGCTGCTCTCGTTCCCTGGAAATGGAGCGAACCATAGGCGAAGAACTGCGGGTCGGAAAACCACCCGTCGATCTTCTGGCCGACAAAACTCACCTGGCGCTCGTCGGGGTGGAGAGAGGACGACGAGTAGCCCGAATCCCAACCCTGCAGCAACAGGCGCAGGCCCAGTGCGAGGAGGAGGAGCAGCCAGGTTCGCTTACGCAACATCATTTCAACACTAGCGGATGATCCTCGAAATCGTCCACCGTTTGCAAAGTTTTAACCTGCCTTTGTTGGTTGGGAAGGTCACGAGGTGCGGTGGCAGATGAAGCGGGCCAGCGCCGCGAGCTCGCCGTCAGGGCCTTCGAGCTCTCGGGCGCCTTCCAAGAGTTGTTCCTCGAGCGCATCGAGGCGCTGTTGCGCAGCCTCGAGACCGAACAGCGTGACATAGGTGAGCTTGCCGCGTTGCGCGTCCTTTCCGGGCGACTTGCCGAGGTCGTTGGCCGAGGCGGTGGCGTCGAGAATGTCATCCGCCACTTGAAAAGCGAGACCGAGATCGCGGCCGTAGGTTGCGAATCCCTTCTGTGTCGACGGTTCGGCCCGGGCGAGCAGAGCACCGAGTTCCACCGACGCCTGGAGCAGACAGCCGGTCTTGTGGCGGTGGATCCGCTCGAGGCGGCGCTCGAGGGTGGCCGGGTCGTTCGCGCCGAGCCCCGTGTTCTCGATGTCCTCCGCCTGACCCCCAACCATCCCCCGGGAGGACACCGCTTCCGCTACCAGCGCCACTGCATCCGCACGGAGGTCCGCCCAGGATCCTCCCGCCGGGTGGCGTGCGAGAAGCAGCAGTCCTTCGGTGAGCAGGGCGTCGCCGACCAGAATCGCTGTTGCCTCGTCAAAGGCAATGTGGACAGTCGGACGTCCCCTGCGCAGCACGTCGTCATCCATCGCGGGAAGGTCGTCGTGAACCAGCGAATAGGTGTGGATGAGCTCGAGACCGCAAGCCGCTTCAGTCACCGCATCGGGGTCTCCACCGGCCGCCCGGCAGGCGAGCCGGACGAGAATCGGACGGATCCTCTTGCCGCCGGCAAAGACCGCGTACGCGATGGCCTCGTGCAGTCGTCGGGGCCAGGAGTCGGGGGCCGCTGCGAGGTGCTGCAGGGCCGTCTCGACCACCGCCCGCTCGTTCGTCAGCAACCCTTCGACGTTCACTCCGCGTCCTCGTCCTCGTTGTCGGCGATCACTACCTCCGCGTCGCTTTCGAGCAGCTGGCTCACCCGCTGCTCGACCTCCTCGAGTCGGCCGCGGCATTTTTTGGCGAGATCCATGCCGTTCTCGAAGAGCCCGAGTGCCTCCTCGAGCCCGACCGACTCGTCTTCGAGCCGCGCGACGATGTCCTCGAGTTTGGCAAGCTGGTCCTCGAAACGTTCACCGTCCTTCTTCTTTTCGCTCATTGATCGCTCCGTTCGTCGGGTGTGGATCCCGACTGCGTGGTGTCGTCGAACAGTGACGGCTGTGCCGCCGGATCTTTGTGCCGGGAAAGCCTCTCGCTGGAGGTGCTGCTGACCAGTGATCGTACCTGGCCGCGGGCGAGGCGGGTCGTCAGGGTCTGTCCGCCGTGGATGATGGCCGCGTCCTTGAGCGGAGCCGTCGTTCCCTCGAGGGTCGTGATGGAATAGCCCCTCTCGAGCACCCTGGTCGGTCCGAGGTGGCCGAGCGCTCGGGTCGATGCCTCGGTGCGGGCTCGCAGCCGCCGTGTCTGAGCATCCATCAACTGGCGAAGCTGTTGCTGCCGGCTTGCGAGAAGCCGGCGATGGCCACCGGCGGCCATCCTGGCCGGCAGCCGCTTGAGGCCCTGGCTGGCACGCTCCAATCGAGCGCCGGCCGACTCGAAGACCCTTCGCAGGGCAGGCGCTAACTGGGCGGCTCGTCGCAGCCGTTCCCGGTAGAGCCGAACCCGTTGCGGCACCATGGCCAGACCCGAAGACCCCGCAAGACCGTTGAGCTGGGTGCGGGCGAGACGGAGGTGCCGGGTGATGTCTCGCCGCAGGATTTCACGGGCGTCGCTGAGTCGGCGCTCCTGCTCCTCGAGGCGGGCGACCACGATCTCCGCCGCCTGTGTCGGGGTGGCGGCCCGAACATCGGCCACGAAGTCGGCGATGGTGAAATCGACCTCGTGGCCGACACCCGAGATCACCGGCACGGGTGACGACGCGATGGCCCGGGCCACGGGCTCCTCGTTGAAGGCCCACAGATCCTCGAGGCTCCCGCCGCCGCGGCCGACGATCACGATGTCGACCCTTCCCGAGTGTGCGAGCCGTTCGATGGCCGCAGCAATCTCAGCTGCTGCGCCTGCGCCCTGGACGGTGGCCGGAGCCACCACGACTTCCAGAAACGGATGGCGTCGCAGCACCTTGAGCATGTCCTGCAGGGCGGCGCCGGAGGCGGACGTGACGATCCCGACACGGTTGGGAAGGGCCGGCAGTGGTCTCTTTCTTTCATCCGCAAAGAGCCCCTCCTGCTCGAGCCGTTTCTTGAGCTGCTCGAACGCGAGCTGGAGGGCGCCCACACCCTGTGGCTGGACGTCGTCGACCACCATCTGGAAACGACCGCGCTGGGCATAGATGGTGAGTGAACCGCGGACGAGAACGGCGAGGCCGTCTTCAAGCCGGAACTTGAGCCGCTTGGCCTTCGACGCCCACAACACGCAGTCGATGGCGGCGCTCTCATCCTTGAGTGTGAAGTAGACATGGCCGCCCGCCGACGGGTTGACGTTGGTGGCCTCGCCTTCGACCCGCACGCCGGAGAAACCCTGCTCGAGGAGGGTGTTGACCTCG
>RCNF010000663.1_pt1 | contig 17729 bp, 14 predicted proteins | sample 2041311 | NCBI WGS metagenome assembly RCNF01 (sample SAMN09708228, study PRJNA481090) | Marine sediment metagenome, whole genome shotgun sequencing project. | biome: marine sediment; feature: ocean; material: sediment; isolation source: Sewage treatment plant 2 marine sediment (STP2) ... | reverse complement strand
AGCCCTTTTTTACTTATATTCTAATAAACACCTAATTAAAGTCGAGTAAATACCGAATAAATACCGAATAAATACCTTATTACAGCGCAATTTGTTATCCTTGCGCGGCTATAACTATTGAGTTTTTGATTGCGGCAATAGCTTTCTAAAAGTTTTCTAAAATTTATCACTATATTACTACTAATCTGTTACAAATATCACTATGAAACCTGTATTCGCCCTTGTCGGCCGACCTAATGTCGGCAAATCTACTTTATTTAATCGCTTAACCAAATCGCGAGATGCATTGGTGGCTGATTTTCCTGGTCTGACACGTGATCGCAAATATGGTCAAGGGGTACTGGGAACTGATGAAGATGAAGTAGAGCGCGACTATTTGGTTATTGATACAGGTGGTTTAAGCGGCGAAGACGAGGGCATTGATGAATACATGGCCACTCAGACATGGTTGGCCGTTGATGAAGCGAATACCGTATTGTTCATGGTAGATGGAAGAGCGGGTTTAACCAATGCCGATCACTTGGTTGCTGACAGATTACGAAAAGCAGGAAAGACTGTTTACTTGGTCGTCAACAAAACCGATGCGGTAGACCCAGAACAGGCAAAAGCTGAATTTTATCAACTCGGTTTTAGTGATGTATTCGCAATCGCAGCGTCGCATGGCCGTGGCGTTACTCACATGATTACCAAGCTACTTGAAAAATTTCCTATCGAAGAGGAAGAAGAAATACCGGAAGAGCATGCCGATAGTATTCGTATCGCTTTTGTGGGTAGACCCAATGTAGGAAAATCTACACTAATCAATCGAATTATGGGTGAAGAACGCGTCGTAGCGTTTGATAAGCCGGGAACTACTCGCGATAGTATTTATGTTCCTTATGAGCGCGATGGTGAGAAATACACGCTGATCGACACTGCTGGCGTACGTCGTCGTGGAAAAGTCAAAGAAGCCATAGAAACCTTTAGTATTATCAAAACGCTAGAAGCGATCAAGAAAGCACATGTCGTGATTATGCTGCTAGATGCTCATGAAACCATTACCGATCAAGATGCGCATTTGCTGGGTTTGGTTTTAGATGCGGGTCGCTCCTTGGTTGTAGCGATCAATAAATGGGATGGTCTGGACGAATACGCTAAAGATCAAATAAAAGCAAAGCTTGAAGTAAAACTACCCTTCCTTGATTTTGCAGATAAGCACTTCATTTCTGCACTGCACGGAACAGGTGTCGGACACCTGTATAAATCTGTACACGAAGCATACGATTCAGCGATGTTGGATGTGCCTACAGCACGTATGACACGCATTTTACAAACCGCAACCGAGGCTCATCAATTGCCGATCGTTGCAACACGCCGCATCAAGCTTCGTTATGCACACCAAGGTGGCAGCAATCCATTTACAGTTATCATCCATGGCAATCAGACCAACCGTGTACCAGGATCTTATAAGCGTTATCTAATGAATTACTTCCGTGAGACTCTGAAGTTAAAGGGCACTCAGGTAAAAATCCAATTTAAAACGGGCGACAATCCATTTGAAGGCAGAGGGGATAAGCGCGCCAAGTTATCTCCTTCTCAAATGTTCCGTAAAAGGAAGAACAATCCTCACACATCAAAAACTACCAGAACCAGTAAAAATAAGAAATAAAGAGTTCTTTGACCCGCTTTTCATAAAAGCGGGTTTTTATTTCGTCCAGAATAGAACCTTTTTATAAAATACAAAACTAACTGTTATCAGAGAAGAGACCTTTTCTCGGGACTAATGACTAGAGAAAAAGGAGCGTGATTTCTCAGTTTGTTTATAAAAATGAGGAGAATAGCAGGGCTATTTAAAAAGTTTTTAGGAACAAAATGGGGAATTTAAGTCATTTTTATCTGCGCATTAGTCTCGTGAAGAGGTCTCATAAAAATTAAAGGGGAAAGTGTGAATATCAAAGGATTGATTAGCGTACTGCTTGTTTCGTTGTCTATTTCAGTGTGTAGCGTTGCATTTGCCAAACTGCCAGTCGGCATGAATACCAATGAAATCCAGCACGTTGATTCGAGCGCGCCGTTTGTCAATGTATTCAAAATGGCCATGCCTTTTAAGGACGCCAAAAAACTCACCCACGGGCATATTCAGTATGATCGTGATGGTTGGCCTCGAGATTTAAAGGGCGGCACAGCCGGCAGCTATATGATTCACTGGCTGCCTGCAGGTACTCTGCCCGAAGGTAACTATACCGTCCTCTATGATGGTGAAGGACAGTTGGGCTATGAAGGCGATGCGAAAGTCGTTCATTCGTCCCCAGGAAAAGACATCGTTCAATTCCGCTCTGGTCATGACAAGTTTATGCAAGTCGCGTTGTTAATCAAACGCTCCGAATCTAATAATTATGTGCGTAATATTCGCGTTTTGATGCCCGGTGGTATCTGTGCAAACAATCCGTTTACGCGTGTGAATGGTGCGAACCAATGTCATGGAAATTATCTTTCATTCGAAAAACATCATGAGAAAATCATCTTCAATCCTGATTACTTAAAATTCATGAAAGATTTTAAAGCCATCCGCATGATGAATATCTCAGGCATCACCCGTAACCCTATCCAGCATTGGCAGCAAATGCCGCATATGAGCAAAGCAACATGGGCCGGCCACGAAGGCGCACGTGGCGCACCTTTACCTGTAATGGTTAAGCTAGCAAATGTGCTTAATCGAGATCCCTGGTTCAATATTCCACATGCTGCTGATGATAATCTCGTCAGACAATACGCGACGTATTTAAGGCAAAACCTACGCCCGAACCTTAAGGCTTATATCGAATACACCAATGAAGCGTGGAATCCTGCATTTTCACAAATGCATTATGCTAAAAATATGGGGACAAAACTCCGTCTAGATCCTGACCCAAATGTCGCTGGACAAAAATACTATTCACAACGTTCAGTAGAAATCTTTAAAATATTTCAGCAAGTATTTGGTGGCGCTAGTAGAAATCGAATCGTCAGAGTCATGGGAGCCTGGTCTGCGAATCGCTATATGACACCGGTAGTGATGGAGCACAAAGGGGCCTACAAAAACGTCGATGCAATGGCAATCGCTCCCTATTTCTTCGTGCATCAAAAAGCACTCGGTGGTGTCAATAGCGTACCCAGTGTATTTGCCTTATTAAAGGATGACAAAAAGAACCCGTATTCAATGAACAATGTCTACAAAATGATTGGGCAACAAATGGAATACGCCAAGAAATATAATGTGAAACTCATCGCCTACGAAGGTGGCCAGCATCTTACAGCACCCGGTACCAAATCGACTCGTGATCACCCAAACCCATTTTTAATCGGTGCCAATCGAGCACACCCTATGGAAAAATTCTATATTGAATTCCTACAAAACTGGGATAGAATCACCAACGGTGGATTGTTTGTAGCATTTTCCGCACCAAGAACCTGTCAGTTTTATGGCTGCTGGGGAATTACTGAATACCTCAATCAACCACCTGCTAAAGCGCCTAAATATCGTGCTATGCAACGATTCTTTTAGTTGATACCTCGGCTTATAGGTGGGTATTATAATTATGGTAGCCCGCCACTTAATTCACCCCTAAAAATAATTAATATAACTTCTCTTATCTGGCAAACAGACAGTTTCTGTCATATGCTAATATAAATAACCATCCTCCCCCTCACTACGATATTTACATATAAATAAAACGAGAGTTATGATCTTAACTAAGAAAAACATCTTTCATCCCAAAATAATATTTATATTAGCGCTGCTTTTTCCTTTCAGTTCATTTGCAAACTGTGTTCTTAAAGTTAGAGTCCATGATACTCCTCCTCAATACATGCTAGAGAATAATAAATGGGTTGGAAGGGCTGTTGAGCTTATTGAAGTACTGTTAGATGAAGCTGCCTGTAAAGCAGATTATCGTAAGATGACATGGAACAGGGCAATACTGGAATTAAAAAAGGGAACCATTGATGTCATGATGAATGTCGGATTTAATGCAGAGCGCGCTCAACATTTCTATTATATAAATCCTAATTCGAACGAGACTAAAGTTTTACTTGTACGAAAAGATAGTGATTTTGTCATTAATTCACTAGATGATTTAAAAAAGTTACCTAACAAAATTGGTTATGAAAAAGGTAATATCTTTGATAAAACATTCACTAAAAAATTAGATTCTGATGAAGGTTTTAGAAACAATTTATATCCACATCCCTCAACCAATTTAATAGAGATGGTGTACTTAGGACGACTATCTGCTGTATTGGAAATGAAAGAAAATGCGAGATATGAACTTAAAATTAATCCAAAATATTCGAAAGACATGGAGATACACCCATTTCATGTGTCCAGTTTGCCTACTTTTTTTGCTTTTAGTAAAAAATCCACTTCCAAAGAAATGCTACTTAGATTACAAGAAGCAAATATTCGTGCACTTGCTAGCGGTAAGTATCAAGCAATTATAAACAAATGGGATAACTCACATTAACGAAGGACAATTATAGTGTCACCCCCCTACTTACCATGAGCTTGCCATTTCGTTTTGTGAAATGGACAACTCAGCCGAGGCGAAGCCGAGACAACGTTGGAACACAGTGACGACGGCCCAAAGGGTGAGGCGTTAGCCGAATATCTATGCCAAAGCTTAAAACTAGCTCGCCGATAGGCGATACAAGATTTTTGCGTGTATTTAGGCACTTTTTACGTCTATAGTACGCATTTTGAATTTTTAAGAAACACATCCCCAATGATCATTATGTACGGCATTAAGAATTGCGACACGATTAAAAAAGCACGCAATTACCTAGAAAAAAATAATATTCCCTATGAGTTTAAAGACTTTCGTGAAGATGGTTTAAACCCCGTGCAATTGCGTGCCTGGATGAAAGAACTTGGCTGGGAAAAACTAATCAATAAGCGCAGCACAACCTGGCGCAACCTTCCCGATGAAACCAAAGAAAACATGAATGAAACTTTGGCTTTAGTAGTTGCCGAAGACCAGCCAACGATTATTAAACGCCCTGTTCTAGAACTTGCTGATCAGGTTATGGTTGGGTTTTCAGAAAAAACCTACGAAACTTTGCTGTAAGCTATTTATCATGTCAAAAATGTCTAATACCTTAAACTTCACAAAAGAACTGATCTCCCGAAAATCTGTTACACCAAAAGATGAAGGTTGTCAGGATTTACTCATTGAACAACTAGAGCCTTTTGGTTTTGTTGCCGAAAATCTCAACTTTGGTGAAGTCAAAAATATTTGGCTACGCAAGGGAACAGAAGCTCCGGTATTCTGCTTTGCAGGTCATACTGATGTCGTGCCAACCGGCCCAATGGAAAGTTGGGACAGTGACCCTTTCTCTGCTGAAATCCGCAATGGAAAATTATTCGGACGTGGAACGGCTGATATGAAAGGCAGTATCGCGGCTTTCACTGTTGCTTGCCAACACTTTGTAAAAGAATACCCGGACCATAAAGGCTCTATCGCTTACTTGATTACCAGTGACGAAGAGGGCCCTGCAACGGATGGCACGGTCAAAGTCATCGAAACACTTGAAGCGCGCAACGAGAAGATAGACTGGTGTTTAGTAGGCGAGCCATCATCTACTAACGAAGTTGGCGATGTTATTAAAAATGGTCGTCGTGGATCTCTCGGTTGTTGGTTGCAAATCAACGGTAAGCAAGGGCATGTGGCGTATCCGCACTTAGCTGAAAACCCGATCCATTTAACCGCATCGATGCTAGAAGAATTGACTGCAATGCAGTGGGATAATGGTAACGACTTCTTCCCGCCGACGACTTTTCAGGTTTCCAATTTAAATTCTGGCACTGGTGTAACCAATGTAATACCTGGAACATTGAAAATGATTTTCAATTTCCGCTTTTCTACGGAAATAACACCAGAAGAATTACAACAACGTGTAGAAGCTTTACTCGATAAGCATAAGTTGAATTATGAAATTAAGTGGATCTTATCCGGCATGCCGTTTTTAACAGCTGAAGGTGACTTGGTCGATGCAGCTGTTTCTGCAATTAAAGAAGTACGTGGAATAGAGTCTGAGCTATCAACCAGTGGCGGCACATCTGACGGACGTTTTATCGCTCCTACAGGTGCACAGGTTTTAGAACTTGGCCCTACCAATGCAACCATTCACCAAATCAATGAATGTGTGGGAGAGGGTGAATTAGACTCGCTAGAGAAAATCTATTACGCGATATTGAAGAAGTTACTGGCTTAGTAATATGAAATTTGTAGGTTTGTATTCAATAGGGAGGTGATTGATCACCCCCCTACTTTTAGACAGTTTTTAGCAGTTATTCTAGAGTTCTTTACCCAGCATTTCTTGTTTAAGACTAGATTGTGCAGGCTTGCCAGACAACCAAATTCCAAATAATGCCTGCTTAATCGGTAAGCCACGCACAATAGTAGTTTGCTTACTATTCTTTAGCACTTGTGTTCCACCACCTGGCGTATAAACCAAGTCGAAAACATCACCTTTATTCACTTTATCTTTAAAAGCAGCGCCCAGTAGTTGATCAATCTGTGGCTGAATCGGTGCCGTGTTACCACCAGTAGATTTCTTAAAACCTGTAACTAGTGCTTTTTTCATTTTTGCAGCACTAGCAAATCCAGAAAGAACTCTCATACGAATTGCCATCGGAGCATTTGCTGCAATGATTTGTTTCGCATCCGAGCTTTTTTTCTGTAAATAAAGACCTGCACGATAAACCGAAATTACAAATTTAGTTCGCGTGCCAACACCATTCAACACCAGTTGTTGTCCACCAGCAGAGAATGTCTTTGGCATATTATCCGCAGAAGTTACGGTGTAAGGTAATAAAAATAATAGAAATGAAAGAATTGAAAGTGGCAGTAGTCGCATGTAAATCTCCAGTTAAGTTATCGAGTTTTCTTAAAAAGCATATTATTAGCCTAGTTATTAAGCGCCTTACAAAGTGGCTAGCTAATCTGTAAGTAAATAAATCGACCGTCTTTGTTCATTAAGGAAGCTCTGATTAACCTAGATGAATTCTGGCAACGCCAAGTTTTCAAGTTCGAGGCATGGGTTTTCAAGCATAGTCATTCTATGGTTCAAACCAATAACGAAGAAATTGGAAACTTGGCTAAGCCCCGAAGGGTAAGCCTCTAAGGCATCATCTCCTTTGTTGCACTTTTTATGAAGGGAATAACCATTCATTGCAAAGCGCGCCTAGGATATGATGCCTTAGAGACTTACAGAATTTCAACTAGGTTAAACAGAGCTTCCTTAAACTCGAATATGATTATAGAACATATTTACAACGATATAGTTCCTGACCCCCTTCTTTGTATTTTTTTTCAAATAGAGTCAAAGGCTTAAAAGGATCACTGGTATCAATCACCTCGACACCTGAGCTTTTCACATTTTTCAGACCGCTATATTCAAGAGCACGACAGAACTCATCGGCATACACTTTCCAATTTGTTCTGAGTTCCACCTCGCCACCTAATGCCAATAAAGATGGATATGCAGGATGAGCATGCCAACGTCGTTTTAAATGCTTAGATTTTGGATAAGGGTTTGGGTATAAAATGGTATGTTTTGATACTTTCCATTCAGCTTTTTGCGCTAACATCCAAAAATCAGCGCAGTCTGCTTGCACTAAAATTGCATTTTCTGGAATGGGATCCTCGTACTCCTTTGATAGTCTGACCGCTGAACGATCTATGCCAATCACTAACGCCTCTGGATTTTGTTGAGCGATTAATCGAGTGCTGACAGCGGTTCCACAAAAAGAGTCTATAAGTAGGGGGGTGCCATTAGATATTGACTTTTCTACCCGTTTTTTAATGTTATTGAAAGCCTCTAAGGTATGCTGTGCAATGGGTTTTCTATAGGGATTTTCACAGTGTTTACGCACTATCTTTTCGAGGTTTTCGTGGATGCCTTGTTGCGCATCTGTTATCGCACGCGAGTTATTTTCAGGATTTAGCATGTATTTGTTTGAGTAGTTCTATATCAACATGATCATAGCCCATCGCATCACCTTCTATCACTGTAAAAGGTAAATTAGGTTCGCCATATTGATCCAAAACCAAACTTGCTCCACTAAAATCATCATCTTTTGTGTAATCGTTAACGGTAATGATCGTTTTTAGATTAGCCGCTAATGAAGATTTAACGCCATTAAGGGAATCCTCAAAAGCTAGACAAGCATCCGCTTTAATATCCATCTGCTCCATTGCCCACGTATAGATATCTGGCGCAGGCTTTTTCGCTGGGACGATATCTCCAGCCGCAATCACTTCAAACCAATCGATGGATTCTTTGCCTAACGTCGAGGAAAGAAGATAAGTCACATTTTCAGGTGTCGTGGTTGTAGCAATAGCCAAACGCATACCCACATCACGTGCAGACTGGATAAGTCTCTCGACACCCGACCGCAAAGGTATAGCGCCTGATTTGAGTAATTCTAGATAAAAATGAGTTTTACGCTTATGCAGATTAGCCGCAAAGGCGGTGATATCTTCTTCTAGCTTGAAATCGCTTAGAAATTTCTCAACGTATAACCGTATGCGTTCCTTACCACCGGTTACTTGTAATAGCTCACCATACAGTTCTGGCGTCCAATCCCAATCAAGCCCTGCTTCTTTGAATGCCTGATTGAACGCAACCCGATGTCCGTCGCGCTCTGTATCGGCCAGTGTTCCATCAACATCAAAAATTAAGGCTTCTAGCTTACTCATAAACTCACTATCTCAATGATTTGTATGGAGTGAGACCTTTGTACGAGATATATGACGGATAAAAAAAGCTTAAATTCTCCAGCTTTTCCTTAAAAACTCGATCAATAGCCCTGCTATTAAGCTCATTTTTAAAAAAAACCTGAAAAATCACACTATTCTTTTCTCTCGCCATATCTCTCGTACAAAAGTCTCGGAGTAAAACTTTACTAGAGACTTTGATTTATAACTATATTTCTATTGGGTAACACCGATATACTCATTTTTATTCCCGCTATTCCCAAATTCCACAAACAAAAAAGCCATCGTAAATTCGATGGCTTTTTTGATGTGTTTCTGCAAGAAACTATAAACGTTGTAAATTAACGTTTAGAGAACTGAGTCGCTCTACGTGCTTTACGAAGACCAACCTTCTTACGCTCAACTTTTCTCGCATCACGAGTTAAGAAACCTTCTTTCTTAAGCGTAGGGCGTAGGCTTTCGTCATACTTAAGTAGTGCACGTGCAATACCTAAACGAATCGCGCCAGCTTGACCACTGTCACCACCACCTTTTACTGTAACCATAAGGTCAAAACTTTCACTGTTCTCAGTAGTAACCAAAGGTTGCTTAAGAATCATGTGAGCTGTCTCACGTCCAAAGTACTCTGTAAGTGGAAGCTTGTTGATAACAATCTGTCCAGTGCCTTTGCTCATGAAAACACGCGCTGATGAAGATTTGCGACGTCCAGTTCCGTAGTATTGTGTAGTTGCCATGTTTTTTAAATCTCTAATGCTAGTGGTTGCTGAGCGTGATGATTGTGCTCAGGACCTGCGTAAACTTTTAATTTTCTGTACATATCACGACCTAAAGGACCTTTAGGAAGCATACCTTTAACCGCAAGCTCAAGAACACGCTCTGGCTTGTGATCTAACATCTTTCCTAAAGACATTTCTTTCAAGTTACCAATATAACCTGTATGTCTGTAATAAATCTTGTTCTTAAGCTTATTACCAGTCACGTGAATCTTTTCAGCGTTAACGATAACAATGTAGTCACCTGTATCAACGTGTGGTGTGTAAGTAGGCTTGTGCTTGCCACGCAAACGAAGAGCTACTTCACTCGCTAAACGTCCAAGTGTTTTTCCATCAGCATCGATGACAAACCAGTCTCGTTTTACTTCAGCAGGTTTAGTACTAACTGTAATTCCCATTTCAATTCTCCAGAAATGAAGGTCTATTCTTGCAATAGTTAATGAGCGCTTACAGCACTCACCAACTGATAAATTATGATTGAACTGATTGTTTTGTACTTTATTGTAGATAAAGTACTTAAAACCGTCGGATTCAAAGAACGCGACATTTTATGAGAATACCATGCAGTATTCAAGCAGTAGTTTCAATTAAATCCTTTTTTTTACTATCTAGGTATCCTTAGCTTTCGAATAACTAGACCAAAATGCCTAAAAAATGATTAATAATGAAGAGCTAGTCACTAATAATAACGTATCACTCGTGATTATTTCGCTCGATCAAGTTTCAACGTTGATAAGGTATCATCACGAATACTCATGAATAGGTCCTCATGAGAAACGATAGATATACCATAAGATGGAATGATCTCTCTGACTCTGGTTTGCCACTCTTCAGTAGCAAGCTTATCAGCAAAACACTCTTCGATGGTCTCTAAAATAATAGGGACCAGTAATGAAGCCCCTGGAGATGCACCTAAAAGTGCAGCTAAGGTGCCATCAGAAGAATGAACGACTTCTGTACCAAACTGAATTTTACCGCCATTTACTTCGCATTTTTTAATGATTTGAACGCGTTGTCCTGCAGTAAGCAATGTCCAATCTTCCGCTTTCGCTTCAGGATAATACTCTCGTAAGGCTTTCATTCGAGCCTCTGAAGACTGAAAAGTCTCTTTAATCAAATATTTGATTAAATCAAAGCTTTTCATTCCCACTCGCATCATTGGCCAGATATTATTCAACTTAATGGATTTGAATAAATCCAAAGGCGAGCCTTGCTTTAAGAATTTTGTCGTAGACCCAGCAAATGGCCCAAATAACAAAGCCTTCTCATCCCCAATGATTCGTGCATCTAAATGAGGAACCGACATCGGAGGTGCACCCACAGATGCTTTACCATAAACCTTTGCAAGATGTTGCTTCACTATTTCAGGGTTCTTACACACTAGAAACTGTCCACTCACAGGGAAACCGCCGAAGCCATTCCCTTCTGGAATGCCAGACTTCTGCAATAAAGGTAATGCCGCACCACCAGCACCAATAAAAACAAAGCCTGCTTTAATATCGTAATTCATAGAAGTAAGCTCGTCTTTTACTGACACAGTCCAACGTTTATCATCGTCCTGCTTTAAATCTTTCACCGAAGTGCTTAAAAGTAAGTCAAAATGACCTTGAGTTTTTAAATGCTCAATCATACCTAGACTGACTGCCGAAAAATTCACATCGGTGCCATGAAGCACACGTGTTGCTGCGACTTTTTGCGTTAAATCTCTGCCTTCCATAACCAAAGGCATCCACTCACTCAGTACTTCAGGATTTTCCGAAAACTCCATTGAAGCAAACATTGGATGACTAATAAGCGCTTCATGACGTTTACGCAGGAAATCAACATTATCATCGCCCCATACAAAACTGACATGCGGCACAGGATTAATAAATTTTTCTGGATTAGGCAAAGCACCCATTTTTACCAGATGAGACCAGTATTGAAGACTTACTTCGTATCTAGCGTTGATACCGTAGGCTTTCTCAACATTTACACTGCCATCTTCCTGTTGAGGCGTATAATTTAATTCACAATAAGCTGCATGTCCCGTGCCTGCGTTATTCCAGCCATCACTACTTTCTTGTAATGGCTTATCGAGACGCTCTACGATAACGACAGATAAATTAGGGTCTAATTGTTTTAGCATAGAGCCCAATGTGGCACTCATTGCCCCTGCTCCGACAAGCAGAATATCAACTTCTTTAATCATAATAGTTATTAACAGTGGTTTATTTAATAGTTAACGTAATAGTAAAGCCAAGATTGCTTCTTTTCCATTTATTCCTTTAATAGTGCTATTTAACAAAAGGAATTAACTTCTTTGAAACCTTTAGTTAATAGGCACCACAAGGATTCATAGCTTTGTAATAATAATTATCACTTTTTTAGAAAGAACAAATTTCACTCAAATACAATGAGTCTACTTAGTAAAACTAGGGGTATAAATAACCTTGCAGTGGATCTTACTGTGGATAAAATATGACTATCTACACAAATTTCAGGCAAAAAAAAGCAGCTCTAAATGTGAGCTGCAAAATACCACCAAAGGAGGATGGAGGGGATCAGTCGTTTGACTGAATATGCTAATATAATAATACTCTTATATGCTAATGTCAAATATTTCTTTATATAAATTAAAAAGCCCTTTGTTAATGTGTCTAAAAACTTATCTTTAACGTTTCTATTTATAACTAAAACAATTATGTCTTTTCTTATGAGCTAGACTAAAAAGGCAAAATAATGAAAGACATAATAAGAACTACAAAGGAATTAATTCGTGTTCAACAATGTACGAAATATGCTTTGGCAAAGTATCGTTGATTGGCTTAACGATATTCCAAAAAGTAATCAGAATATGCAGGCAATCAATAATTACGAACATATGCTTCGTGAACTACGCCCAGCAGACGTAATCCTATTCGAAGGAAAAGCCCGAGTTAGCGAAGTTATCAAAATTATCACCCTATCCCCCTGGACGCACGCTGCGCTATATATAGGAAGACTAAACGAGATTAACGATACTAAAACTCGTGCAATAGTAAAGCAACACTATGATGGAGACCCAAACGAACCCTTGATAGCAGAATCACTATTGGGTTTTGGAACTGTGATTAATAAACTCTCAGATTATGAAGAAGACAATCTAAGAGTTTGCCGACCTGATGGTTTAAGTTTTGAAGATCAAAATGCAGTGGTAGGTTTCGCCTCTGAGCATTTAGGGATTTGCTACGATGTAAGGCAGCTGCTAGATTTAGCACGATTCATGTTTCCTTATGCTATTTTACCAAGACAATGGCGATCTTCCCTGTTTCAGCATAATGCTGGAAAACCTACGAATATTGTTTGTTCAAGTATGATTGCACGATGCTTTCATAGCGTTAACTACCCGATGCTGCCAATAATAGAAACTGATCATAAAGACCGCTTGAAATTCCATAAACGTAATTTCCGTTTATTTGTACCTACAGATTTTGATTATTCCCCTTATTTCAGAGTGCTTAAATTCCCCGCTTGGCCAATATCCATGAGGGAAGGCTATCGCGATTTACCTTGGCAAGAAGAAAAAATAGGAACTACAGTTGAGTCACAAGTTATCAGTACTAATGATATCAATAATGACAACGGAAAAAACACTTCTGAAACGGGCGATGATTTAGACAATATAGTAGATGTTGCAAGAGCTGAAAAAGTTGCAATCAAAGAGAACAACACGGAAAATAAAAATACGGCTACACGTTTACTAAAATCACTAATCAAAAAAAGAACACATCCAGAACCAGTAAATAAATTATCTACCTAGGAGAAAAACCATGCTTTGGTTGTTAGCACTAATAATTATAATAGGGGTCATCGGTTATCTACGCTCATCCTTAAATCATGCGAGTTGGGCAATAGGTGCATGGTTAGTAGTCAGCGCATTCGCTGGCGCTTTATCTGGATGGCTTTGGGTAATATGGATACCTACCCTACTCGTCATTACCCTCATCAATATCCCAAGTTTACGCCAGACACTCATCAGCAAACCTGCGATGAAATTACTCAAGGCGAACCTTCCAACAATCTCCAAAACAGAACAAGAAGCGTTGGATGGCGGAAATGTCTGGTGGGATGCCGAATTATTCTCTGGAAAACCTAACTGGTCACGTTTACGCGATCTTTCTTCAAGTTCATTAAGTAAAGAAGAACAAGAATTCATCGATGGCCCAGTAGAAGACTTATGCTCCATGTTAGATGACTGGAAAATCACTCACGAACTCCAGGATTTACCGACTTCTGTTTGGGACTATATAAAAGAACAACGCTTCTTTGGCATGATTATCCCCAAAGAATACGGCGGCTTAGGTTTTTCTGCGCACGCTCACTCAGAAGTCGTGATGAAAGTCTCAGGCCGCAGTATTACCGCTGCAGTAACCATTATGGTTCCTAATTCACTTGGCCCCGGTGAGTTATTGATGAAGTATGGCAATAAAGATCAAAAAGATTTTTACCTTCCTCGACTTGCAGTGGGTAAAGATATTCCCTGTTTTGCATTAACCGGACCAGAAGCGGGTAGTGATGCCGGTTCAATTCCAGATATAGGCATCGTCTGCAAGCAAGAATTCAATGGTGAGAAAGATGTACTCGGCATTCTCCTAAATTGGGAAAAGCGTTACATCACCCTTTCCCCTGTTGCCACTCTATTGGGCTTAGCATTCCAGCTTTACGACCCTGATAATCTATTAGATGATGCTGTTGACGACAAGATTGAAAGAGATGGCGATCACATCGGCATTACCGTTGCGCTAATTCCTACCAATACACCGGGCATTGATATTGGTAAACGACATTTCCCACTCAACAGTCCTTTTATGAATGGACCTAACTGGGGTAAAGACGTATTCATTCCCATGGATTGGCTGATAGGTGGCGTTGATAATGTCGGAAAAGGCTGGCGCATGCTGGTTGAATGCCTGGGCGAAGGCCGTGGTATTTCCCTACCTGCGCAAGCTACAGGTGCCGCCAAATTAGTCTCTAGATACACGGGTGCGTACGCTAGAGTTCGCAGACAATTTGGCCTTCCAATCGGTGTTTTCGAAGGTGTTGAAGAACCACTCGCAGAAATTCTGGGTAACACTTACATAATGGATGGCGCCAGAAAACTAACAACAACCGCTTTAGACCAAGGTCAAAGACCTGCTGTAGTAACAGCCCTGCTCAAGTACCAACTCACCGAGCGTATGCGTATCGTCATTAACCACGCGATGGATATCCAAGGTGGATCAGGAATATGCCTTGGCCCTTCCAATCTTATAGGTCGCGGTTATCAAGCAGTGCCCATCGCCATCACCGTTGAAGGGGCGAATATCCTAACGCGCACGCTAATCGTCTTCGGCCAAGGCGCAATTCGTTGTCATCCTTATCTATTAGATATTATGAAAGCAACGCAAGAAGATGATCTTGAAAAACTGGATGAAAAGTTATTCGCACACATCGGTTTTGTCGTGAGTAATTTATCTCGAAGCATCTGGTTTGGTTTGACCAATGCGATTTTTGAAGTGCCTGGCACGCCATTAACACGCCAGTACTATCGTCGTCTGACACGCTTAAGTGCAGGTTTCGCTTTATTATCTGACTATGCATTATTAACGCTCGGCGGCAGTCTTAAACGTAAAGAAAGGCTCTCAGGTCGATTCGCAGATATCTTAGCCAATATGTACCTGTGTTCGGCTGCTTTGAAACACTTCGAAGATCAAGGCGAGCCAGAAGCTGATTTACCACTTCTTCATTATGCCTGTCAGTCAACCATGCATGATGCACAGCAAGCGATGTTAGCGGTTTTCTATAACTTACCGATTTCGCCTATTGCAAAAACCTTACGTGCGCTGATGTTCCCATTCGGAAAACCCTACTCGCCACCTTCAGACAAACTGATTCACGAAGTAGCGCAACTGGCTTTGCGACCTTCTGCAACCAGAGACCGATTAACTGAAGGGTGTTACTTAACGGATGATCCAAGTGACCCTGCCGGCAGAATCGAACACGCATTCAACCTTGCGATTAATGCAGAAGCCTTAGAAACCAAGTTCAAAAAAATCATGAAGGAAGACAAGCTAAGTAGCAGAACACACGAAGAACGCATGCAAGAAGCAGTAGAAAAGAAGCTATTGACCGAAGCAGAAGGCGAACAATTACATGAATTGTGGTTAGCAACCAGAGAAGCTATTCGCGTTGATCACTTTACCAATAGGGAATTAAACCGTGCCTAAACCATCTAATTCACAAACACCCAGACCTGTTTATCTTGTCGACGGTGCGCGCACGCCATTTCTCAAAGCACCTGGTGCTCCCGGTTTATTTAGTGCAACTCAACTCGCGCTCGGTGCAACTAAACCGTTGATGTTAAGACAGCCATTTGAAGCATCTGATCTCGATGAAGTTATTTACGGTTGTATGCTGCCAAGCGAAGACGAAGCGAATATTGCACGCATTATCGCGCTACGCATGGGCGGTGGAGATAAACTCACGGCCTTCACCGTACAAAGAAATTGTGCCTCAGGCATGCAAGCCATTGATAACGCAGTAAGAAATATCTCACATGGCTATGCTGATATGATTATGGCAGGTGGCGTTGATGCGATGAGTAGAGCTCCGCTATTGCTACGACAAGATATGGTTCACTGGCTAGCCAATTGGAATAAAGCCAAATCAGCAGGTGCAAAAATCAAAGCACTAAGCAAATTAAAGGGGCGTTACTTCGCGCCAATAATTGCTTTGTTACGTGGTTTGACTGATCCCGTGGTGGGTTTAAATATGGGACAAACCGCAGAGAACCTCGCGTATAAATTCGATATTACTCGCGAGCAGATGGATGAGTATGCCGTACAAAGTCATCTACGTTTAGTTGCGGCGATGGAAGCAGAATCGCTAGAAGAAATTGAAGCCATTTATGATGACTCAGGAAAGATGTTTGCCGCGGATGATGGCGTCAGACCAGACAGTTCGGTAGAAAAAATTGCCAAACTCAAACCTTTCTTTGATCGACCCTATGGAAAAGTGACACCCGCTAACAGCTCACAAATCACAGACGGCGCGACCAGCCTGATCGTTGCCAGCGAAGAAGCCGTAAAGAAATATAAGCTTTCACCCATAGCCAAATTAAGCCCCGCGCAATGGGCAGGATTAGATCCTGCACAGATGGGATTAGGCCCAGCGCACGCGATTGCAGAAACATTGAAATACCATCACCTAATCCTGGAAAACATCGATTACTGGGAAATCAATGAAGCCTTTGCCGCGCAGGTACAAGCCTGTGTTTTGGCACTGAATGATACCGACTACTGCAAAGATGAATTAGGTCTACTCAAAGAAGTGGGGCAAATTCCAATGGAGAAACTGAATGTCGATGGTGGCGCGATTGCACTTGGGCATCCAGTTGGTTCTAGTGGCGCTCGCATCGTATTACATCTAGCGCATGTACTTAAAAGAGAAAATGCCAAAAAAGGAATCGCCTCATTATGTATTGGTGGCGGTCAAGGCGGATCAATGTTGGTGGAGGCGCTATGAGTAATGATAACAAAACAGCAACTAAATACGAAAACATGTCTCTCTCCATTGAAGATGAACTCGCATGGCTAACGCTGGATGTAAAAGACGAAGCAGCCAATGTCATCAACCCAGACGTTGTTGCAGAACTCTCAGCGGCCTGTGATGAAGTGAAAGCCATGACTGGCATCAAAGGTTTGATTATTCATTCAGGCAAACCCAGCGGCTTTATCGCCGGTGCAGATGTGAAAAAATTCACCGAAGTAACAGACACAACTCAAGCCTTGGGCTTTATCCATGCAGGTCAAGCTGCTTGCCAGAAAATAGAAGACTTACCGATACCAACAGTGGCGATGGTTCAAGGCTTTTGCATGGGCGGCGGTTTAGAAATTGCACTGGCTTGTGACTATATAGTCACTGACGATGCGCCATCGACCAAACTCTCACTGCCCGAAGTTAAGCTAGGCATTCATCCTGGTTTTGGCGGCACGGTTCGTTCGATTCGCCGCATAGGTGTATTAGCGGCAATGCCATTGATGCTGACGGGCAGAAATGTATTACCGCGCCAAGCGAAAAAAATGGGCCTCACTGATATGTGTGTGCCATTGCGCCAGCTAAAGGCATCTTCTATTCAAACCGCATTACGCAAACCGCCGAAACAACAAGCACCCAAATCAGCGTTGCTACTTGAAGCTGGCCCGATGCGAAAACTGGTTGC
>RCNF010000662.1_pt1 | contig 17753 bp, 18 predicted proteins | sample 2041311 | NCBI WGS metagenome assembly RCNF01 (sample SAMN09708228, study PRJNA481090) | Marine sediment metagenome, whole genome shotgun sequencing project. | biome: marine sediment; feature: ocean; material: sediment; isolation source: Sewage treatment plant 2 marine sediment (STP2) ... | reverse complement strand
AAGGTCCAGCCGCGTTCGACATCGCGTATCGCGAGACCGACGGCCTCCCGATGTATGAAGGGCAGGCGATCGTCCAATCGACGTGCGGCGATGGCGCCTTCTGTCATGCGCCGGCAGCTGTAGGAGGCGACCGCTTCGGCACGCCGAGTGGACTCAACTTCGACGTCGATCTCGCCTGCATCGACGCATCACAGGATTCCACCTGCGCGCAGCCGATCGACAGTTGCGAAGGCGGCCAAAACCGCACGCCATATTGCGAACGCCTGAGGGGCCTGCAGAACAACCAAAACCAAGTTCGAAACTGGGCCGAGGGAATGGTCCAGGAGATTCGCTCCGGAACGATGCCCCCCGGTTCCGCTGGTCGAAGCGTACGCAACACCATTCCATGGGTTCGCAAGTCCGGAGGGGGACCGCTGCCTTCGATCGATTCGAGCGAAGGGCAAGAGATCGTTCGTAACTGGCTCGCGTGCCAGGCGCCTGCGATTGCGCGAACGGAGACTGCGCCATCCGCGGCGCTCCAGCTCGAGCCTTGTCAAAGCGTCGACGACGAGATCTGTGTGTACGGCGGGCCGGGCGACCTTCCCGATCCGGATTGGAGCGGTATCTACTTCGGAATCATGTTCACCGACTGCGTGATCTGCCACGGGCCGAGCAACGACAACACCGACCAAAACCCCAACAATCCTCTGGACGGCAACATTCCGGGGGGAGCGAGCCCGGCGGGCCTGGCCGCCCTGAATCTGGCCGGCGCTGATACCGCAGACACGACCAACTGGCCGGCCGACTCCTGGTCGGCGGTCGTCAATGCACTGGCGGCCGACCCGGGTGACTGCGCGGGGCAGGGCACGCTCGTGATCCCCTTCGATCCGGACGGGTCCATCATGATTCAAAAGATGCGCAACGTGCAGACCTGTGGCGATCGGATGCCGCTTGGCGGCTCGATCAGCGAAGCCCGCATCCAGGTAGTCGAAGAATGGATCAACCAGGGAGCGCTAAACAACTAGTGACGCGCGCGTCTCTCACCGCGTTGCTCCTGCTCTTGCTGACGGCCGCGGGCTGTAGGTCGGCTCCCTCCTGTCCTCTACAAATGCGCAGCGATGCGGGGAAGGCCCTCGACGATCACAGGAATCAACACGCCGGCTGGCAGGCTATCAAAGCCGAAGCTCGCGTCACGCAGTGGGCGCGAGACGGCCGAATCCGAGGAACCGTCCTGATGTTCCTGCAGCGGCCGAACCAGGTGCGCTTCGATGTGATGACTCAGGTTGGGCCCGCCGCCGTGTTGACGAGCGATGGAGAGAGTTTTCAGCTCAGCGATTTACGCGCGGGTGCCTTTTTGCACGGCCCGACATGCCCGGAGAACATCGCTCGGCTGCTCGGCATTTCGGTCGATGCCGAGAATGTGCTTCGGCTCCTGACCGGCGATACGCCGATGATCGAAGCCACGGAGCGGTCCATGGAGTGCCGCGATGGGCGCTATGTCGTGACGCTCGTCGCCGCCGATGGAACGACACAGGAAGTCTCGTTTTCCGTGCACGAGGACGACCTCGACCAGGCCCCGGCCGAGCAGCGCCTTACCCTTCGACGCTCGGTTGAACGAGCTGCGAACGGTGACACGCGGTGGGAAGCGACGTACGACGAATACATCGAGGTCGACGGCCAATCGTTTCCAACCAAGATACGGTTCGTCGATCGGGTCAACGACGCTGACACGTCGGTTCGGGTGAAGTCGATTTCGGTGAACCCGGAGGTTCCGGACGGCGCGTTTCGGCAAGCACCGAGCCCCGGCATGTCGATTGAGTTCGCGTCCTGCCCCTGAAACGCACGGGATTTCTCTACCGGTGCTAAGGTAGCGCCGCATGACGGAACCGCTGCTCAGCCTGCGCCACCTGGTCACGGCATTCGAGACGGATGAGGGCTATCTGAGAGCCGTCGACGACGTCTCGTTCGACGTGTTCCCGGGGCAGACTCTCGGCATCGTGGGGGAGAGCGGCTGCGGCAAGAGTGTGACCGCCCTGTCGGTCATGCGCCTCGTCCCGAGCCCGCACGGCTTCATCGAAGAAGGTGAGGCGCTGTTCGATGGGCACGACCTCTTGCGGCTTTCGGAGTCGGAAATGCGAAGCCTCCGGGGGAACGAGATCTCTATGATCTTTCAGGAACCGATGACTTCGCTCAACCCGGTGTACACGGTCGGTTCGCAAATCGTCGAAGCAATTCGGCTTCACCGTAGCGTCAGCCGTCGCGCTGCAAAGGACCGAGCAATTGAGCTCTTGGATCTCGTCGGCATCCCGGCACCCTCCGAGCGCATCGACTCGTATCCGCATACGCTCTCTGGAGGTATGCGCCAACGCGTGATGATCGCAATGGCGCTTGCGTGCGAACCTCGCCTCTTGATTGCGGATGAGCCGACAACAGCGCTCGACGTGACGATCCAAGCGCAGATTCTGGACTTGCTACGCTCGCTTCAGAGTGATTTTGGCATGAGCATCATTTTCATCAGTCACGATCTGGGCCTGATGGCGGAGTTCGCGCAAGAGATTGCGGTCATGTATGCGGGCAAAATCGTCGAGCATGCGGAAACGCGGACTCTCTTTCAGAGTCCGAAGCATCCGTACACCCGAGGGCTGCTCCGCAGTCTCCCAAGCGTCCGCAATCGAGGGGAGCGCCTTCCAACCATTCGCGGAATGGTTCCCGACCTGCGCAAGCTCCCGAGCGGCTGCCGTTTCCAGGAACGTTGTGACCTCGTCACCGAGGTCTGCCGGCTTGAAGAGCCGGCGTTGCAGCGGCTCGAACAATCCGATGTCGCTTGCTTTCACGCCGAGGTGTCCGGGTGACCGGGCAAGCGATCGTTCGCGCCGAATCTTTGAGCAAGTCGTTTAGTGGCCCTTCGCGCGGAATCGGGCGTGGGCGCGCCGAGCTTCGCGCGGTTGACGGCGTTAGCCTCGAAGTGATGCCGGGCGAGACTTTGGGGCTGGTCGGCGAATCGGGCTGCGGAAAGAGCACACTCGGCCGGCTGCTCCTGCGACTCCAGGATCCCACCAGCGGACGCATCTATTTCGAAGGGCAAGACATCACCGGCTTGTCCCAATCGGCGTTGAGGCCGTTCCGTAGCAAGATGCAGATCATCTTCCAAGATCCCTACAGCTCACTAAACCCGCGCATGACCGTGCGCGCGGCGCTGTCCGAGGCACTGCGCGTACATGGAAAGGTGAGCTCCGCATCCGAAGAGGAGCAGCGCGTTGCGGCCCTGCTCGAACGCGTGGGGTTGCGACCCGAGCATATGCGCCGTTACCCGCACGAGTTCTCGGGTGGACAGCGGCAGCGCATCGGCATCGCACGAGCGCTTGCGGTGTCCCCCACCTTCATCGTGGCCGACGAACCTGTCAGCGCCCTCGACGTTTCCATTCAAGCGCAGATCGTCAACCTGCTCCGCGATCTGCAAGAAGAGCTCGGGTTGAGCTACCTCTTCATTGCGCATGACCTTCACGTCGTGGAGCACGTTAGCCGTCGCGTAGCGGTCATGTACCTCGGGCGCGTCGTCGAGCTTGCGACGTCGGAACAGATTTACGCGCGACCTCGTCATCCGTATACGCAAGCTCTGCTCAGCGCAGCCCCCGAGCCAGACCCGACCGCGCGTCAACATCGGTTGCTGCTGAAGGGCGACGTGCCGAGCCCCCTCGATCCACCGAGCGGCTGTGCGTTTCATCCCCGCTGTCCAATCGCGAGAAAAGGACTTTGTGATCGGGAGGTTCCGGGGCTTCGGATCATCGAGACCGGGCACGAGGTCGCCTGCCACCTCGCACAATAGCGGTTGCGGGGCTTCGGCCTCCTGGGTTACCAAGCTGGATAGTGGAATCGGCAGAAGAGCTTGGGATTGACGGGTACCGACGCAGCTTCTCTGCGGGGGCGACTCTCTTCTACGCCGGAGCGCCGGCCACCGAGCTCTACTTGATCCGCGAGGGCCGGGTGCAGCTGTTCAAACGGGCGCGAGGCGTCGAGCGCAGCATTGGCCTCTATGGGGCGGAGGAGCTGGTCGGCGAAGAAGCACTGCTGCCAGGGACGCATCGAACCGCGTCGGCCCAAGCGATCGAGCCGACGAGTGCCATTGTTATCGAGAGTGACACTTTTCGTGCCCTCGTTCGGCGCCGCCCAGAGCTGGGCGAGCGTGTCATGCAGCAGCTCGTACGCCGACTGCAGCGGACCGAGGAGCAGCTCGAGAACTTCGTCCTTCCAGATCCCACCATCCGCGTGCTGAACACGCTTCTCCGAGCGGGCGAGGACGGTGGCGAGGCGTTGCTCGCCCTCTCGCCACTCGAATTATCCACCCGAACTGGACTGGGCCTCGATCAGGTCAAGGGCGTAGTCGTTCAGCTGCGCGATCGAGGCTATCTCTCGGTAGGTGATCAAACGATCACCATTGAGCATCCGTCCGCACTTCGCCAGCTTCACGCGCTACTGGCGCTGAAAGAGGACGTTCGGCACGGCCTGAGCTGTCGGTAACCCGACACCCCTTCTTGACCGGGCACCAAGCACTAAGTAGACCCATCGGGTGGTGCGTACTTGGGGATTCGTTTGGCTGGCCTGCCTAGCCATCGGCTGTGTCACGACGTCGGCGGCGGGCACCCCCGACGGCGAGCGCTCGTACCGCGAGTTCCAACTCGCAGCCAGCCTCCGCAGCGAGGGGCAGACCGCGGGCGCGATTGAGCATCTGCGCAAGGCGCTCGAGCTCGACCCCGGAAATGCTGAGGCACACCTCCTTCTCGGCTTCATCCAGATGGAGCGCCGGACGTACCAAAATGCGGAGCCGCACTTGGCCACGGCGATCAAGCTTCTCGAAAAGGAGACCGCCGGCTCCACGCTTGCGGAGGCTCGCAACATCTATGGGCTGTGCCTGATCGAGCTCGATCGTTACGACGAGGCCGTCGTTGTGCTCCGAGAGTCCGCAGGTGATGAGCTGAACACAGCTCCGCATCTTGCTTGGGGCAATCTAGGGCTGGCACAATTTCACCTGGCGGAATATCAAGAGGCGGTGACCTCGACGATGGAGGCGGTCCGCATACAGCCACGATTCTGCGTCGGGTACTACACCATGGCTCGAGCGTTCTGGCATCTGCAGCAGTTGAAAGACGCCGAGCGCGCGCTCGTAGGCGCGCTCCAAGCGGATCCGTCTTGCTCGAAGAGCGTGGAGCTTCAGGGAGCCTGGCGGTTGCGCGGTGAAGTCCGCGCGCGTTTGGGTCATCGTCGAGATGCCGTCGCCGACTTGGAGCGTTGCGTCGAGCTCGACCCATACTCGAACGACGGACGAATGTGTCAGACCCTGCTCGAGGACGCACGATGAGGGCGGATTCGATTGGTTACTGGTTGAAGACGGAGCGCGAGACGCGCCATCTTTCGATCGAGGAGGTTGCGAGCACGACACGCATACCGCGCAGGACGCTCGAATCGCTCGAAGAAGATCGCTTCGAAGATCTGCCTAGCGGCGTGTTCGTTCGCGGCTTCATCAAGGCCTACGCAACTGCGGTCGATATCGATGCGGACGAGGTACTTGCGCGCTTCGACTCGGAGCGCCCCGAAGCCTTGCCTCCTGCGCCCCTGGCGACGGTGCACAGCCGCCGCAGCTACGGGGCATTGGTGCTGGCAATCACGACCGTGGCGCTTTTTGCAATCATCGTGGCCACATTTTCCCTCGTTCGGCGCGCGCCTGCACAGGACGATCCGATTGAGCTATCCTCCGCATTGCCGTGCCGAGTCGAAGCCGCCAAAGCCGAGCGCTCCTATTGCGGTCTGTCGACTATCGGGACTCCGACCGAATTGTCACACTCCTGACCGAGGACTACGGCAAGCTTTCCGCGCTTGCCCGGGGCGCGCGAAAGAGTCAGCGCCGATTCGGCGGGGCCCTGCAGCCTTACGTCTTGATGAACGCGCATTTCCGTCCTGGCCGCGGTGAGCTCGCGCACCTCGAGCGGGTGTCGGTCGACCGCTCGTTCCACGCCATTCTCCGAAACCTCGAGGCGATTGGTGCCGCCGGTGCAGCTCTGGCTGTGATCCGAGAGCGCGTGCCAGACCACGAGCCCGAGCCCGCGGTCTTCGACACCGTAGTGGGCTTGCTGGCGGCCCTCAACGACGGTGCGCCCCCAGAAGAAGCCTTGCTTTCGCTCCAGATTCGAACGCTCGCGACACTGGGCTTTGCGCCGACGCTCGATCGCTGCGTCCTGTGCGGCAAGACGCCGGCTCCAGGGCGTGCGGCGTCGTTTGATGCTGCGCGGGGTGGAATCGTGTGTCGAGCCTGCGGTGGCGGCCGGCTGGTTCTTTCAGCAGCATCGCTTCGTCGCTGGGTCCTGGTGCAGGCGACTTCCGAGTTCGCCGAGCAGTCTTGGTCCGATCGCGAGCGCCTGGAGATCCGCGACGCCCTCGCACAGCTCGACGCAAACCATGCGACGGTCACCGTTCGAGAGCGTACCGCAGCAGCCTCGAGCAGCTGGGAAGGCCGGCTTTCGTGAGCGATGCCTTGGTGCCCATCGAGCTACGCGCGCCCCGTGGCGCCCGAGTCATAGATATCGACTGGGCCGACGGGCACCGAAGTGTCTACCCGCACGAGCTCTTGCGCGGCTTCTGTCCTTGTGCGCATTGCCAAGGCCATGAGGGTCCGATTCGGTTCGTGGAGGGCGGCGACCTGGAGTTGAGCGACGTCCAATCCGTCGGAAATTACGCGGTCAGACTCGTGTGGGGCGACGGTCACCAGACGGGGATCTACAGCTATCGTTTCCTGCGGAGCCTGTGCGCCTGTTCATCCTGCGCCGCAGATGAGCCCAAATCCCGCTCTTTCTTGCGTGAATAGAGCGGGTCTCCCCCTCTTTGTCTCTGTTATCCTGTGCGAGGGGGTTTCGGGTGACAATTCACACACTCATCGTCGATGACAGCAGCGCTGTGCGCGCATTCGTCCGTGCGGCGTTGGAGGACGCAGATTTCGCGAGGGTGCAAGAGGCCGAGACCGGATTCGAAGCACTCCAGCTGCTCGCCTCGAACACGTTCGAAGTCGTCATCGTCGACATCAATATGCCCGATATCAATGGGCTCGAGCTGCTTGCCTTCATGAATAAGAGCCCCCGCCAGCAGGGCGCTATCAAGATCTTGATCAGCACGCGCGCCGATGGCCGGGATGCCAAGCGGGGCGCCACGCTCGGCGCAGACGCCTTTCTCGCGAAACCGTTCGAGGTCGACGACCTCCGCAAGCTGATTCAGGCCTTGGTCGATCGAGCGGAGGAGGTGACGGGGTGAGTGATCCGCGCGACAACGTACAGCAGGAGTTCTTGGCCGAGGCCCAAGAGCTCGTCGAGGCATTGTCGCGCGACCTTTTGCTGCTCGACGAGGCTCATCAGCGTGCTGAGCGTCCCGATTCGTCACTGATCAACGAGATTTTCCGGAGTGTTCACACACTCAAGGGCATTGCGGGGATGTTTGGGTACAAGCACGTGGGCACCATCGCCCACGCGCTCGAGGACCTGCTAGACGACTTACGTCTCGGCCGAACCGACATCGGCGACCCATTGCTCGACGTACTCTTCGATTCGGTCGAGCGGTTTCAACGGCTCCTCGCACTCGAAGACCCGCAGGCGCCCGAAGAAGCCCCCGGAGTAGACGCCTATGTGGCGGCGGTCCGTTCGGTTGGCACGAAGCCGGCGGTGGAGGACGGCGATCCTCTGGATCGGTACGCGATTGGCCAGGCGGTCCTTTCCGTCCTCACGGAGTACGAAGAACATCGACTTCGCGCGTGCATCCGTGAGGGCATGCAGCTCTATCGCCTCCGTGCGACATTCAATCTGGCTGCGATCGACGACTCCATCGAAGCCCTGCGCGACGTCGTGCACGACGACGCTGAGATCATCACCTACTTGCCGAGTCTGGAAGGCGGCAATGACGAGTCGATCGAGCTCGTCGTGCTCCTGGCGAGCCGAGTTCCGGAGCCAGAGCTCAAGGCACACTTTGAAGGCCGGTACGGAACGGTGGAGGCGATCGAAGAGCAGACGCATCTGCCGACGATTCCTCCCAATCTCACCTCGATCCCTCCCGGCTCGCCAAGCGTCTTGCCTCAACCTGAGGACGAGATCGGCCAGGCGTCACTTCGTTCGGTGGCGAACTCGGTTCGCGTAGACATTCGCAAGCTGGACGACCTGATGAACGTCGTGGGCGAGCTTGCCTTGGTGCGCACTGCCGTGGGCCGCGCAGTCGCCGGGCTCGACGGTGACCCCAAGCACAGGCATTCGCTTCGGGAGCTCGATCGACTTGGCCGCGGTTTCGAACGCCAGCTATCCGAGCTGCGCACGAGGATTCTCGATGTTCGCATGGTCCCGTTGGGTCAGGTATTCAGCAAGTTCGCGCGCATCGTGCGGCAAGCGGCTAGGGAGCATGACAAACAAGTGCGCCTCGTCGTGACCGGCGCGGACACCGAAATGGACAAGCTCATCGTCGAGGAGCTAGCCGACCCACTGATGCACCTGGTTCGCAATGCCATCGACCACGGCATCGAGTCGGTCGAAACGCGAATGCGTCTTGCCAAGCCGGCGGAGGGCACGCTTGCTCTCAACGCATATCACAAGGGCCGAAACGTCGTCATCGAGGTCGAGGATGACGGTGGCGGCATGAATGCGCAGAAGTTACGCGATACAGCGGTGTCACGCGGTTTGCTGACTTCGGAGGTCAGTCAGGATCTCACTCGCCAGGACATGTTGAACCTGGTTTTTCTCCCAGGCTTGAGCACAAACGCTGAAGTGACCGATCTCTCGGGCCGTGGCGTGGGCATGGATGTCGTGAAAACCAACATCTTGCGGTTGGGTGGGGTGGTTTCGATCGCGAGCGAGCAGGGCATTGGCACCAAGATCACGGTGACGCTTCCGATTACGCTAGCCATCATTCGCGCCCTCATCATCACCGTGGGTGCGCGCCTCTTTGCGCTTCCAATCAGCGCGGTTCGCGAAGCCATTCCCTTTGCACCGCGAGACGTCAGAACTATCCAAGGCCGCAAAGTGATCACCATGCGCGGCCAGACGCTTCCAATCTGCGATCTCGCACGCCTGTTTGGTCTGCAAGGGGCCAAGCAACAGGAAAGCCGGTTCGTGATCGTATGCGAGATGGGCAACCGAGAGCTTGGATTCGTCGTCGACGAGCTCGTCGGCCAAGAGGACGTGATCACCAAGTCGCTCGGCCCAACTCTGTCGTCCGTTCGCGGCTTCGCTGGAGCAGCGGACTTGGGCGACCAGAAGCTAGCGCTGGTGCTCGACGCGCCCGCGCTATTTTCCGAGTACTTCGATGGTGCCGAGGCCCTTCAATCGGCAGAGGCGCGCGCATGACTGCTGGTGCACAAAGAGCCACTCTCGTCCCCGATCCGGCGAGCGAAGATGCGGCGATCCCGGTGCTTGCGGTGTCGGCCGGGACCGAGACCTACGGTTTCCCGCTGTCCGCGGTCCGAGAGATTCTGATGCCACCGCCCCTGACCGAAGTCCCACGTTCGGCCGAGCACTTCCTAGGGGTCATCGCTGTCAGAGGAGAGATCATCACGCTGGTCGACTTGCCCACCCTCTTGAATCTCGAGGTGGTCGATCGGCAGCCGCTCGGACGCGTCATTTTGGTCGACGTCGGTGAAGAGCTCATCGGGGTCGCAGTGGATCGCGTGGTTCAGGTGTCTCACTTGCAGCCCGATCAGATCGAGTATGCCAGCACGATGAGCACTGATCTTTCCGAGTACGTGGTCGGCGTTGCCCGCGTTCCATCCGAGTCGTCGGATGACGCTGATGAGATGGTGGTTCTCATCGATCCGGGAGCATTGCTGGGAGCGCTGAAGTGACGGAGAGCAGGACCTACGGGCTGACGCTCGCCAGAGACCTCATCCGCGTAGAGGTTGATTCCGTCATGTATGCGCTCGAGATCGCGCGAGTTCGTGAGATTGTGAACCCGCTTCCTCTAGTTGAGCTGCCCCGCGATCACCGGGCTGTCATGGGGGTTTCTGACTATCGCGAGGAAGTCGTGGCCGTCGTCGACTTGCGGCGCCTTTTTGGCTTGTCGCCACAGGAACCAACACGCCGTACGAAATGGCTGATCCTCGAGACTCGCAGAGGGTTGGTCGCAGTCGTCGTGGATGCGGTCCACGACGTCTTTTCGTCCGAGCACAACCGGCAGCGTGAAGTTCCCGCATTGGACGAGCGCCATGTCGAGCGGGGAATCAAGTCGGCCTACCGATATCACGACAGCCTCGTGTTTCTGCTCGATTCAGATCGCGTCGCCCAGCCTGGCTTCGACCTCGCGCCCAACGAGATGCCGTTCCTGCCTTCGGAGACGCCATGAGCGAAGATGGGCTCGACGAAGCGTTTCACTCTGCCGATCCGGACGTCCGCCGGAGGGCCGTCCAGGGGATGAGCCTTCGTCCTCGGGGGACCCCGCTAACACTGATCGTCGATGCGCTGGCCGACTCGGACTGGCGGGTGCGCCGTGAAGCAATTTCTCTGGCCGCGCAATCAAACGAGAAAGACGCACTCATCGATTCGCTCCTCGCCCGCCTCGTCGAGACCGACAACACCGGCCTCCGCAACGCCGCGATCGAAGTCCTCGGGATGGTGGCTCAAGGGCAGGCGCACAAATTTGCCGACGCGTTGGCTGCCACGGGCGGAGGTGAAGAGAAGTTCCTCGTGGAGGCAATGGGCAAGACGCGAGACCCTCGCATGATCGATCATTTGGAACCGTTGGTTCGGGGCTCCGACGGAAACGTAGCGGCTGCGGCGGTCGAAGCCTTGGTTTGCATCGGCGGTGGTCGCGCGGAGGCTCTTCTCAAGGAGCGCCTCTCGACGCCGCACCTGTTTCTTCGAATTTCGATTCTCGAAGGGCTTACCCGACTTGGTACGCGGCTGACCTGGACCGAGCTAGCACCCGCGGTGGATGACGCGATCGTTCGTAGAATCTCCGCTGAGCTTCTCGGAAGAACCGGCGAGCCCGAGGCGCTGGAGTTTCTTCTCGACCTCGCCACGGACCCGTCACCTCAAACCTCGTCCGCGGCCATTCGCGCCATCGCGCTGCTTGCAAGTGAAACTCAGGCCGACAGGCAGGAGCTGATCGACCGACTGAGCGCATCAAGCGAATTGTTCCGGCGTGCGCTTCACGAGGCCCTGCTCCACGGCGATACTCCGACACGGCAGGGGGCCGCCCACCTGGCAGTGCTGTGCCGAGACGAGAGCTCACTCGAAGCCGTCCTCCAAGCGGTTGCCGATGACGTGGTCAGCCCGGAAACGGTCGTCGCGCTTCGGGCGTCGGGAAGTGCGCTCATCGATTCGCTTCTCATGCAGCGAGGCGCGGAGCCGCGAGTTTGGGCAATCGCGCTCGAGCTCGCTGCCGAGCTCAGCTACCGGCACCTGGACGAGGTGCCGGTCGCCACCCGCGATCGCATTCGAAGCCTGATCGAGAGAGACCTGGCCGACGCGACGGACGCTGTCCGGGCGGCGGCCGCAGAGAGCCTTCTGTGGTGGGGCGACCCGCGCGATTGCCGAGCACTCGTCCAATGCCTGAGCAGTCCGGCCCATCAGGTTCGTGCCGCGGCGACCAGCGCACTCGAAGGGCTGGCTGAGCGAGTGCCCGACGCCGTCGAAGAGGCGCTTGGAGAGGCCGATCTCGATGGGCCCGGTGGCGCCGACATCGCCCACGTTCTCTCACGGCTCGCTTCGCCTCGCGCCGAAGAGCTTCTCAAGCGCGGCCTGCACAGTAGCGAACCTCGGACGCGGAGAGCCGCGGTGCAAGCGCTGGCGATCGCCAACACAAGCGACATGGCGCAGTTGATCGGATATGCGGTTGCCGATGAAGACATCGACGTCCAAATCGCGGCAGTACAAACGCTCGGCCAAATGAGCACGACGGAGGCCAATGGCCCTCTTCGTACCGCGCTCGACTCCCCATTTGCTCCGACGCGCGCTGAGGCGGCTCTGGCCCTCGGACGGCGTGAAGCCAACGGGGCCATCCCCCGCATTCGCGCGCTGTTGGAAGACAGGGAGCCGGTCGTCGTATCTGCAGCCCTGGATGCCCTCGCCTGGTTGGGAGATTCCGAAGTAGCGACAGCCGTTGAGCGTGCGCTTTCGCACGCGGACGACGAGATTTTCCAAGCCGGACTTCGCGCTGCCCGAACGTTGCCGGTCCATCACGCCGAGCGGCTCGTGAGCCGAGGCCTCGTGCATCCGGCCTGGAACGTTCGAATGTTGGCGATCAAGTTGCTGCTCGACCTCGACACCGAGCACACCCGAGCGCTCTTGCGCCGTGCCTTGACGGACGAGACCGATTCCATGGTCAGGCACGCGATCGAGAGCGGCCTTCGGCTAGGTGCGTGACGTGACCTTGCTACACGACGCAGGTCCGAGTCTGAGCCTGAGGGAATTCCGTCTGATCCGGGATTTCATCAACCGATTCTGTGGGATCTACTTCGCCGACGACTCCGCGTACCTCGTCCAAAGGCGTCTGCGCGAGCGACTTCGCGAGCTGGGAGTCGCGGGTTTCGGGGAGTACTACCGTTACTTGCAGTACCACCCAAAGGCGGAAAGAGAGCTCGAGGCTGCCGCCGAGGTTCTGACGACCAACGAGACCTATTTTTTCCGCGAACCGTACCAGCTCAGAGCCTTCACCGATGAGATCTTACCGGCGGTGCGCGCGCGCGCGATTGCGCGCGGGTCGAAGCGGCTCGACGTTTGGAGCGCGGGATGCTCGAGCGGCGAAGAGGTCTTCACGATCGCGATGCTCGTCGATGCCAGCGGGCTCTTCGATGGCTGGGACGTCCGTGTCTTCGGAAACGACATCTCGCGTCGAGTCCTGACCAAGGCGCGTGGGGCGACCTACGGCGCCGCCAGTTTCAGGGCTATGATCCCCGACTACGAGAAGTACTTCATCGAAACCGACGACGGGAGGCAAGTACACCCGCGCATCCGCGCGATGTGCCACTTCGGCCATCTGAACCTGATGAATCAGCGGCGCGCCGCAATCGTTGGGCGCGTTGACGTAACCTTCTGCCGAAACGTCCTGATCTATTTCGACGACGCTTCGCGCAGAAAGGTATTGGAAACCATCTACCAGCGGCTGAACCGTGGGGGCTACTTGCTGCTGGGCCACAGCGAGTCGCTCCTCCGTTCCAGCACCGCGTTCGAGATCACGCAGCTCACCACGGACATCGTCTACCGGCGCCCGATCCCGTTCACCGACATGCCCCCAAGGTTCATTTAGGTGAGACAGCTCCGCGCCCTCGTCGTAGACGACTCTTCGCTGAATCGCCGCACAATCGCGGCAATTCTCGGAGACATCGCTGGAATCTCTGAGGTCGACGTTGCGCGCGACGGCGCAGACGCCCTGCGAGTGGTCGAAACCAGTCCACCCGACTTCATCACTCTGGATCTGGAAATGCCGCGCCTCGATGGCTTCGAGTTCCTTCAACTTCTGATGGACCGTCATCCGCTCCCAGTCGTCGTGGTGTCAGGTTTTTCGGCAAAAGAAAACATCTTCCGTGCGCTCGAGCTCGGGGCGATCGATTTCATCGAAAAGCCACATGGGGTGGACGCTCCTCTCGAGATTTTGCGAGACCAGCTCGTCGAGAAGGTGCGTGTCGTCCAGCAGCTATCGCCGCTCGCCCTCCAACACGACCTTGCGGATGTCGCTGGACTCGAAGCGGACGTCGGTACGCCGAAGCGTCAATTACGGGAGCCTACCGTGCTCAAGAGGGTGCCCTCCAAGGTCATCGTGATTGGCGCATCGACCGGCGGGCCTCGCGCGCTGGTCACGCTGTTCCGTCACCTACGCGACGATCTCGACGCCGCAATGGTGGTCGCTCAACACATGCCCCCGCGGTTCACGCAGACCTTTGCAGACAGGCTCGACAAGACAGGCCTCACCCGGGTTTCGGAGGCCAAAGGCTATGAGCGACTCGCTCGCGGGCACGCGTACGTTTGCCCGGGAGGCCGTTGTATCGAGGTGGTCCCCTCCGACCGCGGCCCGGTGATTCGGGTCGTTGCGCCCGATCCAGGCTCTCACTACGTCCCATCGGTCGATCGGCTGTTCAGCTCCGCAGCTCGCGTGCTCGGCGACAAGGCTATTGGTGTCGTGCTCACTGGCATGGGAGACGACGGTGCGAAGGGAGCACGCGACATCTTCTCGCAAGGAGGAAGCGTTCTGGTCGAGTCTCCAGAAACCGCAGTGGTGTCCGGCATGCCCATGGCCGTGCAGCGGGCTGGAGTGCAGCATCATTCACTCGGGATTTGGGCTTTGGGGGACATGCTCTCGGAGCTAACCCGGCCAAGCAGGCGATGAGGCTCGAACTTTGAGCATGACGCTTCGTATCGTAGGATTGGGTTAGCCATGCAACGGTACCGCTGCCTCGTAGTCGAAGACTCCAAGACGATGCGCAACATGTTGGCGGAGTCCCTGATGCGAATCCCTGGAATGGAAGTCGTCGAGGCCGACAATGGGCTAGCGGGTATCCGCGCGTTGGCCGCGGGGCAGTTCGATCTCGTATTGACCGACGTCAACATGCCGGTGATGGATGGACTCAAGCTCGTGCGGCACGTCCGAGGCGACCCACGCCACGAAAAGACCCCAATCGTGATCATAACGACGGAGAATGCGCCAAACGACCGCGACCGCGCGATGGCACTTGGAGCCAACGCCTACATCGAAAAACCAATTCAAGCCCCGCGAGTGATTCGTGCGGTCAAGAAGCTGCTCAAGGTTTGACAGTCATGCGCGACGAAGAGGAACCGTCAAAGGGAAGAGGCATCTTGCATCCCGAGGGAATGCGAGCAACGAGAGACGTTGCTGTTGGTGTCGTTCACGAAATCAATAACACCCTCAGTGTAATCATCGGCAATGCGCATCTTGCCAAGAAGCACGCTTCAGACCCTGCTGCGATGGAGAAGTACATGGGGGAAGTCCGGAACGCTGCAGAAGAGGGGCGCGAGCTCATGCGTGGCCTCGCTGCTTTCGCTGGCGACGAACCACTCCAAACGCGTGTCCTTTCTCTGAACGACCTCGTGAGAAACGCGGCATCGGGCCTGGAGGTCGCCATCACGTTCGACCTGAGTGCCCGAGATCCAGTGGCCCGAGTCAACCTTTGGCTGGCCCAGGACGCCCTGGGCAGGCTGATTGAATTCATGGCAGCGACAAAGACAGTTGCATCGATCCGAATCGCAACTCGCGTGGTCGGATCTGCGGCGGTGTTGACGATCGAAGACGATGGCGTGAGCCCGAGCGAACGAGACCTTCGAACGATATTTACACCGTTCGCCAAGATCGACCGTCGTCCCAACGCAAAGCTCGGGCTCGCAAAAATGGCGAGCCTGGCATTTCGCTCCGCGGGTTTCGTCACCGCTGGCTTGCGTGAACCGCACGGGCTTCGCATCGTCTTGACCCTGCCCGTCGACGGGGATTCGCCGTCAGGTGACGGTCCAGGTATGCCCTTGCCGCAGCAAGGCGTGTAGATCCGGCTCTCCGAAGCGCTCTTCGGCTAGCTCGCGCTGCGTTTCGACGCTCTCGTTGTAAACCGGACCCTGATGACGGTACAGAACGCCCAGTGCGACGACGTCGGGGAGGTCGGTGAGCATCCAGGCGAGCTGGTTGTTGGTTTCGTCGTGGATGACGATGTCTTGCTCTGTCACGCCGTCCTCGCCGATGGTCACGACTTCGAGGCTGAGTGTCTTGGTGTTGAGGCGAAGGCCCTTCTCGCCGTTTGCACCGAACGTCATTGGCCGTCCGTGCTCGAGCCACAGCTGGTACGCAGGGCCTGTCTTTCGATCGGTCACGAGATCGAACACGCCGTCGTTGAAGACTGGGCAGTTTTGCAGAATTTCGATGAACGCTGCGCCCTTGTGCTCCCGCGCCGCCGTCAGAGCTTCGGGAAGTTTCTTGGAGATATCGAATGCGCGCGCGACGAAGGTCGCGCCGGCGCCCAATGCAAATCGCGTTGGTACTACGGGCTGATCGATCGAGCCGAGCGGGCTCGACGGCGTGACCTGCCCGACCTGCGAGGTGGGCGAGTACTGCCCCTTGGTGAGGCCGTAGATCTGGTTGTTGAACAACATGACCTGTAGATCGATGTTTCGTCGAAGGACGTGGAGCAGATGGTTGCCTCCGATGCTCAGGCCGTCGCCGTCACCGGTGATCACCCAAACGTCGAGCTCGGGGTTGGCGAGCTTGACGCCGGTTGCGACCGCAGGCGCGCGCCCGTGAATCGTGTGGAAGCCGTAGGTGTTCATGTAGTAGGGGAAGCGGCTCGAGCAGCCGATGCCCGAGATGAACACCGTGTTCTCCGGCGTCGACCCGAGGCTTGGAAGGGTGCGCTGCACGGCTGCAAGGATCGCGTAGTCGCCGCAGCCGGGACACCAGCGCACCTCTTGGTCGGAGGTAAAATCCTTGCGCGAGTATTCTTTCTTTGGAGAGTTGGGGCTCATTCTGCGCTCCGTTGAAGTCGCTCTTCCACCGATTCGACGAGGCCGGCGACTCGGAATGGCTGCCCCGTCACTCGCGTGAGGCTCTCGGCAGGGACAAGGAACTCCGCCCGAAGCAGCATCGTGAGCTGCCCGAAGTTGAGCTCCGGCACCAACACGCTGTTGAAGGAGCGCAGTAGATCGCCAAGCCCTTCAGGCAGCGGCCAGATGTTCCTGAGGTGGAGATGAGAAACGTCGTGGCCTCGCTCGCGTAGGACCGCCACTGCCTGACTGATCGCGCCGTAGGTCGAGCCCCAGCCGACCACCAGCAAGTCGCCTTCGCCCTCGCCCTGGTCGACCTTCGCACGCTCGATGTCCCTAGCGATTCCAGCCACCTTCTGGTGACGAATCTTGGTCATCCGGTGGTGGTTGTGCGGGTCATATGAAATGTGCCCGGTGGTGCGGTCCTTTTCGAGGCCGCCAATGCGGTGCTCCAGGCCGGGCGTGCCTGGAATCGCCCAAACGCGAGCGTGCGTTTGTTCGTCGCGAAGGAACGGGTGGAAACCCTCCGGGTCACGATGAAACTGGACTGGGAATGGTCGCAGCGCATCGAGGTCTGGGAGCGGCCATGGCTCCGCGCTGTTGGCCAGATAGCCATCGCTGAGCAAGATGACCGGTGTCATGTATTTCACGGCCATTCGAACCGCTTCGATCGCCATATAGTAACAGTCACCGGGCGTTGCAGCGGCCAAGACCACGAGGGGCGCGTCGCCGTTGCGCCCCACGACAGCCTGGAAGAGGTCGGACTGCTCTGTCTTCGTGGGCAGCCCCGTCGACGGCCCTCCTCGCTGCACGTTGACGATCACCAAGGGCAGCTCGGCGGCAATCGCCAGACCGATCGCTTCGGATTTCAACGCGATGCCTGGTCCCGATGTCCCCGTCACTCCGACCGAGCCGCCAAAGCTCGCACCAACCGCCGCGGCAACCGCCGCGATTTCGTCTTCGGCTTGAAAGGTCGTCACGCCAAAATGCTTGAGGCGCGCCAACTGGTGCAAGAGGCTCGAGGCGGGGGTGATCGGGTACGAGCCGTACATCATCTTCAGGCCGGCAAGCCGTGCACCGGTGACGAGCCCCCAGGCGGTGGCTTCATTGCCGCTGACGTTTCGGTACTCGCCGGGCGTCAGATGGGCGGCCGGCACCTCATAGGCGTGGATTCCGTGCGGCAATTCCGCGTTCTCGCCATAGATGTGACCGGCGTTGAGCGCAGCGATGTTTGCCTCGGCCACCTTGGGATTCTTCGCGAACTTGTTCTTGAGCCACTCGACC
>RCNF010000716.1_pt1 | contig 17775 bp, 18 predicted proteins | sample 2041311 | NCBI WGS metagenome assembly RCNF01 (sample SAMN09708228, study PRJNA481090) | Marine sediment metagenome, whole genome shotgun sequencing project. | biome: marine sediment; feature: ocean; material: sediment; isolation source: Sewage treatment plant 2 marine sediment (STP2) ... | reverse complement strand
GGATTGAGCTATCGTCAACTGGTGGACCGGTGCCGCATGAGCCGAGCCTGCGACCTTCTGTCGGGGTCTGCGGCGAACGTCGAAGATATAAGCCGGGAGGTGGGATACTCTTGCACGCCTCATTTCACCCGGGCATTTTCGAGAGTGCATGATATCACACCATCCGAATTCCGGATGACACATCAACACAAGTTGTCCGCTGCGTGAGCACGCGCTGATACCCGATAGCCAAAAGGCGGACGGCCGCTGCTGGCCTGAATTGGGCTTTCCTGCCTTGGTAGCGTTTTGAAATTCAAGTCATCAGAACCTCTTGCTTCGCCTCGCCTGCTCCCCTCGATTTTGTTGTGAAAAGGGAACGCAACGGTCTGCATACATGCAATGGTTGGTCCAGGTCTTGGCGCCTGCTTGAATCACTTATGACTGCATGCCGTGGCTCAGCTCGGGTCAGGGACAAAAGCCCGGCCCCCAAATCGTCAGCTACTTCGTTCAGCGCCCTGCCTCTGGTCAGTGCAAGCCGGACCGCTTCGCGACGAAATTCTGACGTCGGTCTGTTTCCACGGGACATTGAAAAGCCCCCGGTTCCTCTGTTGGGGCTCTCCACATTTTCGAGGTAATTCCAATCATCACGCCGTTTGTCGGGAAATGGTAACGACAAGCGTTTTGGAGTGTATAACAATTACGGACATAAAGCGCTGAACCAATTTTGACCGCGTTCCTGCATCTTAATTTCCGTCTCCAAGGTGAAAAACCAAAATGAGAAGAGTAACCGCGATACCGGCCCTCCTATGTGCAGCAATAGCCATTGGTAAGCCGGATACTGTGCTGGCTCAAGAAGTGACCTTTAGCTATGGGGTCGACATTACATCAAACTATATCTCGAAAGGCACCACGCAGACGGACGACAAGCCCGCCTTGCAACCTTATATCGAGGTTGGTTACGGGCTGTTTTATGCTGGTTTGTGGGGGTCAAATGTGGACTTCGGCGCTACGGACATCGAACTGGATGTCTATTTCGGATTTGCGCAAAGTTGGGGCGATGTCGATTTCGACATCGGTTTCGCGCAGTATCTTTACCGCGACGACAGCACAAATTATGGCGAAGTCATCATCCAGGCAGATTGGGGCGCGTCAGATCGGGTGACCCTTGGGTTGGATTACTACCGTGAAGTTTATTTTGACGAGAACTGGTTTCACTTGGGCGCGTCGCTGTCGGGACTGCCTTGGGAACTGACGCTTTCAGGTGGCATCGCGTCTGATTTTGGTTCGCGCGATTTGGGGTCTGACAAAAACGTATGGGACATCGGTTTGAGCCGCGATATCACAGACAATGTTAGTATCAGTCTGGACGCTTACGGTGGCAATCTGGATGACGAAACCCTGGTTCTGACCTTGTCATTCTTCAACTGATTGCATCGTAGATGACACCTTTGACTAAGACTTGGTTTGCGCATCAAGGAGCCGAACAATGAAGCTTAAGTTTCCAACCGCTTATACAATCCTTTTTGCGCTTATTGCAGTCGTCGCCATTGCGACCCATTTTGTGCCTGCTGGTAAATATGATCGCGTGATGAACGAGGAACTTGGCAAAGAAGTCCCTGTGCCTGGCACGTATCATGTTGTGGAATCCACTCCTCAGGGCTTTTTCGATGTTATACTGGCTCCGATTGCAGGTTTCTACGATCCAGTGAGCTACGATGCGCGCGCGATCGACGTGGCTTTGTTTGTTCTCATAATTGGCGGCTTTCTGGGTGTTGTGACCAAGACAGGTGCTATTGATGCCGGCATTGCGCGTGCGATGGTGCGCCTTGAGGGGCGGGAGAAGTGGATGATCCCGATCCTCATGGCGCTCTTTGCCGCAGGGGGCACGATTTATGGCATGGCCGAGGAATCGCTGGCATTCTATGCACTGATAATCCCAGTCATGGTTGCGGCGCGATACGATGCGCTTACCGGAGTGGCCATTATCATGCTGGGAGCGGGCGTGGGCACGTTGGGATCGACCATCAATCCTTTTGCCACTGTGATTGCATCTGAAGCAGCCGGCGTTCCGTTTACGGACGGGATCGCCCTTCGGTTCGGGCTTTTGGCGATGTGTTGGCTGGCCTGTGTAGCCTACGTCATGCGCTACGCCGAACGGGTCCGAGCCAATCCTGATCTATCTATCGTGGCCGACAGACGCGAAAGCAACGAAGCGCATTTCCTGAAGGGTCGGAACGAGGGTGAGAGTGCGCCTGAGTTTACCGGCAAACATGGTATTATCCTGATCGTCTTTGCTGCTAGCTTTGCCGTCATGATCTGGGGTGTCTCTGTAGGCGGCTGGTGGATGGCCGAAATGTCGGCGTTGTTTATCGTAGCAGCCCTTGTGGTTGGCGTGATTGACTGGATGGGCGAAGAAGAGTTCACATCGACCTTTGTCGACGGCGCCCGTGATCTGCTTGGTGTCGCATTGGTTATCGGTATTGCCCGCGGCATTGTTGTGGTGATGGATGCAGGCAACATGACCGACACGATCCTGTTCTGGGCCGAAGGCGCGGTCAGCGGTCTGGGCGAGATCGCCTTTATCAACACCATGTTCGGGTTGCAGGCTGGGCTGTCGTTCCTTGTTCCATCCTCTTCTGGTCTGGCGGTGTTGACGATGCCGATCATGGCGCCGCTGGGCGATTTCTCTGGCGTTGAACGGTCCTTGATCGTGACGGCATTTCAATCCGCCAGTGGTTTGGTGAATCTCTTCAACCCGACCTTTGCCGTTGTGATGGGGGGGCTCGCGTTGGGCCGAGTACCCTATGAGCGCTGGCTAAAGTTCATAGCCCCGCTGTTGTTGATCCTTGTCGTCATCATCATGGCCGGGCTCAGTATTGCGACGGTCCTTTAGAACATGACAGCTGCAGAAATCATCCCCACGGCCCAGCCAAGTAGCAAAGCATCGCTTGGCCTATGGATGTGTACGGCCTTGGTCGTGGGCAATATGATCGGGTCTGGCATATTCTTGCTGCCGTCCTCGTTGGCTGCGTTTGGGCCAATTTCCTTGGTCGGGTGGATTGTGACGGCCGGTGGTGCGATTGCGCTTGCTTTAATTTTTGGCCGTCTTGCAACCACGACTCCCAAAACCGGCGGACCTTATGCCTATGCGCGCGAAGGGTTTGGAGATTTCGCAGGTTTCCTGATTGCCTGGGGATATTGGATTGCCTTGTGGTCGGGCAATGCTGCCGTTGCGGTCGCTTTCGCAGGGTATTTTGGCTATTTGGTGCCATTTGTCGGTGAAAGTCAGATTGCCGGGCTTGTGGCCGCGCTTGGCCCGATCTGGCTGCTGACATGGATGAACATTCGCGGTGTCCAAGAGGCGGGTATCATCCAGCTTGTTACGACAGTGATGAAACTGGTCCCGATCCTTGCGCTGATCGTGTTTGGTGTGGCCTATATCGACACCGCCAACTTTACCCCCGTCAATGTCAGTGGCCAATCCGCGATATCCGCGATATCCGCCTGCGCTGCGCTGACATTGTGGGCCTTCATAGGTCTGGAATCGGCCACCGTCCCCGCAGGGGATGTGGTGGAGCCCGAACGCACTATTCCTCGGGCAACGATCATCGGTACCTGTTTGGCGGCCGTTGTCTATATTGGTGTGACGGTCGTGGCATTAGGCGTGATGCCGTCTGAGCAACTGGCCGGAACCAACGCGCCGCTGGCCGTAGTGGCCGGTGTCATGTGGGGCGCTGGCGGGGCCACGTTCATTGCAATCGGTGCGTGCATCTCGACTTTCGGCACTCTGAACGGCTTCACCATGCTCACGGGTCAGGTCCCTCTGGGCGCAGCTCGTGACGGTATCTTTCCCAAACCCTTTGCCCGCCTGTCGCGCACCGGCACGCCTGCATTTGGATTGATCGTTTCAAACCTGCTGGCCAGTGGGTTGATCATGATGAACTATACCGAAAGCCTGTCGGAGCAGTTTGAATTCATCATCCTTCTGGCGACACTCTCGACATTGGTCCCTTACCTGGTCTGCTCTTTGTGCGAACTTATGATCAGCGTCACCACGGGGCGAAAAATCGCTGAAAATCAATCCTTTAAAGTTGTTACACTTGCCAGCGTAGGGTTTTTGTATTCCATTTGGGCGATCTACGGCGCGGGCCGCGATGTGGTGTTCTGGGGATTTTTACTGCTTGTGATGGGTTTACCCATTTACGTCTGGCTGCGGTGGCAAGCCAGTATCTCAACCTCCAAGGAGATGATTTAATATGACCGGATTTGGCGCACATTCTGAGATTGGAAAACTTCGCAAAGTGATGGTTTGCGAACCAGGGCTGGCGCATGCGCGGCTGACTCCCTCTAATGCGGCTGAGCTTTTGTATGATGACGTCCTTTGGGTGCATCAGGCACGCACGGATCACGCCGATTTCCGCTTGAAGATGGAAGAACGTGGCGTTGAGGTGTTGGAATTCCATGCGCTGCTGACGGAGACCGTCAAAGATGCAGAAGCACGCAAATGGATACTTGACCGTCGTATCACCGAAAATCAGGTGGGCATCGGCATGCTGGACGAGCTGCGAGGCTGGATGAACGAGATGCCTGCGGAGAGTCTGGCGGTGCATCTGATCGGCGGTATCACGGTGCCGGATTTGCCATTCAAACCAGCCGGTTGGTTCGGCGGGTATCTGGGCAATTCGGGGTTCGTTATCCCGCCCATTCCCAACACCCAGTTCACCCGTGATAACAGTTGTTGGATTTATGGCGGCGTGACTGTCAATCCGATGTACTGGCCTGCACGCCGACCCGAGACGCTTCTGGTGACTGCTATCTACAGATTCCACCCAGACTTCAAAAATGGTGACTTTGAAATCTGGTGGGGCGACCCCGATGACGACCACGGTCCTGCGACGGTTGAGGGTGGCGACGTCATGCCGTGGGGCAATGGCACCGTCTTAATCGGCATGGGCGAACGCACCACTCCGCAAGCGGTGGGCCAGGTGGCGAGAGCGCTTTTTGACAAAGGTGCCGCCGAGCGCGTGGTTGCATGCCTGATGCCGCGCAGCCGGGCTGCGATGCATTTGGATACCGTCTTCAGCCATTGTGACCGCGAGACCGCGACCGCTTTTGTCGAAGTGTGTGATGAAGTCAAATGCATCAGCCTGCGCCCGGGCGACAAGGCAGGCACGATGGATTTTCACGAGGAAAAAGACCACCTCTTTAAGGTTGCGGCCGATTGTCTTGGTATCAAGAAGCTGAATATCGTCCAGACTGGCGGGGATTCATTCAACCAGGAACGTGAGCAATGGGATGATGGCAACAACGTTGTGGCCTTGGAGCCTGGCGTCGTCGTCGGCTATGATCGCAACACCTACACCAATACGTTGCTGCGCAAGGCGGGCGTTGAAGTGATTACGATTCCTGGGGCCGAACTGGGCCGTGGGCGGGGTGGCGGGCATTGTATGACATGCCCGATTTGGCGTGATCCGGTGGATTATTAATAAGGAGAGATTGACATGGCGTTTAACCTAAAAGGGCGTAGTTTCCTTAAGCTACTGGATTTCGACCAGCGCGAATTGCGTTATCTTCTGGATTTGTCCCGCGACCTGAAGCGGGCAAAATATGCAGGCTCAGAAATCCAGCATCTCAAAGGCAAGAACATCTGCCTGATTTTCGAGAAGTCTTCGACCCGGACAATGTGTGCGTTTGAAGTGGCGGCAATGGATCAGGGGGCGTTCGTTACCTATCTGGGGCCATCGGGATCGCAGATCGGTCACAAGGAAAGCATGAAAGACACCGCCCGTGTGTTGGGCCGCATGTTTGATGGCATTGAATATCGTGGCTTTGGTCAGGATCTGGTGCAGACTCTGTCGGACAACTCTGGCGTGCCTGTGTTCAACGGACTGACGGATGAATTCCACCCGACCCAGATGTTGGCTGACCTGCTAACGATGCAGGAATATGGCGAGAAGCCCCTGCACGATATCAAATACGCTTATGTCGGCGATGCGCGCTCCAACATGGGCCACTCGCTGATGATCGCTGGCTGTATGATGGGCATGGATGTGCGTATCGCCTCGCCCAAAGAACTGTGGCCCGCCGACGAATTCCGAGGCCCTGCGGAAGAAGCAGCGGCGACAAATGGCGCCACCCTGACCATTACCGAAGACCCGGCACAGGCCGTTGACGGCGTAGATTTCATCCATACGGACGTGTGGGTGTCGATGGGCGAGGCGAAAGAGGTTTGGGAAAGCCGGATCAAGCAACTGACACCTTATCAGGTGAATAGCAGTTTGATGGCGGCGGCGAACAACCCGAATGTCAAATTCATGCACTGCCTGCCGGCCTTCCATAATACGGAAACCGTGGTTGGGCAGGATATCTTTGACAAGTTCGGCATCACTGAAATGGAAGTGACCGAGGACGTGTTCGAAAGTCCGGCGGGCATTCAGTTCGAGCAGGCCGAAAACCGGATGCACACGATCAAGGCTGTTCTCGTAGCCACGCTGGGGGCCTGAGCGATGCGTATCGTCACAGCACTTGGCGGCAACGCACTTCTGCGACGTGGTCAGGCGCTGACAGCAGAGAACCAGCGCGAGAATACCGCCGTTGCGGCGGAAGCACTGGCTCAGATTGCTGAGGATCATCAATTGATTGTGACCCACGGCAATGGCCCGCAAGTTGGATTGCTGGCCCTGCAGGGCAACGCCTACAAACCCGATGAGGCCTATCCGCTGGACGTGCTTGGGGCTGAAACCGAAGGCATGATCGGCTATATGATCGAGCAGGAATTGGGCAATCGTCTCCCTCAGGAAACGCCGCTTGCGACGCTGCTCACCATGATCGAGGTGCACGCGGATGATCCGGCCTTTTCTGATCCGACCAAGTTCATTGGACCTGTTTATGAGAAAGCGGAGGCTGAGCGGTTGGCTGCTGAAAAAGGCTGGGAAATCCGTGCGGACGGCGACAAATGGCGCCGCGTTGTGGCGTCCCCGCTGCCGCAACGCATCTTTCAAATCAGACCGATCAAGTGGTTGGTCGAAAAGCAGACGATCGTGATTTGCGCAGGCGGCGGCGGTATTCCAACCGCCTATGATGCGGACGGTAATCTTGGAGGGATCGAGGCAGTAATCGACAAAGACCTCGCGTCTGAACTCCTTGCGCGCGACACCGAGGCTGATCTGTTTATTTCGGCCACGGATGCGGAATGTGTCTATCTGGATTGGGGTACTGACACCCAACGCGGCATCAAAACTGCAACGCCTGATGCTATGGACGATTATGATTTTGCCGCCGGGTCAATGGGGCCAAAAGTTGATGCTGCTTGCCAGTTTGCCCGCCGAACCGGCAAGGCGGCGGCGATCGGCGCATTGGCAGATCTTAAAGACATTGTTGCTGGTGAAAAAGGCACGACGATCCGCGTTGATGCTGGTGAAACGGTGTTTCATTCATGAAAGGGCAGGGGGACGCAGGCGATGACACGTGATCTGGTCAAATACTCCCGTGTGTTGGAGATTGTTGGCGACACGCTCAAGGTGCATGTCCCGGAAGGCGCGGGCACAAACACCGTCGTTCGATTTGGTGATCTGGCCGTGGTCGAAAGCGTCGATGGCGCAAAATCACTGGCGCAGGTGATCAATATGAACCGCGACGTGGTGTCGCTCCAGGTGTTTTCTGGGACAAAGGGCATATCCACGGGCGCGACGGCCACGTTTCTGGGCCACCCGATGCAAACGCCCTATTCTGACAACATCCTTGGACGAGTGTTTGATGGTGCGGGTGAACCGATTGATGGCGGGCCGGATGTATCATCCGAGCCGCGCTACAACATCGGCGGCCCTTCGGTGAATCCGTCTGAACGGGTCGTACCCAAGAAAATGATCCGTACGGATGTACCGATGATCGACATCTTCAATTGTCTTGTCGAAAGCCAGAAAATACCGATCTTCTCGGTGTCGGGCGAACCTTTCAACCCGTTTCTGGCTCGCATCGGCATTCAGGCCGACGCCGATATTGTGGTCTTTGGCGGCATGGGTTTGATTTTCGATGACTACTATACTTTCCGTAAGTCGTTTGAGGATGCTGGCGTGTTCTCGCGCACCATCATGTTCGTAAATCAGGCCTCTGACCCACTGGTCGAACGTCTGCTGGTTCCGGACATGGCGCTGGCTGTGGCTGAAAAATTTGCGGTGGAGGAGGGCAAGCGTGTGCTGGTGCTTCTGACCGATATGACGGCCTATGCCGACGCCATGAAAGAAGTCGGGATAAGTCAGGAACGTGTGCCATCAAACCGCGGTTACATGGGCGATCTTTATAGTCAGCTAGCGCGGCGATATGAGAAAGCCTGCGACTATGCGAAAGGTGGATCGGTTACCATTCTGGCCGTGACCACCATGCCCGGAAATGATGTGACCCATCCGGTTCCCGACAATACAGGGTATATCACGGAAGGTCAGTTCTATCTGCATTCCGGTGTGATCGACCCGTTTGGCAGCCTTTCGCGGTTGAAACAAAACGTCATCGGCAAGGTCACGCGTGAGGATCACAGCCAGATTATGAATACGATGATCCGTTTCTATTCAGAGGCCCGCGATGCGGCCCAGAAGCAAGCCATGGCCTTTGAGCTGTCAGAGTATGACAATCAAGTACTGAAGTTTGGCGACCTGTTTCGCGAACGGTTCATGGACATCAACGTCTCCATTCCTCTGGAGGAGGCGCTGGACCTGTGCTGGACGACGTTGGCCGAATGCTTTGAGCCAGAACAGCTTTTGATGAAACAGAACCTGATCGACACCTATTTCCCGAAAGGCAGTGATGGCGCGGTTGCAGCTGAATAAATCCTCGCTCGCTCGCGAAATGGGGCAGCTCAAAATCTATGAGCGGTTTTTGCCGTCTTTGGATCTGAAGCGGCAGCAACTCATGGGTGAGAAGGCCAAAGCTGTCGCAGCTATCGCTGAGATGGAGGCAAAGGTTGCAGAGCTTGCGGCGCAGGTTGGGCGTGACGTGCCGATGCTGGGCAATGCGGGCGTTGATCTGCACGGGTTGGTACGCCTGACGGATTATCAACTTGGCACCGAAAATGTCGTCGGCACGCAGCTTCCGTTTCTTGAAAAGATCGAGGTCGAGGTGTGGCCCTATTCGCCGATGACCAAACCCCATTGGGTCGATGACGTCGCCCGACTTTTGCACGACATGCTTGAGGCGCGGTTGCGGGTTCAAGTGGCCCGCCAACGGGTCGAGGCTTTGTCAAAGGCCGTCGATGTTATCACGCAGCGGCTGAACCTGTTTGACAAGGTGCTGATCCCGAGCGCGCGAGCCAATATCAAGAAAATCAGGATTTATCTGAGCGATGCCGACATGCAGTCTGTGGTGCGCTCGAAGATTTCCAAACGCAAACGGGCCGCGGCATGAGTGTCGCGCAGTTAAAGAAGCTCTCGCTGGCCGGGCGCAGAATGGACAAGGACAGAGCGTTAAAGCAGGTGCAGGCGCTGGGTGCCATGCATCTACTTCCATTGTCCCCCGCAGAGTCCCACCCGGAAAAAGTCGTCAGTCGTGAAGCAGAGGACGCTTACAAAGCCCTGCGGTTTTTGTCCGTTGTTCCGAACCCGCGCCGTCAGGTGCGCAGCGACCACGCCTTCGATGTCCAGGCTTTTGTCGAGAAAATCCTTGCGCTGAAGGACGACCTGCGCGCGGCCCGTGACAAGCGGGATTTTCTGGCACATCGTATCGCGACCATGCAGCCATGGGGAGACTTTTCGTTCCCGCCCAAGGATGTAATGGCCGGGTTACGTCTTTGGTTCTACCAACTGCCCCTCAAACAACGCGATAGCCTTGAGGCGGTTGATCTGCCTTGGCAAATCGTGGGCGACGATCATCAGTTCGCCTATGTCGTCTTGCTCGCAGAGGATGAACCGGCGTCCGATGTTCTGCCCGTCCCGCGCGTGCATACCGGTGACAAACCTATCGCGGTGCTTGAAGCAGTGCTGGACGAGACCGAGATTGCAATTGAAAGCCTGCAAGGCGACCGGATGGCGCAAACGCGGTTTGTTACGCTCTTGCGCGCCAGTCTGTCAGAGGCTGAGACCGCCGCCGAACTGTCCTTTGCCAAAACCCAAACGTTGGACAATCAGGATCTGTTCGCCGTTCAGGGATGGGTGCCCGAGGACAGGATCGCAGAGATGGAAGAAGCTTGCGATACCCTTGGGCTGGCCGTGCTGATCGAAGACCCAAGCTGGGACGAAACCCCGCCCACACTGCTTGAACAGCCAGAGAGCGAGGCCGCAGGTGTCGATCTGGCGATGTTCTATCAGGTCCCGCATTATCGCGGATGGGATCCGACGCTGATGCTGGTCGTGTCCTTTGCCATCTTCTTTGCGATGATCATCGCCGACGCGGGATATGGCGTGGTGATCTTGCTAGGCCTTCTGGCGTATTGGAAACGCCTCGGTAGTGATGCCCATATGAAAGCCTGGCGACGGCTCGGCCTGATCCTCGCAGGCAGCACCATTGCTTACGGTGCCATTGTGGGTAGCTATTTCGGTGCCGCCCCACCCGATGGGTCGATATTCGCGGGCTTGTCGGTACTCGACCTCAATGACTTCGACACGATGATGCAACTGTCGATCATCGTCGGTGTCATCCACATCGCATTCGCCAATTTCATGGCATACCGCGTGAACCCTAAACGCAGCGGGCGGGCGAATCTTGGATGGATTGCCGTGTTGATAGGCGGGTTGTTGATCTGGCTGAGCGGGCAGACTGGGGTTTTCTTTTCGATCGGAATCGCATTTATGCTTGGTGGGTTGGCTACCATCATTGCCTTTACCAGTGAGCGGCCGATCACGACACGAATGGATTGGGCGTTGCGCATCTTTGATGGCGTAAAGCGTCTGAGCGGTCTGATGGGGGCTTTTGGCGACGTGCTGTCCTATATGCGGCTTTTTGCATTGGGGCTTGCCTCGGCGTCACTGGCGCTGACGTTTAATGATCTGGCGATGGACGTAATGGGGTCGAAGTCGGGCCTTGGCATCCTTGGTGGGCTTTTGATCCTGCTGATCGGACATTTGCTGAACTTCGGGCTCGGCATAATGAGCGGCGTCGTTCACGGGCTCCGGCTTAATTACATCGAATTTTTCAAATGGGGTTTGCCCGAGGAAGGCGTTGCTTTCCGGGCCTTTTCCCGCAAGGAGGTGCAGGAATGACTGAGTTCGTAATCGCGTTGGGGTGGCTTGGGATATATGCACCCATGGCGCTCGGGGCCGTGGCCAGTTCCATGGGGTGCTCTATCGCCGGGCAGGCCAGTATCGGCGCAATGCTGGAGACCGAGGGTGGCTACGGCCGCTTTGTCGGTATCTCGGCTTTTCCATCCACATTTGTGATCTATGGGATCGTCATCATGTTCACGTTGAACCGCGTGGTCACCGCTGAAAACGCGGGCGGCTTGTTCGGTATAGGCCTGCTGGCGGGTATCGCGCTTCTTTACTGCGGAATTTCGCAGGGACGCGCCTGTGCGGCAGCAATTAACGCGTCAAAGGAAAAGCCTGAAATCTTCGGTCTGGCGCTGGCACCAGCAGCCATCATCGAGGGCTTTGGCGTCTTCGCCTTTGTCTTCGCCCTGGTTCTCAGCGCGGGAATTCCGGCATGAACGCGCCCGAACAAAATGCGCGTGGCGTAGATGCGTTAATTGCTCAGTTGCGCTCAGACGGCATAGCTGCAGGCACGCAGGAAGCAGAGCGCATTGTGGCTGAGGCCAAGGCAGAAGCGGCTAAGGTAGTGGCAGCAGCCAAGACAAACGCGGACAAGGCGCTTAATGACGCACGTCTTGCCTCAGAGCGGTACGAGAGAGCCGGGAAGGAAGCGCTGAACACTGCCATGCGGGACGCGGTCCTGACAATGAAATCGACCTTGATGGCGCGGTTTGAATCAGACGTGCAGCGCATGGTTGCGAAAACGATGGCCGATCCCAAGATGTTGAAACAAATGGTGCTGGAACTAGTCGGTCGCGCGCGCGAGGATATCGGCGCTAATGAAGGGGCAGAGGTCATTTTGCCTGCTCAAGTTGTTGGCCCTGATGCAATCCGCGAAAACGCCGATGACATAAAGTCGGGCAAGCTGACAAAGTTTGTGCTGGGCCTCAGCCAGAAGATGCTTGAGGAGGGTGTGACGCTACATGCGTCGGACGATCTTCAGGGCGGCATCAAAGCCAAGCGGGGCAAGGACGGTATCCTTCTAGATATGTCTGATGGTGCGATTGCGTCCTTGCTGATGCAGCACCTTCAGCCGCGTTTTCGCGCCGTGCTCGAAGGTGTGATCAGGTAATCATGTCTGATCCGGATATATATACGGCCTTAGTCGCCAGTCTGCCCAGTTCAGAACGGCTTTTTGTTGCCAAACAGCCCCCTTTGTCGCGCCTGCGGCTGAACAAGCGACTGTCGGCACTCAGCCGCGAGGACGCCCAGACCCTCGCGTTGGTCGAAGGGCTGTTGAGCTGGTCCGAATACGGCATGGAAGACAACATTGACGTTGTCCTTGCCCGGGTCAAAGTCGCACTGCGCGATATCCATGAGCCCACTCTAAGGGCAATTGTGTTGGAACGAATGGAGTTGCGCACTGCCATCGCCGCTTTGCGAATGCGGCGCCGCGGCGACGCCGCCCCGACGGGCGTCTGGGGATACGGTCGCTGGACTCGCCACATTGTGACCAACTGGGCTGACCCAACGTTTCGGCTTGACGGGTCAATGCCCTGGCTACGTCACGCTGTGGCGCTGATGGAGCGCAAGGACCCGCTGGAGTTGCAACGTCATGTCCTTGAGGTGACCTTCAAACAGCTTCAGCGACATGCCGCAAATCACCAATTCGATTTCCAAGCGGTTGCAATCTACGTTCTTAAATGGAACATCTTTGATCGCTGGCAACAGTCTAATAGCGAAGCCGCAGCGCGTCGGTTTTCCGAACTCTCACTGGACGCGTTGCAGAATTTCCCCGATCTCATTCTGGAAGGAGAGGCGCAATGACGGCTTCATCCACCACCACCGCACGTGTCGTTGCGGTGCAAGATGACCTGGTTGAGATTGAGGCTTTGCCCGGTCCAGATGGTACGCCCGGTCCTTTGGTCAAAAACGAGGTGGTCTATATCCTGCCTAGTTTGTTAGGGGCGAATGGCCGTCAGGAACGTCTGAAAGCCGAGGTGCTGCGGGTGCGTGGCAATACGGCTGATGCGCAGGTTTATGAAAGCACCCAAGGCGTAGCTGTCGGCGATCCGGTCGAACAATCAGGGCAGCTTTTGTCGGTCGAACTTGGGCCCGGATTGCTGGGACAGGTGTTTGACGGTTTGCAGGCCCCCTTGGCCAAGGTAGCCAGCGAATACGGTATATTCCTGCCGCGCGGCGCAGATATGGAGCCGTTGGACGTATCTGCGAAATGGTCCTTCACACCACGCCTGAAGGTGGGCGCTGTGGTCGGCGCGGGTGATGTGATCGGCACCGTTCCAGAGGGACGGTTTTCGCACAAGATCATGGTGCCGTTTAACTGGAGCGGCAAATACACAATCGTTTGGATTCAGGAAGGTGCTGCGAGAATTCATGATGCGGTTGCGCGTTTGTCTGACGACTCTGGCAATGAACAAACGATCTCCCTATCGCAAAAATGGCCTGTACGCAGGCCGGTCTCAGGTGGTCTGCTAAAAAAGGCGGTTTCGCGTCGCACGTTTCCGGATCAGCCTGTTTTGACCTCGCAGCGTTTGATCGACACGTTCTTTCCAATTGCACGAGGGGGAACCGCATGTATTCCGGGGCCCTTCGGTGCGGGCAAGACTGTGCTGCAAAACCTTATTGCGCGAAATGCGCAGGTCGACATTGTGGTCGTTGTCGCCTGTGGCGAACGCGCGGGGGAAGTGGTCGAGACCATCAACGAATACCCAGAGATGACCGACCCGACCTCGGGCGGCAGTCTGATGGATCGCACGATCATTATCTGCAACACCTCATCAATGCCAGTTGCCGCGCGCGAGGCGTCGATCTTTACCGGCATCACCTTGGGCGAATACTACCGCCAGATGGGCCTTGATGTGCTGCTGATTGCGGACAGCACCTCTCGTTGGGCGCAGGCAATGCGAGAGACCTCGGGTCGGCTTGAAGAAATCCCCGGTGAGGAAGGGTTTCCGGCCTACCTGGAAAGCTCCATCAAAGGTCTGTACGAGCGCGCGGGCGTGATCGAAACCAATGACGGTGACAAGGGTAGCCTGACAATGATCGGCACCGTGTCGCCCGCAGGCGGCAACTTCGACGAACCCGTCACGCAATCGACGCTGTCTACCGTCAAGTGCTTCCTTGGCCTGTCTTCTGAGCGCGCCTACAAACGGTTCTACCCGGCCGTTGACCCGCTTATGTCATGGTCGCGCTATCTCGATCAGATGTCGGGCTGGTACGAAGACAATATGGAACCGGGCTGGATTGCCAAGGTGCAAGAGATGCAAGAGGTCCTGACCAAAGGCGATCAGATCAGCCAGATGATGCAGGTCACCGGCGAAGAAGGTGTGACGACCGAAGACTATATCACGCAGCAGAAAGCATTGTTCATCGACATGATCTATCTTCAGCAAGACGCCTTCGACGACGTGGATTCATGTGTGCCGCTGGATCGGCAAATACTGGTTTTTGGCATTATGTATGACGTGGTTTCGGGCGATCTTGATCTGACATCGAAAGCAGACATAAGGGCCCATTTTACAAAGCTCACTGGACTGTTCAAAAACTTTCACTATGCCGCAGATGGAACGCCAGACTACGATAAATTATTGAAGTCAATCCATGACCTGGTAGCAAACAAAGTTGAGGCGTGAAGTGCCGACTTCTGCAAGGCTTAGCTTTTGCTGATCGCGCTACTTGGGGAATGTCGGGTGACATTCAAACGGGCTGCACGTGTGAAACAGCCGGGAAATATGAGGGTTCGGCGCATGTATCGACCGTTGAATCTGGCGTCCTGTGTGTTTTGTGGGCGCTTGTCATTTCAGCGGCGTTGGCTGGCGGTTCGGTTGCTCAGACTGAAGAGACTGGCCGCGAAAAGAAACCAGGGGGCATCGCCCAAGAAGACTCACCGCTGACCAACGGTATTCTGCCGTCTATTGGATTCTTGTTCCGTGTCCCGGAGACACTTCAGTTGCGCTATCCTGAGGAATTCGGCACCGACGACCAGAAGCCGCCCAAATATGATCGTTTTTTTTCCGATTGGTGGACAGAAGGCGGTTGATCGAGGCATTGTGCTACCGCGACCATGGGGCATCAGCTTCATTGGTGTTTCGAACGTACAGGAACAGCTTCTCAACAACGGCGATGTAGCCATAGGTAGGGACTTCGTTCCACCGAAAGGAACGCCCCCGACGCCCATTCCCTTCGTCGCCTTTGACAATGTCATAAGCGATACAACCTCAAAGCAGCTCAAGGTCGATGTCCGGATCCTGCCGTTTCTCAATCTGTACGGCGTTCTCGGTAAAGTTACGGGCGAGGTCAATCTTGATGTCAATGTCGGTCGCGTCGGGGTCTTCCCGGTGTGTCGGCCAAATCCGATACCGACTAGACCATTCGCCCCTCCGCGGCCGCCCATCTGCATTGGGGAAAACCTTCCTGATACACTTCCGACGCTTAACTTCGATGCGGATGTTGACGCGACAACGGCGACGCTCGGTCTTGTTGGCGTGTAATGGCTGGGGCAATTATTGGATCTCGGCTGCTGGCTCACTAACCGATTCTATCGGAAAGCGGTCCGAAACCAGGATCAGATCCCAAACTGCAAGCGCACGATTCAGCAGGCGATGGGCTATTGGGCGAGGAAACGTGTTCTCGCCCTATATTGGTGTGTCCTATTTCAATATTGATCAGCGGACCGTCGGGACAACCCCCTTACTTCAGGCAGTCCGGAAAGAGTTCCTTGGCATGTACTTTCCCTTTTTTTATTAGGGAATGTTGACGTTCACCGGGTTTTTCAGATCGTCGTTACCATTTCATGACAAAAAGATTCAACCTGCTTGTTTTGCATTCCTGTATCGTCAAAGATTGTTGCTCAAGACCGTCTGATCAGGCGCCGACGGTACGTCGAAATCAATAAACCTGTCATCGTATTACTTTGGAGACACAAATGTTCTGTATTAAGAAGTTCTCAGCAGTTACCGCCGCCACAATCTTGAGCGCCACAGTTGCCCTGGCTGGCGATCCAATCCCTCCCGGAGATGGTGAATTTAAAGCATATGGCGAGGTCGAAGGATGGCGAGTCATAGCAGACGTTGATCGCGGCTCGTGCCTTATCGAAAAGGCCGACGACAGCGGCGTCGTTCAGATGGGCCTGACAAAAGATCATGAGTTTGGCTATCTTGGTGTGTTTTCCGCGAATGAAACCGCGGTTAAGAAGGGCGCAAAACAAGAAATCTTCATTGACATCGACGGCAAGCTTTATTCGGCTGACGCAACCGGTATGAAGGGCAACATCACTGAAGGTTATTCTGGCGGCTACCTCTTGGCCAACAACCCTAACTTTATCAGCGACTTAGCGAAAAAACACACCATGACGGTGTTCCCGGAAACATCGGCGATGTTCAAAGTCGACCTGAAAGGCACATACAAAGCTATGGAAATGGCTCGTAAGTGCAACACGGAACAACCCGCCTAGTTTTCTGTACAAGACAACAAACAGCCGGCTGCATTACTCAGGTCGTGCGGCCGGTTTGTAAAGGGGACAGTCTCTAGGTGTTTGATCCCAAGGTTTGATGGTGCGATCCATTCGTTGAAATGGAAGGAAGCATTATGGGACAAGTACGTCACGGCTGCGCCACGACCACGCACGCTATCAGAGCAACATTACAGCGATCGCAAGCTACAACCGCGGCGCTGAGCCGGGAACTCGGTATCAATGTCAAAACGGTTTCCAAGTGGCGCAAGCGCGAAACTGTAGAGGATCGCAAGACCGGCCCCACGGACCCTAGTTCGACCGTTCTAAGCGCGGGTGAGGAGGCGATGATCGTTTCCTTTCGACGTCATACACTGCTGCCGTTGGACGATTGCCTCTATGCGTTGCAGCCGACGATCCCTCATCTGAGTCTTTGCATCGCTGTTTGCAACGGCACGGGATATCCCGATTGCCAGATATGGAAGGCGACAAGCCGAAACGACAAAAATTCAAGCGCTACCCTATTGGATATTTCCATATCGACATTGCCGAATTGCGCACGAATGAAGGTAAGCTCTATCTCTTTGTAGCCATTGACCGAACCAGCAAGTTTTCCGTGGCACGGCTTGTAGACAAAGCAAACCGCAAGACAGCCTGGGAGTTCTTAGAGACTGTGCTAGAGGCGGTACCATACAAGATCCACACGATCCTGACGGACAACGGTATCCAGTTTTGTGAGCAGCCACGTAACCGGAACACTCCCTATTCACGGCCTATGCGGTTCGACATGATTTGCGCCGCGAACGAGATCGAACATCGCCTCACTAAGCCAAACCACCCATGGACGAACGGTCAGGTCGAGCGGATGAACCGCACAATCAAAGACGCAACAGTCAAGCGATATCATTACGAAAACCACGACCAACTGCGCAGCCATCTCTGCGACTTCCTTGACGCCTACAACTACGCGCGCCGCCTCAAGACCCTAAACGGCCTCACGCCATACGAATACATCTGCAAGATATGGACATCTGAGCCACATAGATTCATCCTAAACCCGATCCACCAGATGCCGGGACTAAACACCTAGGCGGTGTGCAAAACCTGTTGAACGCGCTCGGTGACGGGCATGCTTTTGCTCTAATTGTCTTCGAC
>RCNF010001306.1_pt1 | contig 17782 bp, 15 predicted proteins | sample 2041311 | NCBI WGS metagenome assembly RCNF01 (sample SAMN09708228, study PRJNA481090) | Marine sediment metagenome, whole genome shotgun sequencing project. | biome: marine sediment; feature: ocean; material: sediment; isolation source: Sewage treatment plant 2 marine sediment (STP2) ... | reverse complement strand
CTGCTCACCGACGACCGACGGTCTGGCCACGTGGATCTCGGATGACCGTTTGGGAGCACCAACCTCCGGGGCCATGCAGCACTTCGTCAACGCGACGTTGCTCAATAGTCAGCTTGCCTGCATACAGTGCCTCCCGGTGGACGAGTTCTATACCTACGCGGCCTCAGCCTGGCACTACTGGCCGGACGACCCCGACGTCACCCAGGAGGGGACAGCGCGAATGTCGATCATCTTCTACTCGGCCGCCGACTGTACCGGCTCGCTCGGGGTCGCCACCGTCAAGGTCGGGTACCACGCGGCGCTGGACACGTGGTATCAGTTCGCCACCGATGAGATCACAGCACCGGCCGGCACCACTTCGGCCAGGTTCACCGTCGCGACCTGGCAGGATTTCGCCGACCACTGGGTGCGAACCCGAATCGACGATCTCGATTTCTCCACCACCACCCTTTTCAGGGACGATTTCGAGAGCGGAGGAACCGGGGCGTGGACAATTCCCGTAGTCACATCGCCACAGAAAACGCGGTAGACTGCCGCCGGCAAATGCGCCCGGAGGTAGCCATGTCACGTTGGATCGTTGGAATCGTGGTCGCGGTGATGACAGCCGCAAACGTAACGGCTCAGACCCTGGTCCTGCCCGCAGCGGCCAACGCGGAAGGGGCGAACCAGACCAACTGGCGGACCGATCTCCAGATCAAGGCGCCCGAGACCCAAGCGGCAGCCTTCACCATCGAGCTCCTCGAGAGCGGCAGGGACAACAGCGCCCCAATCGCCGTCGAGGGCACCGTCGGTGCGGGCGAGAGCCTCCGTTTTGGCAACCTCCTCGATACCGAGTTCGGCTACACCGGCACTTCGGCGCTGCGGATCACCGCAACCGAGGGTCGAATCCTCGCCACGAGCCGGACCTACAACGACGACCCCGGCGGGACCTACGGTCAGACCGTGCCGGCGGTGGCTGTGAACGATGGCTTCGGCTTTGGCAGCGAAGCGACCTTGATCCTGCTCTCCAGATCACCGGATCCATCCGCCGGATTCCGCACCAACATCGGCATTGTCAATCTAGTCGGCACAAATACCAAGATTGAGATCGATCTCTTCGCCGCCGACGGCACAGACCTCGGCACGGTCACTCGAACGCTCAAACCCTATGATCACCGGCAGGTCAACGATGCCTTCCATGCCGCCGGCGCCGATGACGTCCCCGATGGCTACGCCGTCGTCCGCACAACCACAGAGGGCGGGAGCTTCATCACCTACGCCTCGGTGGTGGACAATGGTTCCGGCGACGCCGTCTTTCTACTCGGTGAAGCCGAGAGTACGGCCCCACAGTCACTCGATCGCCTCGTCGTCTTCGAGTCATTCCTCCGCCCCGGTTGACCAGCCTGCACGAGCGCCGGGACGGCGCTCCAAGAGCTCAAGGCCGACTACGAAGACTCAAACGTGCTCTTCATCGAACAGGATGTCGACGCTCCCCTCGGCGGCCGGGTTGATCGCTGGTTTCAAGGCTACGGACAACCCGGCACCGTCTATCTGCCCCTGGCGCAGGTCGACAGCGGACACGACGTGAGCGCAGGCTCGGTGAACTACATCAGCGTCTACAGCGACATGGTGGACACCTCACTGCAGCGGACGCCGAATGCTCAGATGACGGTCACGTCAATTCGCGAAGGGAATCTGCTGCGGTTCAACGCGCGGATCACAAACACAAGCGGAGCAACCCTCTCGGCAGCCAACAACGCCACCCTCACCGCGCTCATCTACGAGGAACCGCAAAACTCATCATTGGTTCCCCTTGTGCGTACGGCCGGCACAGCACAGATCACAACCCTCGTCGATGGTGGAACCGGCGACTACACCTTCGAAGTCATCGCCCGGTATCTCGATCCCGATCGTACCCGATGGGTGGTGATCGCGGACTATCGACCCGACACATCGGCAAGCGCGTACGACACGCTACAGGCGGTGGCGGGACCGTAAGGGACTTCTTCGCCTGCCCGGAGCGCGATGGGAGCGGTGTCAGGGAGCTTCTCGCGGTGAACAGTGAGCCAGGCACCGGGTCCGCGTGACCTCAATGCGATGGTTCACTTCAACAACTCCTGTCCGCATGTCCGAACTGGCGGGAGCGAGGCGACCGCCACCGCAATTCGTTCGACGAATTGCTTGCTAGTACTCCCCCACCCACTTCGTCATGGTCAGCGCGTCGCTTTCGTCGGCGTAGTAGCCCGGACGCACAACATTGCGCTCGTAGCCGAGGGATTCGTAGAGCCCGATGGCCGCAACGTTGGTCATCCGAACCTCGAGGGTCAGGGTCTCACCGCCCATTTCCCTCGTATGCTCTTCGGCGACGAGCATGAGTTTGGTACCGAGACCGAATCGGCGAAAAGCCGGTAGCGTCGCGACTTTGAGGATGTGCAGATTGAGATACTGCCAGGCGGAGAAGAGATAGGCCGCGAGAATGCCACCCGGATCGACCAGCACCCGGTGGAAACGCGCCGGCGCGAAGAGTTCCGAGGCGACATACGATTCGGGCCAGGCGTCATCGAAACAGTCGACCTCAGCCGCCGCCAGAGCCCTGATGTCGCCCGGCTGGATCGCACGCATGGAGGTGCGAGGGGCGTCGCTCACGGCTTTTTCGCCTTGTGAATGGGCGGCCCTTCGACATAGAGCGGTTCCAGCGTTTGCGGCTCGGCACCCATATCGGCAAGCAGGAGCAGAGCTTCGGCCGCACTCCTCGCCGGCGTCACCCGCTCGGCCTCGCCCAGATCAAGGGAATCCGAGGCGACCCATGGTCCATGATCGCCGAGTCCCGAGATCGGGAGAATCTCGATATCCATGAGCGGTTCCGGCCTGCCCTCGATGTTGATCGCGAATGACCGCGCATAGACCTCGCCCCTTCGACCGGGCTGCGCCGACCACACAACGGTCGTCGGTCGACACCGCGCCGCCTGAACGAGGAGCGAGTCGTAGGCGATGATCTCGGCTCCGGTGGCGGCCGCCAGCCCCTGAGCCGTCGCGACGCCCGCACGAATCCCGGTGAAGGAACCTGGTCCCCGGCTGATGACCACGCACTCGATGGCGGAGGGCTCGAGGCCGGCGTCCTCGACGAGCAGATCTGCCGCCGCCAACACCAGGGTCGATCGCGGAGAGATCCCAGCCAACCGAACCAGCGAAGCGACGCCCTGGGAAGGACCGCTGAGAGCAACCTCGAGCTGAGGCCCACAAACCACGATAGCGAGCGTCACAGCCATCCTCGACCCTCTCTGACCCGTTCCGACTCCCTACGGGCGGGACGCCCGCACCACAACATCGCACGGTCCATTGTGGCGCGGGCGTCCCGCCCGCGAGACTCCACAGCCTTCGATTCGTCGGGGCAAGCGCACCTTCGCTCGAACCTCAATCCGTTGTCCTCAATTCATAATTCAAAATTCGTAATTCGTGACTTCGGGAGCGTTCTACTCTTCCGGTTTCAGAATCAGTCTCGCCTCAGTGGCAGCCTCCACGGCCGCTTCACCGAACGGCAGCGTGAATACCCCTCCCCCCAACCAGAGCTGAATCTGGTCGGCGTAGTGAGACGACCACGGCCGCCCCGACTGACCGAGGGGCATCACCGCCACCGCCTCATCCCAATTCCCGACATCGGTTACGAGGCGGAGTGCCGGCATGGCCGCGACGTCGAATGGGTGTCGATAATCCCAGTAGTTGGCTTCGACGGTGACGTTGTCGCCCCCCGCGGGAAACGGCCCACGATCCCACGATCGGGCGAGGAGACGACCGGCAAAGGGGATCTCGCCGAGCGGGTGCCTGAAGACGATCTGATGCACATCACCCCAGGCACTGGCGATCCTCATACCATCGACATGATCGAGGGCCTGCCTCATCGCGTCAGCCCGGGTTTCAATGTCCTCGGTGGTGCGGTTGTCCCACCACTCATCGCCCATCCCACCGGCCAGGAGGCGCACCAGGTACTCGGTTTCAAGTCCAGCGGGCCGGCCGAACTCATCGGCCCCGACCTCAGATCCAAGTTCCAGAAGGAAGCGGGAGAAGATGTGTGGAGCCGGCTCGCTTTCGCCCATCCGGCCATCCCACTCGAGGAGCGATGCCGCGCTCGGTCCGCCATGCTCGCTGAGGTCCGGGCGAATCAACTTGAGGATCGCGATGGCGCGTTCCGAGACTACATCCCGCTGCAGCTCCACGGTTGAACCTATGTCCCAGTCGTCACGCGCCTCGAGCATCCGCCGAATTCTGCGCACCCTCCAGGGTGACGCAAAATCGCCGGGCAGCCGATCCCGCAAGGGGAAATCGCCCTCTGCATAGAAATCATGATTCGCGGCGGCCAGGACGCCGCTTTCGGGATCGAGGCTGGCGGGGTTGCGCCCCAGGGGCAGAAATCCTCGCCACCCCCACCTGGAATCTGCCCCCGGAGCGGGCAGGCGACCGGCTCCCCGGCCGCGATCCGGAACCAAACCGACCACCCGGTGATGAATGTGGCCGCCGGTGTCGGCTGCGACGAGGTCGAGCGACGGACCGATCACGCCGTCCCAGGCCAGACCCGCGTCCTCGGCCGAAACCGCCCGATTGAGTTCGAGCAACGCACGGACGATTCCATTACCTGATCGACCGGTCCAGGCGAGCGCCAACGCCTGGGTGCCCGAGTCGCGAACCAGCGGGCCGTGTTCCGACATTCTGACCTTGAGTACGACCGGATCTTCCTCCCAGCGAACTCTGATCTCCTCGGTCACCGTCCTCAATCGCAGCCAGACCCCGTCGACGAGCTCGTTCTCACCTTCTTCGTCGAGGGTCAGGACAAAGAGATCCTGATCATCGAGCATCGCCATGGTGAGGCTCCATGCCACGTGCTCGTTGTGACCCATGAAGACTCCGGGGGTGCCGGGCAGCGACGCACCGACCGTGTGGATTCCAGGTCCGTTGAGATGGACCAGAGAAAACGGTCCCGGAAGATGGACGCCGAGATGTGGATCGGTGGCAACGAGAGCTCGACCGGTGGAGGTTTTCTCGGGCGCCAGCGCCCAGCTGTTGGAACCCGCCCCCGATAGCGGTGAACGGATGGGCTCATCATCCTCTCGAGGTTCAACCGCGAGATCGCCCGGTGGGATCCACGCCCTAATTTCACTTGGGGACCAACCCCATAAATCGAGAGCGCGATCGCGCCCGAGACGCGTCAGTTGGTCGGCCCGCTCGAACTCCTCGCCCATGGACCAACTCAGATTGAGCTGGAGCAGCAGCGTCACCGCGAGTGAGTTCTCCGGTGTCCACGGCTCCGGGTCGACGCCCACGAGCCAGATCTCGGGCGAGATCCACCGACCGAATTCCTCGAGAGCCGCATTCACACCCGCGGCGTAGGCATCCAGGACCGCCCTCGACTCGCCGTCGAGCAGCGCGGCCTGGCGTCGTGCCGAGGCGGCGAGCCTCCACGTCCTCATTTTGCGGTCGCTGGTCAGGGCGCGAGCGCCCATCAACTCGGAAAGCCGACCGGCGGCCAGCCGGCGCGCCAGCTCCATTTGGAAGAAGCGATCCCGCGCGTGGACATATCCTTGAGCAAACCAGAGGGCTCTTTCGTCGTCGGTGCGAATGTGCGGAATTCCATTTCCATCGAGACGGATCTCCACCTCGGCCGGACAGCCCGCCAGCTGCTCGACCCTGAACCCCCGCTCGGGGAGACGGCTTCGAGCAACCCCGAATCGAACCGATCCGAGAACCAGGACACCCAGGAGGGCGACGACCACTCCCGCTGACAGGGTCAGAAACCAACCTCGACGTATCACACAGCCTCCGTGCGGGTATTCTACATCTCTGGGACGGTGTAACGCATAGACGGCGGATGGATTTCGGAGAGACGATCGAGGCCATCGTGAGGCGAACTCGTGGTTCATACTGGTGGTATGGGCTAGGAACTCGCCCCGAAATGGGCCGAACCAAACCCGAAAGGCGCCACCAAATCCACCCGCTACACACTCCAGGCTATACTGACCGCCGAAGGAAAGACCGTGCAATCATCGATCAAGCGCAAGTTGAAAATAATCGTGGAACCGGCCGTCTGATGGCACGCGTAACGACGCCGGCGACCCGACTCGCCCGGCTTTCCTCCATTCTCGATGGCGCCAAGACCATGCTGATCGTGGTTCAGAACAACCCCGACCCCGATGCGCTCGCCGCGGCCGCGGCATTGCGGGAGATCGCCAAGCATCTCCACGGAATCGCATGCTCGGTGGCCCACACCGGGGCCGTCGGGCGCGCCGAGAACAAGGCGCTTCTCGACTACCTCAGGCTCAACACCCGCGATTTCGAGTCCATCGATCTCGATCGATTCGACCGCATCGGGATGGTCGATGCCCAACCCGGGGCCGGCAACGTCAATTTTGACCCTTCGGTCCGTCTGGACGTGGTCATCGACCATCACCCCATCAGACGAGAGACCCGCTCGGCCAGGTTCACCGATGTCCGCAGCCGTTACGGCGCCACGTGCTCCATGCTCTACGAATACCTCGACGCGGCGGGGATCGAAATCCCTACCCGCCTCGCGACGGCCATGATCTACGGTATCCGCTCGGACACCCAGGACCTCGGACGGGAGAGCACCAAGGCCGATGTCGATGCCTATCTCGCGCTCTACCCCCTGGCCAATGCCCGGGTCCTCGGGCGAGTCCTTTCCGCACCGCTGCCGCACAGCTATTTTTCCAAGCTCAGGGAGGCGCTCGGCAAGGCGGTGGTCTACGGCAACCGCATCGTCTCTGATCTCGGAGAGCTCGACTCGCCCGAAATGGTGGCGGAGGCGGCGGATCTACTGCTCCGCGCCGAGGATGTCAGCTGGACCATGTGCATCGGCGTCATCGATGGTTGGATCCACCTCAGCCTTCGAACCAGCGAGCGGGACGGCAACGCGGGCCGGATCGCACGCAACCTCGGCGGCCGGCGCGGGTTCGGCGGCGGGCACGGAGCCCTGGCCGCGGCCCAGATCCCGATTCCCAACGGCAGAATAAAGCGAGAGGTGAAGGCAATGATCAAGAGCCTCACCCGGCGGTTTCTCAAGGCAACCGGCGGCGCGAAGACCAAGGGCTCGCCGCTATGCGGAAAAAGCTGAGAGTGATGAGTTGAGAGTTGAAAGATTGGGTTGCGTCGAACACCCCCCCTTCTGACTCTAAACTCCTAACTCCCTCTCATACATCCGGTAGATCTTGTAGAGCTCGCCGCCCATGAGGCGGACTGCGCCCTTGGTGCGTTCGTTGTCCTCGAGGATCCACGAATACTCGCACCACTCGTAGCCGGCCGCCAGCGCAATCTCGATCCCGTTGGCGAAGAGGAGGCTCTCGATCCCGCGATTTCGAAATTCCTCCCTCATCCCGAGCAGGATCAAACGGATCCCGGTCAGCGACTCGGGCTTGGTGAAGAGCAGGTGCCGGATGAGCTTGATTGGATGCCGCCACAACGCCCCACCGATGTCGGCGAGCACCGGATTCCAGTCGGGGACCGTGAGAATAAAACCAACCGGTTCGTCGTCGATGGATGCGATGCGCACCAAATCCGGGTGAACGAGGCCCTTCAGCTCCTTGGCCAACGCGTCGAACTCCGCGTTGCTCACCGGAACGAATCCCCAGTTCTTCTCCCATGCGGCGTTGTAGAGCTCCTTGATGAGCGCCACCTCGCGGTCGAACTGTTTGAGATCGATACTTCGGGTTGTGAGTCCGGGGTTTCGTTTCTGGGCCCTTGCGGCGAGCTTCTTCAGCCGTTCGAGGCTGGCGTCATGGACCGGTGAGAAATAGGCGTAGAGATCCTTGGCCTTGGCGTACCCGGCGCCAACAACGAGATCGGCATACCACGGCGGGTTGTAGGTCATCATGAGGACCGGCGGCCGATCAAAGCCCTCCACCAGCAATCCGCACTCGTAATTGGTGGAAGGGTTTGCCGGACCGCGAACTGCGTCGACGCCTCGTTCTCGCGCCCAATTCTCCGCGGCCGCCAGCAGCGAATTCGCCACATCGGGCCGATTGACCGTCTCAAAAAAACCAAAGAACGCGACGTTCTCGTCGTGCGCGCGATTGTGTCGGTGATTGAGAATCGCCGCTATCCGGCCGATGACCTTCCGGCCGTCGCGAGCGAGAAAGAGCGCGTGCTCGGCGTCACGACCGCCATCGTAGAAAGGGTGTTCGGCCTGATCGAGGAGCTTTCGCACATCCGCCTTGATGGGCGGAATCCAGTTGGGATCGTTCTTGTAGAGAGTGAAGGGCAGATCGATGAACGCCGCGAGATCGCCGCGCCCGGAAACCCGTTCAACCCTCAAGGAATGACTCCCACCTCTCGGCTGACCTTGGCGATCGCCTCGAGGGCCCGGTCGAGGTGATCTCTGGTGTGGGTGGCCATATAGGAGGTGCGGATCATAGCCCGACCCTCAGGCACACCCGGTGAGACCACGGGATTTACGAAAACGCCTTCCTCCTGGAGTCGCTTGGTCATCACAAACGCGGTCACATCCTCGCCCACGAGCAGCGGGATCACCGGCGACGCGGAATGACCTGTGTCGAACCCGAGATTGATGAACTCGCGCTTCATGTACTCGGTGATCTCCCACAGATGGTGGCGCCGCTCGGGTTCTCGAATCATGACCTCGAGGGCTTTGATGACCCCTGCAACCGAGGCCGGCGGAGGCGCCGCGGAGAACATCACAGGTCTCGCCTTGTGTTTGATCCAGTCGATGACATCGTGATCGCCGACGACGAACCCACCGACACCCGCCAGGGACTTCGAAAACGTGCCCATCACGATATCGGCCTCGTCATCGAGACCGAAGTGTTCGGCGGTGCCCCGACCGTTGGCGCCCATCACCCCGATGCCGTGAGCGTCATCGACCATCAATCGAGTCCCGAAGCGTTTCTTGAGCTCGACGATCTTGGGAAGATCGGCGACATCGCCCTCCATGGAGAAGACCCCGTCGACCACGATCATCGCAGCGTGATCTTCTCTGATGCTGCGCAGGCGCTCCTCGAGGGCATCCATGTCGTTGTGGGCGTACTTGAGGGTCCGTCCATAGGACAACCGAGCGCCGTCAAAAATGCAGGCGTGGTCGAGGCTGTCGAGAATAACAACATCGTTGCGGCCGATGAGCGCCGAGATCACCCCGGTATTGACCATGAATCCTGTGGAAAAACAAACCGCGGCTTCGCGTTCCATGAACACCGCCAGCTTATCCTCGAGTTCGACGTGGATGTCGAGGGTCCCGTTGAGGAACCGCGATCCGGCTGTACCGGTTCCGTACTTCCTCAGGGCCTGCCCGGCGGCTTCCTTGATCTCGGGGTGATTCGTGAGCCCCAGGTAGTTGTTGGACCCGAGCATGATGACCCGCTGGCCGTCCATGGTGACGACCGGGTCCTGACCCGACTCGATCGTGCGGAAGTAGAGATAGAGCCCCATCTCCCGCACCTCTTTGGCGTGTTTGAAATCGTATGCCTTTTGAAAAACGTCCATTCTTCTCCGTAGGCGCGGCACCGCAGCCCCTCTTATGTACTCGTCACTATCGCCACTTTAGCGCACCCAATGCTTCAATCGATACCACCGCCAGGTGGTATCCGCCCCTCGAGCGAACAATGTCCCGGTCCCCAACCCCAATGCATCGAGGGAGGTTTCGGTTTGTGCGGTCCAGTGGCTGGCGAGCAATTCCGTGGTCTTGTCCAGAGTCAGGGGCATTCGACGCCAACCCAGCCGCTGTAAGGCGCTTCCCGCAGCACCGGCCGCACGGATGACAGCAGAAGGGACCCGCACGATCCGTACGCGCCCTGCGCCGCCCACGGCCAGCTGATCAAAAATATCATCGAGCCGCTGCGGCGAGGGTTCTCCCAGATGGTAGATCTCTCCGTGGGCGCCGACCGCGGCCGCGGCCAGTACGGCGCGTACCACGTCCGCGACATACACCATCGTCAACCAACGCTCGCCGGCCGGGATGGCGGCCAATCCCTTCGACGCCATCTTGAAAAACTCGAAAATATCCGTGTCGCGGGGGCCGTAGACCGCCGGTGGACGCAGAATGCACCACCAGGTCGCCTCACCCAGAGCAGCGACCTCGGTCTCGCCACCGAGCTTTGATCGACCATATGCCGAGATCGGCATCGGAGGATCGGCGGGCGCCCTACCCTCGGGATTCGGCGACGGGCCGGCGGCCGCCAGTGACGACACGTGCACCAGACGGGTGGTCGGCGCGACCTCTTTGATCGCCGCCACGAGGTTTGCCGTGCCCTGGCGGTTGCCCATGTTGAATTCGCTCTCTCGCCCGGCACGAAGCACCCCGGCGAGATGAACGACCGTGCCGGCACCCTCGACCAGGCGCCGAAGCGAGCCGGGATCCTCCAGTGATCCTTCAACCCAATCGGCATCGACTCCGGAGATCCAACGCGGATTGTCGGCATCGCGAACGAGAACCCGGGGTTTCAGTCCCGCACTGCACAGGGTGTCGACGAGATGGGAGCCGACAAAGCCGGTGCCGCCGGTGAGCGCGATGGGTTGCGGGATGGCCTCCAACCAGGCTGCGACGCTGTCGGGCTGAACCAAGGGGTTGGCCGGGGAGTAGTCGGCCGCGGACGCGGACGCCGGCACGGGGCTATTCAATCCCAACGTACTCCGCCCAGGATGTACTCGTCTCCCACACCCGAACACGTTCAAGCTGAAGCCCTTCTGGGATCTTGTAGGTCGCACCCGACGGGGTTCGAACTGTTCCATCCGAGTCGATTCGCTTCGAGATCTCCTGATAGAGCCAACGGACGAGAACCTCGGTCGTCGGGTCCTGTGATTCAAACAGGAGCACTCTCTCACCGATGGCATTGAGGCTTTCGAGCTGCGGATCATCGGAGTTGAGGGCCATGGCGTGGTCAAGCTTTTCGACGAGATCGACGACCAGCATCTTCAACGCCTTGTAGTCGCAGACCATGTCGTTGTCATCGAGCAGCCGACCGCGGGCCACCACCTCGATCTTGAGGCTGTGGCCATGAGGAAAACGGCACTTCTCCGGATGCTTGCTCAACCGGTGGCCGTACTCGACCTCGAAGGTCTTGGCGATTCTAAAAAAACTCATGTTTCTTACCTGTGTTGGAACTCTCACACCCCTCGACCTGAGCCGAAGAGGTCGAGGTGCAGTCGCGGAGTGTAGCGAAAGCCATGCTCCGAACACAAGGAGGCGACCAGCGGCGCCTTTTCCGCCACCTCGGCGGCGGTCCGTCCTTCAGCCATCAGTAGCACCCGGCACGGTTCGATCCCGCCGACGGCATCGATCAGCGAAAGAACCTCACCCAGATCGTCAGCATCGGCGATGACAAACTTGAGCTGGTGTTCCGGAAACCGGCCGATCAGGCGGCGAAGGGGCTCGTGGTCGGTCCGCAACCGGCGGTGCCGATCCCGCCACGCTCCCTGGGGATCCGAATTGGCGGTCTTGGGCGAGAGCGAGAGCAGATCGCAGTGGAAATCGGGATCGACGGTTCCCGCGCTCTCGACTGTGATGTGCAGACCTTCGGTTCGCAGTTCGCTCGTGAGGATATCGATCTCGCGCTGGAGCAGCGGCTCACCACCAGTGACCACCGCGTGCGAAACCCCCGACGCCCGCGCCTCGGCCGCGAGATCCTCCACCGAACGCCGGTCGCCCTCGGGCAGCCACGAAGTGTAGGGCGTGTCGCACCAACGGCAGCGCATGTTGCAGCCCGAGGTCCGGATAAAAAACGACGGAACCCCGACAAGCATGCCCTCGCCCTGGAGGGACGTGAAGGTCTCGGCGATGTACACGGGAGGATGATACTTGTTTCTCGATGTGCGAGGCGGAACCGTAGCCGTGTCCGTGTCCAGGTAAGATATCGGCGTGACCGACTCCCACCCACTCCTCGAACGCGCGCACGAGGCTCCTGAGCAGCCGGGCGTCTACCAGTGGGCGGATGAACACGGCAAGGTGCTTTATGTCGGCAAGGCGCGAAACCTGCGCCGAAGAGTGCTGTCTTACTTCGGTCGGTCGGATCTGCCGGAACGCACCCAAGCGATGGTGGCGCGGGCGCGCAGACTCACCTTCACCGTCACCGCCAGTGAGGTCGAGGCCTTCATCCTCGAGAACACTCTCATCAAACGGCTCCGCCCGCGGTTCAACGTACTCCTGCGCGACGACAAGACCTATCCCTACATCAAGCTCACCACCGGCGAAGAGTGGCCCCGAGTCCTCTTCACCCGCAGGGTTTCCAACGACGGCCACACCTACTTCGGCCCTTTCATGGGCCAGCGGATGGCCCGCCGGCTCATGGATCTCGCACGAACCCATTTCCAGGTCAGAACCTGCCACATCGAGATCGACGGGAGGCTCCCGCGGCCCTGTCTCTACTACCACATGAAGGCCTGCCTCGGCCCCTGCGTTGATGGGCTGACCGACGCCGATGCCTATGCCGGAGCGGTCGAAGAGCTCAAACTCTTTCTCGGCGGCCGCCACCGCGAACTCCTGCCCCGTCTCGAGACGAGCATGTGGGCGGCCTCCGAGTGCGAGAACTTCGAACTCGCGTCGAGGTATCGCGATCTCATCGCGGTCGTTCGCCGCCTCGGTGAGCCTCAGGACGTCGAGCAGCAGGGCCGGGGCGACGCCGATGTCTTCGCGGCCTTCATCGACGGCGAACACGCCACGGTCTGCGTCCTCCCCTACCGTGAAGGCAAGCTGGTGGATAAGCGTGAGTTCCACTTCGAGGGTGTCGGGGACGTTGGGATGGCTGAGCTCCTGACCAGCTTCACCGCTCAGTACTACGAGGCCAACCCCGCCATTCCACGCACCATCGAGACATCGGTCGAACTCGACGAGGATGATCGCGAACTGCTCCGGTCGTGGCTCGCCCACCGCCGAGAAGGCGCCGTGGATGTGGCGGCGCCCAAACGCGGTCCCCGCGCCCGTCGCGTATCACTGGCGCGCGACAACGCGCGGGCGGCGTTCGATCTCCGTTTCCGAGCCCCGAGATCCCAGGCTCAGCACCTCGCCCGTCGCCTTGGCGAGGCCCTTGGCCTCGACAATCCGGTGCAGCACATGGAGTGTTTCGACATCTCCCATACCGGTGGCAAGGACACCACCGCATCGTGCGTCGTCTGGCGCCAGGGCCGAATGGATAAACGCTCCTATCGCAGCTTTCACATTCGAACCGTCGACGGTGTGGACGACTTCGCCTCCATGTCGGAGGCCGTCACCCGGCGCTACCGGCGACTGCGGGATGAGGGCGCCGAGATGCCTGATCTCATCCTCATCGACGGCGGCGTCGGTCAGCTCAATGCGGCGATGGCGGCGGTGGACTCCCTCGACCTCGTCCTGCCGATGGCGGGGCTCGCCAAACGCGAGGAGGAGATCTGGCTGCCCGGAGCATCGGAACCCCTCCGTCTCGATCCTTCGGATCCGGCCCACCTCGTCCTCCGACACGCAAGGGACGAAGCTCACCGTTTCGCCGTCAGCCGCCACCGCAAACGCCGCAGCAAGCGCACCCTCGCCACCGAATTGAGTCCCCGGCATCGGTCCCGGCCGGTCAAAGGCACTCCTGCAGAAATTCGGGTCGGTGAGAGGCGTGCAGCAGGCCACGGTCGAGGAACTGCAGCGAGCCTTAGGGCCACGCATTGGGCGCCACCTCTGGCAGCATCTGCATGCCGGGGAATCGGCGTGAGCGAAGCGAGAGCCGCCGCAATTCGTCCGACGAATTGCAGTCACTCCTCGGGAACAAGTCCCAGTCGGACCATCGCCCTGCGCGCGGCGCGCTGCTGGGCGCCCCGTTTGGAGCGGCCTTCGCCCCGGGCGACCACTTCCCCATCCCAGGTGACGGTGTAGACCCACTTCCGCATGTGGTCGGTCCCACCCTTGCGGATGAGCTTGTACTCGGGCAGGAGCATGCCTCCGGCCTGAGCCGCCTCTTGAAGGGCCGATTTCGGGTTGGCCAGCATCAAGGTGCGTTCGTCGAGCCCATCCACCTCGTCTCCCAACTCGCGCTTGATGAAAGCCTGCGCTTCATCCCAGCCACCATCGATAACGATGGCGCCGATCACAGCCTCGAAGACATCCTCCAGAAGATTGGAGGATTCCCGGCCGCCGCCCCGTTCGAGGCTTTGGCCAACTTCGACCCAGCCATCGAGACCGAGCAGAGCGGCGCGCTCCGCCAGCCGTTCCGAGCGGACCAGATGGGTTCTTTTTCGGGTCAAATCGCCCTGGTCATCGGTGGGAAAGCGTTTGAAAAGCATGAGCGCCACGGCGTGGCCGAGAACGGCGTCACCGAGGAACTCGAGTCGCTGGTATGAGCCGGCGAAGTCGGAGGCCACGGATGAACCATGGCGCAACGCACGTTGGAGGATCTCCGGATTCTCGAATCGATATCCGAGAACCTCTTCGAGATCGGCGACCGGGTGTTCGGGTTCGTTCTTCACGCAGCCATGCTACTCCGTCCGCGCCATCATCTGCCGAACCCGGGCAAAGCGGACGTGGATCTGCTCACCGTGGGTTCCCGGCCAGTACACCCGGGCGCAGTCGGTGCATCGACGAAACCGGTCGACCGATTCCAGGACATAGGGCGGGACGACGGCGGCCACCTCGTCGGCAGTCACGTCCTCGAGCGACCCGTTGCAATCGCTGCAGCGGGAGTTCTCCAGATCCTCCGGAGGCGGAAGCGAGTGCCGTTTGAGGACCTCCGCGAGTTGCGCTTCCAAGATCCCCGAATCCACCATCTGCGTTTTCGGCCCGACCGCGGCGAGTTCCCGGTCCCGGGTCAACAACCAGCGATCCTCCCGCCGCGCGATTCGGGCGAGCTCGGCATCCTCCGGTTCGGTCCCGAGGTAGAGGCAGTCATAGCCGCAGAAACGAAGCCAACGGGCCAGAGACCCGAGCATGGCGTCGCAGAGGAAATGGGGATTCGAGGATGCATCATTCACAGTGATCCGAGGATAGCGCGGAACGGTCGTGTGCTGTGAGGGGGTCGGGGTCAGGAGGTGAGGAGGTTAGGAAGTAAGGAAGCTCGGTACGATCAGGCCGCCACTGCCCTTCTCATTCGCGAGCGAAGCGAGCGCTGGCCTCCTAACTTCCTCACCTCCTGACCTCCTCACCCACGACAGGGTGCAGGGATTCGAAGACAGGAGTAGAATATCCACCCCATATCCGAGGTCCGGCTTCAACCGGGCCGCCCGACAACTCTCGGGAGAAAGAGGATCCACATGCCGACCATCGAAACCAGCCCCGAACTCGTCCAAAAGGTCTACGACACGACCCGGAAACGCCTCGAGATCATCCGCGGCCGTTTCAACCAACCCCTCACCCTCACCGAAAAGGTGCTCTTCGGCCACCTGGCCGACCCCGAGAACGAGGTCCTCGACCGCGGCAAGGCATATATCCAGCTCCAACCGGACCGGGTCGCCATGCAGGACGCCACCGCCCAGATGGCCTTGCTCCAGTTCATGCTCTCGGGCCGCGACTCCACGGCGGTTCCATCGACGGTCCACTGCGACCACCTCATCCTCGCCCGCTCCGGCGCCGACACCGATATCGAGGCCGCCGTCGATCTCAATCGCGAGGTCTACGACTTTCTCCAGTCGACATCGGCGCGCTACGGACTCGGTTTCTGGAAGCCCGGCGCGGGCATCATCCACCAGGTGGTGCTCGAAAACTATGCCTTCCCCGGCGGGATGATGCTCGGCACCGACTCCCACACCCCCAATGCGGGAGGTCTCGGGATGGTGGCGTGCGGCGTCGGCGGCGCCGATGCGGTGGATGTCATGGCCGGATTCAACTGGGAGGTCCTCCAGCCCCAGGTGGTTGGCGTCAAACTCACCGGAAAGCTCCACGGCTGGACGGCGCCCAAGGACGTCATCCTCAAGGTCCTCGACATCCTCACCGTCAAGGGCGGCACCAACCGCATCATCGAGTACTTCGGCGAAGGAACCGAGTCGATCTCGTGCACCGGCAAGGCCACCATCACCAACATGGGCGCCGAACTTGGCGCGACGACCTCGATCTTCCCCTACGACTCACGCATGAAGACATATCTCGACGCCACCCAGCGCGCCCGGATCGCGACGCTGGCCGAGGCCAACCGCGATCTCCTGACCGCCGATCCCGAGGTCGCGGCCGACCCCGAAAAGTACTACGATCTGGTCATCGAGATCGATCTCGACACCCTCGAGCCCTACATCGTCGGCCCGCACACCCCGGACCTGGCGCGACCGGTCTCACAGATGGCCGCCGACGTCGCTGCCAAAGGCTACTCGGACAAACTCACATCCGGCCTCATCGGCTCGTGTACCAACTCGTCGTATGAAGACATCACCCGCGCGGCCGACGTGGCCCAGCAGGCGCTCGATCACGGCGCCGCCATCAAGTGCCCTCTCTGGGTCACTCCCGGGTCGGAGCAGGTCGAAGCCACGATTGAACGCGACGGCCAGATGGGCACCCTCGAGGAGCTCGGCGCCACGGTTCTCGCTAACGCTTGCGGTCCGTGCATCGGTCAGTGGAAACGCGACGACATCGAAGACGGAACGACCAACTCGATCATTTCCTCATTCAACCGAAACTTCGCCAAAAGGAACGACGGCAACCCCAAGACCGCCTCGTTCATCTCGAGTCCCGAGATCGTCATCGCCTACGCCATCGCCGGCAAGCTGAGCTTCAACCCGCTCACTGACGAGATCGAAAACAATGGCACGTCGTTCAAGCTCGAGGCTCCGAAGCCCGCCCCAGAGGTCCCTGCAAACGGCTTTGTCTTCAAAGTCGATGGCTATGTCGCACCCTCCGAGCAACGTTCCGGTGTCGATGTCAAGGTCAGTCCCGACTCGAAGCGGTTGCAATTGCTGACTCCCTTCGCCGCATGGGACGGCGCCGACTACGAAGAGCTCCCGGTCCTGCTCAAGGCCGATGGCAAATGCACGACCGACCACATCTCCCAGGCCGGTCCGTGGCTCCGCTTCCGCGGCCATTTGGATAACATCTCCGACAATCTCTTCCTCGGCGCCATCAATGCATTCGCCGACGAACCCGGGCACGGCGTCAACATCGACAATGGAACTGTCTCGTCGCTGCCCGAGCTTGCACGCTGGTACAAGGACAACGGCATCGATTGGGTGGCCGTCGGCGACGAAAACTGGGGTGAGGGCTCGTCACGCGAGCACGCGGCCATGGAGCCACGTCACCTGGGCGGGAAGGCCATCATCGTTCGCTCGTTCGCCAGGATCCACGAGACCAACCTCAAGAAGCAGGGCGTGCTTCCCCTGACCTTTGCCGACCCCGCCGACTACGAGAAGATCCTCGTCGACGACCGGATTTCCATCGTCGGGCTCGCCGATCTCACTCCCGGATCACCGGTCACCGCGGTGATCCACCACAACGACGGAAGCACTGAGAAACAGTCTCAACGACGAGCAGGTTGAGTGGTTCAAGGCCGGGTCCGCCCTCAACGTATTGCGCAAAAAAAACTAACGCGAAGAACTCGAAAACAAAACGCCCCGGGAAGACCTGGGGCGTTTTTTTTCAATTATGAATTTTGAATTATGAATTTTGAATTGCATCGCAGATTCTCCAGAGGGGGCTGAGAAGCGACCGACAATCCTCCGATGATGAATTTCCATCCCACGCCCTCAGAGACATGGCGCAATCGTGCGATGGTGCGATGGTGCGATGGTGCGATGGTGCGATGGTGCGATGAAATTCATAACTCATAATTCAGAATTCATAATTCGACAGCAGTCACCAACGGCTTGCAGGTCATGAGATCGACGAGTGGCTCTTTTCGCCCCTGGATGTGCATCGGCTGCT
>RCNF010000661.1_pt1 | contig 17783 bp, 17 predicted proteins | sample 2041311 | NCBI WGS metagenome assembly RCNF01 (sample SAMN09708228, study PRJNA481090) | Marine sediment metagenome, whole genome shotgun sequencing project. | biome: marine sediment; feature: ocean; material: sediment; isolation source: Sewage treatment plant 2 marine sediment (STP2) ... | reverse complement strand
TGCTTCATTTTACTTTCAATGATCCTTGCCTGGCTGAAACCTGCAGTGATCGTAACTATTCTTTCAATATCCTGGGGTGCTATAGCTTCTGTATTTCTTGGACCTTTTCTTTGGGGACTCTTCTCCAGAAAGCTTAAGAAACAGGGAGCTGTTACCGCATCGATACTCGGACTCGGAACCTGCATGGTTCTGTTCTTCGCATGGGGTCCATCCAAAGTGCCCCAGGCAGCATCGGTTGGAATGCTTGTTTCACTGACGATACCAGCTATGTTTATATTGATCCGCGGGAGGGAATCACATGAATAAGCTGAAGATTTACTCAGAGATACTGAATTCTGTTATGGAGAGCATCCTTATCGTTGATAATGATAATAAGATTGTATTCTCCAATCCCACTCTTCAGCAGCTGTTTGAAGTAGATAAAGACGAAGATCTCACTGGCAGAAATTTCCTTGATTTTGTTGTAAAGGAACACTGGGGTATTGTAACCAAGCAAACTACTTCGCGAATTAGCGGTGAATCATCCAGGTATGAACTTAAGATTATAACCGCTTTGCATAATATTAAATGGACTTCTCTTTCGGTATGTCCAAGGCTTGATGAGCAGGGAAATACTATCGGTGCTTTCGCCACAGTCGTTGATATAACCCAAATGAAAATGATGCAATTTGAACTCTCCGAGATACTGAATTCCGTTATGGAGAGCATCCTTATCGTTGATAACGATAATAAGATTGTATTCTCCAATCCGACTCTCCAGCATCTGTTTGAAGTAGACAGAGATGAAGATCTCATAGGTAGAAACTTCCTTGATTTTGTGGTCAAGGAACACTGGGATGTCGTAACCGATCAGACTAATTCCCGTATAAGCGGCGAATCGTCCAGATACGAACTCAAAATAATTACCGCGCGGAATAATATTAAATGGGCTTCACTGTCAGTTTGTCCAAAGCTGGATGAGCAGGGAAACACTATCGGCGCTTTCGCAACAGTTGTTGATATTACCAAAATGAAAATAATGCAGTTCGAACTCGCCGAGAGTGAAGAACGTTTCCGGGATATTGCGCTTTGCACAGCTGACTGGCTCTGGGAAACAGATAAGGATGGCAGATATACTTTCTGCTCTGAGATGGTTATCGATTGCCTTGGATACTCGGCCGAAGAGATAATAGGCAAAACACCATTTGATCTCATGACTCAGGAAGACAAGAAGTACATGAATAAACGCTATTCAGATATCTTCAATAACATGGAGAATATTGTTAATCTGGAGTCCAGAATTGTTCACAAACATGGCTATATTAAGATATTCCTGACAAACGGTATATCTATCCTGGACGCAAAAGGCGATCTTCTCGGATACAGGGGAGTGGACAAAGATATTACCTCACAGAAACTTGCTGAAGCGGAAATATTCAAAGCTCAAGTGCTGACCGAGAAAAAGAATACTGAATTGAAAACCGCTCTTTCCGTCGCCAAAGAGCTTACAAAACAGGCAAAACAGGCAAACCGGACCAAGAGTATTTTTCTATCCAGCATGAGCAAAAAGATAAGAACACCACTGCACGGTGTCATAGTAATGTCTGATCTTCTTCTTGGTACCGAACTCACACCTGAGCAGACTGAATACGCCAGAACGATTAAACAGAGCGCAGATGCGCTGATGTCAATAATCAACGATATCTCCGAATTCACAACATCGTAACAGGGAGATAGTGCCTTATGGTGGCATATTTCGATATATGGAGGTGTATATAATGTCCGATAAGAGATATTATGTAAAGTCATTAGTATTCTTTCCTGCTAGAGCTTAACGACTGTACATAATATCGTACTTCTTCCCTTCTGAATAATGATCACCAAACGACTGTATAAAAAAAGCCGGGCTTTTTCACCCGGCTTTTTTACTTTCTTCTGACTTAAGCTCTAATTCATCACCATATCAAGGCGCGCTATCTGGTAGGATACAAAATCCGTAGTATCCCCGTATATAACAAGTGCCGCATCCAGGTTCGCCCTGGAGGCTTCGTAGTCCTCCAGCGTGAAAAGTACTCTGGAGAGTCCCGAATATGACTCCCATGCGAGCTGTGAATGCTCTGGCGCGTTTTCGAGTATACCTCTGTAAAGATCCTGCGCGTTCAGCAGATCGTTTGCGCCGCCTCTATTCTCAAGTGCTATTGCGAGGTGCAGACTGGCGGAATTCTCAAGATCCGTACCTGGGTCGGTGGCGATGAAATCCTGAAGCTCAGGAATAACTTCGCTGTGCATACCGAATACTATCCCGATCTTGGCAGCAAGTATTGCTGAACGCCTGCCGGATTCTCTTCCTGGATATGTACGGTAGTTGTTACTAGCTATCTGCTGAGCGCCCTGAAGCTGCCCTATGGAAGTTTCTATATCACCGTACCGGAGATTCTCCATCCCCATATTGTACATCTGACCGGCAAGGTAAAACTGAGCAAGGGATTCATTGGCCTGTCTATCAGCGTTACCGGATAGCGACTGAACGACAAGAACAGCAACGATTAACGCAATTCCGCCTATAATGAACTGTTTCGTATGATGCTGCAGGAAGTACATTCCGTTCATCAGGGCCTCATTGACTGGATCCTTCTTAAGTTCGGATTTTGTAAGCTTCTTTCTGGTTTTGTGCGCCATATTCTCTCCCGATTTAAATGAGTAATCTCTTTTCAATATCAACGAATATATTAAGAATCTGCTGCTTCATGTAATCCGGATCCTTCGAATTCCGGACTACATAGTCTGCTCTGGATACCTTTGTATTAATAGGCAGCTGTCTCTTCCATCTTTTCAATGCGTATTCTTCGGAAATATCATCCCGCGCAGCAAGACGTTCTGCGCATCGGTCAGCTGTATCTTCAATAACGATAATGTAATCGAGATATCTGTCTATCTCCAGTTCGTAGATAAGAGCTCCTTCAAGAACCCGTATCCCTCTGCTGTTTCCCATGAGTGCAGCGGAAGTCGAAGCCCATCTGATCATCCGGGGATGCAGTATTGAATTCAGTACGGCCATCTTCTGTGGATCATCGAATACTATGCTTCCAAGTTCCGATCGAATCTCATCTTCATTCATCGCCTGCAGGCTGCTTCTTGAAAATCCATCCGCCAGCTCCCGAAGAACGTAACGCTTAGTGAGAAGCCTGTGGCCTACCCTGTCCAGCGAGCATACACCGGCACACTGATCTGCAACGAAGCCTGCGGCGGTACTCTGCCCACAGCCGCTGTTCCCTGTGATTCCCACAAGATATCCAGTATCAGGCGCCATCATGTTATCTGACATCCCAGCAGATGTCATTCTCCGTAAGTGTCATTTCCACCAGTTCCCCCTCCCTGCTGCCGGGAGGGCTGATAACGGGTATATAGTTATCAGTCATACCGATCAATCTACCGGAATCCCCATCTGTCCTTGACTCCACAAGTACAAGAGCATCTGTTCCTATCTGGGACCTTCTGAAACGGTTTCTCTTCTCACGTGACAGTGAACGGAGATATTGCGCTCTTTCCGTTACCGTTTCGGTATGGATCATCTCGGAATGCATCGATGCTGCAGGAGTGCCCGGTCTGGCTGAAAACGGGAAAACGTGAAGATATGCAACTGCAGGATGCGAGATAAGTTCAACGGTCTTACTGAAGTCCTTTTCCGTTTCTCCGGGAAAGCCCACTATCACATCCGCTCCAATACCGATACCGGGGAACAATTCTATACTCCTGTCAAAGAGCCTGATGATGTCATCGCTTGAATACATCCGTCCCATTTTCTCCAGTATTCTGTCAGATCCGCTCTGGACAGGTATATGCAGATGTCTGCAGACACCAGGATAAGCCAGACCTTCAAGCATGTCTGTTGAAAGCCCGATCGGTTCCATGGAACTAAGACGTATCCTGAATCCGCCCCTCTCAAGGAGGTCACGTACGAGACGAACAAGACCGTATTTATCTTCATAGAGATCTCTTCCGTACCTCACAAGGTCCACGCCTGTAAGAAGTATCTCCAGATATCCTGCAGACGCAAGGCTCTCGGCCTGTGCTAGAACCAGCTCCTTTGGCTGGCTTCGTGATGGTCCGCGAGCTGCAGGAACAATGCAGTAAGTGCAGCGGTTGTCACAACCATCCTGAATCTTCAGAAAAGCCCTTGTCCTTGATATGATCATAGGCGCACTGACTGGAAATATGGCTCCGGCCGGTTCATTTTCCATGAAAGACCCGCTGGTAAGAGGCATATCCAGCCTGTCTGCAACTATATCTACAAGATATTTCTTCGCTGTATTGGGCAGGAGAATCACATCCTGACCATCGAACTCTTCAGGCATTACTTGAGCAACACATCCCGTTACGATAACTGCGATACCTGGCCTTCTGCAGAAGCTCCGCACGGATTTTCTGGATCTTGCGGTGCTTCTTCCTGTCACAGCACAGGAGTTCACAAGTATGATAGAAGCGTCATCCGGATCTGAAACCCTTTCCGCTCCGCATCTTAGTCTGAATTCCTCAAGGATTGCCTCGGTCTCATAGGCGTTCAGTCTGCAGCCAAGAGTATGGCCGTATATCCTGTGCGGTTTCATTTTATTCCGAAACTGCGGAAGGGAGTCATCCTCCCTTCCGCATTCTTGTATCGAACTCTTACTTTTTTTCGTCTTCTTCATCTGCTTCTGGAGTTTCTTCAACCACTTCCACAGATTCCTCTTCCACAGATTCCTCTTCCACCGGTTCAGGAGCGGCTTCTTCAACCACTTCCACAGATTCCTCTTCCACCGGTTCAGGAGCGGCTTCTTCAACCACTTCCACGGATTCCTCTTCTAATGGAGTTTCAGCGGCCTCATCGGTTTGATCTTCTTCAATGGGATAAGCTGTTTTTACATCAGGTTCCTGCTTTTCGCGTCCCTCAAGGCTCTCCCTGAAAGCGCTCAGCTCCTCCATGGGTCTTCCGTTGAAGTAACTTCTTACACTGAGTACTATCCTTCTGCTGGATGGTTCCAGCTCGATAACCCTCAGCGGAAGCTCATCACCGCGATGGATAACCTCCGATGGTTCTTCAATATCTTCCCAGCCCAGCTGACTCTGGGGTACAAATCCCTCTATGTAATCGTCAAGACGGACAACAACTCCTCTGTCCAGAAGCTGTACTACTTCGCCCTTGGCGTCCTTTCCTACAGGATAGCGCTCTTCCATAGTATTCCACGGATTCTCCTGAGTCTGCTTCAGACCAAGTGATATTCGGTTGTTCTCCACATCTATATTGAGTACAACAACGTTCAGAACATCGCCCTTCTTGAGCAGGTCAGATGGATGGTTTATCCTTCTTGTCCAACTCATATCGCTGATGTGGACCAAACCGTCTATACCCTCTTCGATCTCAACAAAAGCACCGAACGATGTGAGATTCCTGATCTTCCCTTCGATCTCGGTTCCCACGGGGTACCGCTCTTCGATGGAATCCCAGGGGTTATCAAGTGTCTGCTTGAGCCCAAGAGATATTTTCTTCTCTTCCTCATCAACACCGAGAACCATTACCTCAATGTCATCGCCCATATTGAGAACCCGGGAAGGATGACGGATATGCTTTGTCCAGGACATCTCGGAGATGTGAACAAGACCTTCCACACCGGGCTCCAGTTCGATGAATGCACCGTAATCGGTGATACTGGCAACTTTACCTTTTACCAGAGCATCGATTGGATACCTCTCCTTTACACCATCCCATGGGAAGGGCTGGAGCTGCTTGTATCCCAGTGAGATTCTCTCACGCTCTCTGTCGAACTTAAGGATTTTAACTTCGATCTCGTCTCCGATGGAAAAGAGATATGAAGGGTGACGCACGCGACCCCAGCTCATATCGGTGATATGCAGAAGACCGTCTATCCCACCCAGGTCTACGAAAGCACCAAAATCGGTGATATTCTTCACGATACCGACTCTGACCTGATCTTCCTCGAGTTCCTTGATGAGTGTTTCTTTCTGCTCAGCCCTTGCTTCCTCGAGTACCTGCCTCCTGCTTACAACTATGTTCCGACGCCTCTTGTTAAGCTTGATAACCCTGAAGTTGTAATCATTACCCAGAAACTGCTCAAGATTGGGTACCTGGCGAAGGGCAACCTGTGAGCCGGGAAGAAATGCTTCCACACCCATTATTTTTACCTTCAGCCCGCCTTTTATCCTGCGGACTATAGTACCGGTTATCTCCGACCCGGTATCGTAGGCATCCTTGATGTCCTTCCATACCTTATGGAAGTGTGCTTTCTCCTTGGATACCGATACTCTGCCGTCCTGGTCTTCAAGGGTTTCTATAAGAACATCCACTGATTCACCGGGAATGATCTCTTCATCCTTCCCGAATTCGCTCATGGAAATGATTCCCTCACTCTTGTAATTGATATCTACAATTACTTCATTACCGACCCTCCGCAGAAGCTTACCGGTAACAATTGCACCAGGTCTGATCTGGTTCGATCCAATGTTCTCAAGATACTGCGCTTCCAGCTCTTCCCGCTGGGCCAACGAGTAATCCTGTCCTTCGATAGCCTCAATCTCCTCGAGAGTAAGACCTACGATAAGTTCATCTTTATCAGCCACATTGTTCCTTCCTTCTTGCTATTTACACTACTATTTAGAATATAATCCTATTTGATAACCTGTCTCAGCTATTGCTGCAATAACAGTTTCAGCAACAGCTTTTTTTCCTTCTTTCTTCTTTATTTCCATTAACTTCCTGCTTGAGATCAATTTCCCGAAAGTGACACTGAATGGCTTACCTTTTCTTATCAGCGCACCCAAAGGATGATCGGTGCCCCATATGAAGGCTGGCAGTACTGGAGCACCCGATGCGGATGCAATAAGGCTTATTCCGGCTTTTGCAGGAAGAAGACGTCCATCATGGCTTCTTGTTCCTTCGGGGAATATCACAACCGCCTCTCCCCCTTTGAGATAGTCTATCGCAATTCTCAGAGCCTTCGTATCGATTCCTTCCCTGTTAACGGGGAAAGCGTTCAATTTCTTCAGGAAAAATTCTCCAAATCTATGCTTGAACAGCTCAACCTTGGCCATGATGGCGAAATTTCGTGGTATGGAGAATCCCAGTACAGGCGGATCCATCTCTGAAATGTGGTTACAGGCTATTATCAGTCCACCACGCCTGGGTACTTTTTCTGCTCCCCGCACCATGAACCCGAACAATACCCGTGCAAGCCAGCCGCCGTAATACTGTATGCGTATTCGAACAGATTCCTTCATCGGTTTCAAAGCGATCTCTTCCTGTAAAGGTCCAGAACAGCTGAAACCTGCTGATCAATGCTCATAAGGGTTGAATCAAGGATCATAGCTCCCGGAGCCAGTCTTAACGGGCTGTCGGACCTGCTTCTATCCCTGCGGTCCCGTTCAAGCTGTGATGTGAGCAGCAAGTCATAATCAGCTGTTTCACCCTTTGCAATGTGCTCTCTCCACCTTCTTATAACCCGCACTGCGACATCTGCGATAACGTACACCTTCAGATCTGCAGACGGAAAGACCACCGTCCCCATATCTCTGCCTTCTGCAACTGTATCGTGATTTTCAGCGAATCTGCGCTGCAGAGCTACCATTTCCCGGCGAACGGGAGAACCTGATGATATTCTGCTGGCGGCATTGCTTATTTCAGGTGTTCTGATAAGCGCAGATACATCCTCATCATCTATGAAGACATAACCATCCCTGATATCTATGGAATGGCTGCGAATAACCTCAGCCACCTTGATCGGGTCGTCAAAGCTGATTGAATTGCGGATAGCTAACAGAGCCGAAGCGCGGTACATGGCTCCTGTATCCAGATATGAGAAACCCAGCCGCTGCGCTACCAGTCGAGCCGTTGTGCTCTTCCCGGAAGCGGCGGGTCCATCAATTGCTATTACTCTAGTCAGAGGAGTCAGGCAAGGTCACACCCTTTCTTTTCAAAGTGGCGCAAATATTAGAATAATCACAGTATAAGTCAATAGAGGAAAATTATATCAGTTGTGATATAGCCGAACGGATTTCATCAGAGCTTCAAGCTCAGCATCTTCCAGCAGGCGCCACTTACCCCGCTGCAAACCCTTCAGAGTAACAGATCCATATCGAACACGCTCAAGGCCTTCAAGCATAATACCGCATGCTTCAAGCAATCTGCGAACTTCATGGTTCCTTCCGGTCCGCAGTACTATGTTGATCGATTTTTTCGCTGAGGATTTGACTGAAATCGGTTTTGAGAATTCGGAGCGGCCAATCGAAGCTCCTTTTCGCAGGGATTGCAGGGCTGATGGACCGGGCAGGCTCCTCAGGAACACTCTGTATTCCCTTTCAACCTCCCAGGAAGGATGTGTAAGACGGTTCACCAGCTCTCCGTCATTGCTCAGCAGCAGCAGTCCTCCTGTATTAATGTCCAGACGGCCAACCGGTACAGTTCCCGGCGGAAGGCCGCGCAGAAGCCCCAGTATAGACCTTTTGGAATCGGGCGACAGGGTAGTCTCAAAACCGTGCGGTTTATTAAGGACAGCAGTGCGTAAAGGCTGAAGCTTAACCTTGTGACCCAGATACGCTACATTGTCATCTTCGGATACTTTGAATCCGAGGACAGTGACGATTTTTCCGTTGACGGATATTTTGCCTTCCTGGATAAGAAGGTCGCTCTTTCTCCGAGAAGCAATGCCTGCCCTCGCGAGGTATCTGTTCAGTCGATAGTTGTTAATCTTGCGAGCCAAACAGATCCCTCTCCTCCATTTCAGAGGAACTCATACCGAGGAGTTCTTCAATTTCATCAAACCTTGGAAGGTGATCCAGGTTACTCAGCCCGAAGTACTCCAGGAAAGCTCTTGTTGTTGAATAGAGCAAAGGTCTTCCCGGTGTTTCCATTCTTCCTGAGATCCTGATCATATCCCTTTCCAACAGTGTTCTTATGGCACTGTCGCAGTTAACTCCTCTTATGGATTCAATTGCAATTCTTGTACATGGCTGACTGTAAGCAATAACAGCCATCGTCTCAAGGGCTGCGCGGGATAGTTTACCGGGCTTTCTGCCTTCGAAAAGCTGTGATACAACATCTCCGAATTCTCTGTCTGTTGCGATACGGAATCCACCCGCAACCTCTACTATCGTCAGGGCATGCTGCTGATCCAGAAAAGATTTGTTAAGCCTGTCCAGTGCCTGATGAATGGAGTCCTCACCGCTTCCGGTGTACTCACACAGCTGCTCGATGCTGAGCGGTTTTTCTGAAGCGAAGACCAGTGCTTCTACTTCTCTTGCTAATCTGTCAAGAATCAACGCTCCACCTTTCAGTACGTTGGAGTTCTATTTCGGAGAACGGGTACGCCTGGTGACAGCAGATCCATCCTCTTCTGACAAGTTCGAGAATTGTGATGAAATATGATACAATCCTGAGTCTTGCGGGCTGGGGACCGATTATTTCTCTGAAAGAAAAGGTCTTGCCCGGAACGATTCTGCTTTCAAGCGAATCTATGCATTCGCTTATTGTCAGCAAGGTCCGCTGAATTCTCTGAGAAGGTATTTCAGCTTCCCCTTCAGTAAGGCTGCTCAGTGCTTTCAGAAGATCAAGCAGTGTTGCCTGCCCCGGTTCGATCTCAAAGGAATCGGATGACCACCTCTCACGCTCTCCGGGTGAAGTGTAGATCTCCGTCCAGGTTTCTTCGCTTCTCTGAAGTTCTTCCGCTATTACGCGGAAAGTTCTGTAGAGTATAAGCTGGCGCCTTAGTTCAGCTCCGGGATCAGCCTCCTCCTCCCCTTCATATCTATGTGCGGGAAGGAGAGCCTTACTTTTCATCTTCGTAAGCGTAGCTGCCATAACAAGATACTCGCTGGCTATATCCAGATCAAGTTCCCGGGCGGCTCTGATATAATTCAGGAACTGATCGGCCACATGTGCAACGGGAATGTCGTAAATATCGATCTCATCCCGCCGCAGCAGATAGAGAAGAAGATCAAGGGGACCTTCGAAAGCATCCAGCTCTATTCTGTAGCTGTTGCCGCTAACAGTCTTTTCCATCAAAAAAGATACCCGAATTCAATAAGGTCATCACTGTTTTCCGGCCACGATTCCCTGACCTTTACCCATAGATCAAGATAGAGCGATCTTTCGATCATTCGAGAAGCACCCTTTGATGCAATATCCGCAATGTTCTGCAGCATCGCTCCCTTCCTGCCTATCACCACACCCTTGCTTGAATGACGGGCAACATGCAGATTGGCCCTGACATACCTTTTCTCATCGCGTATGGAGAATTCCTCAATCTGTACCGCGGTTGCAGCTGCTATCTCTGCCGGAAGAACACTGAAAAGACTTATCCTGATCTGTTCGCTAACAAGAAACCTTTCCGAGTGAAGTGAGGTGCAGGCATCAGGAAACAATTTACCCCTTTCGGGTATGTATTTCAACACCGTGCTGCGAAGCCTTTTAACACCCTGACCGCATGGAGCGCATACGGGAACTATCTCCTGATAATTGACCGACATTGATATCTGATTTGTAAAAGCTCCATGAAGTTCTGCAGGAAAGTAATCTATGAAAGTAGGTACGAATATTATCGGGAGTTTTCTGTTTCTATTTATGAAGCTGCGCAGAAGCGGGGATTTCAGCTTTGTTGACAATTCAGTGGAGTTCAGAGCCAGGCATATTACATCAACACTGCTGAAAAGCTCTTCATCTTCGTAATAATCCAGTGGAGGAGTATCAATGAAACATACCTGTTCGTTTTCCGTCATATAGATGCTTGAGATGGGAATCCTTGTTATACCTCTGTAGTTGTATGAAGGAGATATGTTTCTGCACGATAGAGCGTTGATCAGAGCTGATTTCCCTGAATTAGCGTATCCGGCTATAGCAACGTATCCAGAGCGCATTCTGCCAGGTTCATTTATCATTCAATCTCCGTTGAATTAGTAGTACTGCCCCCGGACTCATTCTCCTGGCTTTCCTGCAGCGGCTGTATCATTCCGCCGGGAGTTTCCTCAACGGTTGCAGGTTCTTCGACAACTGCCTCGGGAAGTTCCTCCGTATCTTCTACTGGCGTCTCTTCGATAATTGTCTCAGGAAGTTCCTCCGTATCTTCTACTGGCGTCTCTTCGATAATTGTCTCAGGCAGCTCTTCCGCAGTCTCAACTGAATCTTCTTCAGGTATTGTACCCCTCAGAGCTATGAAGTCACCGGAAGTATTCCCGAAATAGAGTATGCCGCTGACAAGAAGAGGCGCGGTTCCCGAATAACCATCCATTTCAAGAGAATCAAGTTTCGCTCCCGTATCCAGGTCAAGAATATGCATTCTCTGATCATCGCAGGCTACGTAGACCATCTTCTGTCCCACTGCAGGGGGCAGCTGAATCCAGTTATCAAAATTCTGTCTCCAGAGTACTGTCCCGTCAGAGGCTGCCAGGGAAACGAGCTGCCCATCATTTGTGCCGCACAGAACCGCGTCTCCAGTGATCACAGGCCGTGCGAGAACGCATCTTTGCGAAGAGCTTACTATATTGGTTTCCCATATGACATGTCCGTCATGAAGAGAGAATTTCCTTACAACACCGTTTGAAAAACCTGCGAATACACCTGCTGCATCAGCCGAAGGTGGTGACGCCTGGCTGCTGTAGTCTCTGGCCCACAGTCGCTCTCCTGCGGTATCGAATGCGACAATATTTCCATTCTCAGTGGAAAACACAGCGATGGAATCAACAATAACCGGACCAAGAACTATCCCTCCGATCTCATCGTCCCATACCGGTTCACCGGTACGGGCATTCAAAGCACAGACCTTGCCCATTGAATTGCCTGTAACGATGAGCGTATCGGAAAGAACGGCTGTGTTGCAGAATACATGATAACCGAGACCGGCAGACCACCGTTTGGTTCCGGAGAATCTGTCGAGGGCGTAGATTACGCCGTCCTGACCGCCGAAGTATACTGTTGTAGAATCCACAGCCGGCTCTCCGCAAATACCGCATACGGTAGCGAATGTCCATTTCACGGAGCCTTGAGCAGCGTCAACAGCACGCAGATTGCCATCGTTGCAGCCGAAATAGAGTACTCCATCCACAAGAGCCGGAGAGGAGAAGAATTCCCTTCCAGCATTTGATCTGATGGACCACAGTTCATCGAAGGGAGCGACTATATCCGGCCCCCAGCCGGCGTTACCTGTGGATAAGGCTCTTGCCTGAAGCCAGAACTCCGGTATTTCCTCAAGAACGATATCATCTTGGACGGTATTCAGAGTATCAATATCTGACGAATCGGCTGGAACCGCCTGTGCCATACCACTCTCCGGTCCTGCTGATTTGAATACAGTTGAAATCAGGAACAGCAGTACAAGTGTGGTTATCAGGCTTATTCCGATAACGATAATGTGCTTTCTATCGGTATTCCCGGAAGCCTTTATACTCTCCTGGGGATGTGCATGTGATTTGTGCAACTGAACAACCTCTCAATATATGATTACAGGAGCACCGACCGGGAGTGATCTGTACAGAGCTTCAAGATCGCTGCTTCCCATTCTGATGCATCCGTGGCTTACATTCCTGCCTCTGCCGACTCCGTAATGGATAAGAATCCCGCCGCCGAGATCGATCTTGTACGAACCCAGCGCTCCTGGAACTCTCTGAACATAGACCCTCTCGGCCGCTGTCAGGGAATCATGGTAGAACGTAATCTGCTCTTCCCATGAAATCGTATCAGGAATCACTACATACTCATCCGGTTCCGGAGGTCTCATATTCATCTCCTCCCAGTACCAGTCCGGTCTGTACCAGTAAGGATTCTCACCCTTTCGTAATACGTAACTGAGACCCCTCGGCGTAGTGAAATTCCATACCTGCCCATCATCGTTGCTTGTCCAGCCTTTCCCGGTGCCGCAGTAACCTGATCTAACCAGAATATCGTTACCGTCGCCAATGTTACGTCTGAGATGGAATCTGTTCTGGTAAGTATCGATAAGAAGGTAGTAACCTATATAATTTTCACTCAGATCATGCACATGGATCAGAGCCTGAAGGGAATCCAGCCTGTATGTCAGCAGATTCAGTGAATCTGACTGGCGGTGGTAGAAAGAATGTACATCCATAAGTGTATCGCGTTCTGAAGTCAGTATCTGCAATTCATCTCTGACGAACCTGAAGTCAAGCTGCAGGTCTATCAATTTTCTTGAAAGAGTATCCGCACTGACGAGGCTGATAATAAGACCGGCCAGAAGCACACTGGCAAGTACAATAGCAGCAGTTTTAAGTGAATTCATTCAGGTTGTGCCTTTCATATGACTGGATCCGTTACAAGGGTTCTGGTCGTTGGCCAGACCGCCCTGCTTCCGCGGATATCAATATGCACAAAGGGGCCGTGAGTAGTGATCCATCTGTACGCGGACGCGCCTCCGGTAATAACTGTTCCCTCAACTTCCAGCCTCCTGACGATCTCGACAAGGTATTCACCATCGTAAACATCGACTCGTTTGTTCCGATCGATATCGTCCATGAGATTGTTCGAGGGCCAGCTTTCAATCCAGATATCTGCGGCCTTCCCATAAAGGTGAAGGCTCTCGGTCGTTTCATTTCCTATGGAGGCATTGTATACAGGTGTTCTGAAGCCGCTGATATTGTGGATATCGGACGCCTGCGGGTAAACCTCCTGAACCGCGGCCAGTATCGCTTCGAGCTTATCGGCCAGTCTGAGATCAAAGGCCATGTACTGCGGATAATTTCCTTCAACACGGCAGAGGAACTGACCAAGGGTGAGATGTGTTGTGATCCTTGCCCCGGAGGTGGCGGAAGCCAGCTCAATGAAGTATTCCGGCATCCGGTCACGGTTGTTTCCGTCTCCATAACTTCCGATGGAAAATGAATTGAGAGTAGTGGTTCTCCATCTGCAGGATTCTACAGGTACTATGACAGTGTACTTTTCAATCATTTCACCGCTGCTTACATCAATATAGAAGATACCATGGTTCCTTGGGGCTCTCCACCCGAAGGAACTGCCTGACCCGGTTGATGGATACCCTTCCGTAGCGCTCCATCCGGTATTCTCATTCTGAACCGACAGAGTAACAGAATCACCAGGCATCACAACAAAAGCCAGCCTGTTTGCAGGAAGGGGATTTCCATTGAAGCGTAATCCAATTGAGGGAATAGCCGGGGCTGGATCATCCGCGGTGGAAAAGAGCATCATCCATATCAGCAGCCAGTACATTCTGTATTATCCTCTCAAACTATATTCCATCATACATCATCCTGAATCGGCCGAACACCGCTGCAGATAAGCCGAACAGCCTCCGAGTATGCAATATGCTCCTGCCGCAGTATCCTGCCGGACAACATTTCAACGGTATCATCATCATTCACATGAACCACTTTCTGCAGAATAATCGGACCGGTATCAACACCGGCATCTACGTAATGGACAGTACAGCCTGTTATCCGAACACCATAATCAAGCGCCGACTTCTGAGCGTGCAATCCCGGGAAAGATGGAAGCAGTGATGGATGGATGTTTATGATTCTGCCCTGAAACTCCTCCAGCATGGAACCTTTGATAATCCTCATAAGACCTGCCAGACAGATGAGTTCAATACCTCTGTCCATCATAAGACGGGTCCATTCAGCTTCCTCCGCTTCACCGAATTTTGTCCGGTATCTGCCGGGTGATATATAGCGGGCTTCAACTCCCGATTCGGATGCCCTGCGCAAAACATCCGCATTTTCATTATCCGTTATCAGCAGAGAAATTCTTCCATTACCAGTATCACCACTGCAGAGAGCTTCGAAGTTAGATCCCCTGCCTGAGGCAAGAACTGCTATCCTGAGTATGCCGTCTTCATCATTCTTATCAAGTATCATCAGTTTCTGTCATCCTCTTCGATAATCCTTGGTGGATGATCGCTGAAAGTCCATGTTAGTCCGAATGAATAACTTCTGTAGTCGTCCAGAACATCCTCAAGGGCAAAAATGAATGCAAACCTTCCCAATGTAAACAAGGACTTTACATCCATGGTTCCACTGGTGCTGGTGTCGGCATGCAGGAGTTCCCATGAAACTCCTCCATGTATCCTTCCCGAAGCCCCCCATGGCAGAAAAGGCAGAGCAATTCCCCTGCAACGTATAGTGTCTTCCTTAATAGAGATCCCAGCATGCAGAAAACCGAAGCTGGTATTCACCAGGGATTGCATTCCCCCCTCAAAACCATCCTTATCAGCTTCAACAGTTATTTCAAGAGGATCCAATCCCGCGACCCCTATAAAACGCAGATCGGAATCCGGAATGACGGCAGCCCCGGCCTGAAAATGGAAGATCCCTGTTTCTGCGAGTATACCGGCAGTGCCTCCGGGGGCAATATCTCCATCGAGATCAAGAAGATCACTTCTTAATACAGTCCTCATTCCAAATACGGGAAATTCCAGGCGGAGATGAGCTTCTGCGCTCAGTATTGAATCATCAGATACGCTTACTGCGCAGGCGGTTCGGATATCGTAACGGGAGATCTCCATTCTATAGGAACCGAGAGCTTCCCAATACCTTCCCCCAGGGTGAAGATGAGCGAACGAAATCCTTGCTGACGCATCCTGGGGATTCCACCCGCCCCACAGAGTATAGCCGTCCTGGGCTGTCTGCCAGCCGCGTCCTCCGGTCTCAAATTCACCGGAACGGAAAATGTATCTCTGATTGTTCAGTGTATCCTCTCTGGAAATCGCAAAATCAACCAGCAGGTGTGACATGAGCGGTCTTCTGAGATAGGCGGAATATCTGCTGTTCAATGAAGTGTTCTGAATCAGACCCACTCCGCTCGAGAAAGAACTCTCCGGAACCGCAAAAGAAGCAAAATCAATCTCCCAGCCTCCGTTCCCCCAGACTCCCGCTTCCAGCGGAGAAGAAAGGCTCAGGGATTCGAATGATCCCCATCCGGGAACTGGCTGAAACCCTGAACTCAGAACCGGAACTCCATCCCGCAGGAATCTTGTCTCCCAGTCAAGCAGCTGTGAAACAGTCCATGAGTAAATAGGTGATGTCTCCAGGATATCAGACGGGTCCGGCCCAAGAACAATAACAGCAGTCAGGGCGGATAGAATAATGTAGTTCATCAAGCTTCGTACCCCGGACGGTTCAGAGCAGCAAAGGTCAGAACCTTGCTCCTCTCCACTCCCGGCTGGTCAAGGGGGTTGATATCAAGCGCCAGTCCTGTCAGGACGGTTGCTATCTCGAGGGACATTATGAGTTCTCCGAGGGTTCTTTCATCCAGCTTCTTCATCTCTATGTAACTGACAGGTATACCGTTCTCTTCAAGCGCCTTTCCCGTTGCTGAGGCTTCGGCTGATCTGAGTTCATCGAGGGTGATACCGGAAAGGTAATCCATAGAAGGGTATCCTTCGAATCCCGCCGGTATTCTCGGCGCGTTCACATCCGGCTGAGTAGTGATGATGGTCACGGTTTTGTCCCGGGGTCCCTCCATGAACAGCTGAAGCAGAGAATGCTGGTCTGCCGGTCCCCTGCAAGCGAGCGGTGTCTGGCCCGCCTGAGTTGGCCTTCCCGAAAGATCCATTTTCTTGCCAAGACTTTCCCCCCAGAGTTGAGAGAACCAGAGTGCCGTATCAAATAGCCTGTCATTGTACGGAAACATCGCGTGAACAGGATACTTCGAGAAATTACTCAGGAATCCCGCGGCAATCTGCGCAGCCAGGCTTGAGATGCCCCTCTCCCTGAAATCCGCTGCAACTGTTCGCGCCCCCAGAAGAAGAGCCTTCACATCGATTTTCGCGAAAGCAGCTGGAAAGAGACCAACCGGGCTGAGAACACTGAACCTCCCCCCTACAGATGGTGGAACTGGAAGGGATGACCAGTTTCTCTCACTGGCCAGCCGCCGAAGATCTCCCTTTTCGGGGTCAGTAATGACTGTAATTCCCGACTCACCGTTTACCGATTCAGCTATCCATCCGTAAAGAGAGAGAAATACCGAGAGGGTTTCAGCGGTACTGCCCGATTTGGTGATGACTGTAACAGATGTCCTGTCGGGGTTCATACACGCTGTCATCTCACTGATAGAAGCTGAATCCGGTGAATCCGCGACAATTACCGTCTCTTTTTCATCCAGGATCCTTGCGAATGCGCTCAGAAGAGCTCTGAGCCCCAGGGAGGATCCGCCTATACCGCAGACTATCATGCGGTCAGCGTATTTCCGCGAAGTGTCCGCGAGCCGGAGCGCCCGAGAAAGGAGTTCCGAATCTCCGGGAAGCTCCATAAAACCAAGCTTCCCATCCTTCTCCCATTCGATGAAGGTATCGATTATCCTGCTCGGAAGTTGAGCAAAATTGTAGGAAGTTCTAAAATCAAGCCCGGGTAACTCAGTACTCAAAAGGATTCTCCATTCATTTCTCTGCCCACGTCAGAAGATCCGAAGTGAGGGGCTCCGGGGGGAGTACTATCACAAGGTTGTTATCCTTCTCACCCGTCCGTACTACAGGAATTGTATCATGATCCACAGTAATCACATAACTCTCAAGTTCACTTTCATAAACTGCGAAGCGGGGCACTGCCGTAAGCTCTGAGAATCGGGCTTCAATGGCAGATAGTTCTCCCGAATATACAGCATATTCGGCTCGTTCCTCAATGAAACGAACACCACTCCCTCCAGCTGGCCAGAAATTCACCGAACAATCATCCGGGGAAAAGACATGGAAAAGCTCGCTGCTTGCGACAGACAATTCAAGAACAGCATTTCCCGGTCTTATACTCTGATCGGGTTCGACAATAATCGCTGTGGCTGTACCTTCCACCGGAGATAA
>RCNF010000659.1_pt1 | contig 17819 bp, 7 predicted proteins | sample 2041311 | NCBI WGS metagenome assembly RCNF01 (sample SAMN09708228, study PRJNA481090) | Marine sediment metagenome, whole genome shotgun sequencing project. | biome: marine sediment; feature: ocean; material: sediment; isolation source: Sewage treatment plant 2 marine sediment (STP2) ... | reverse complement strand
TATATCGCGGATGCAGGATGCATAAGAGCGTGAGTTCAAAATGTTCGAGAAAGTCTTGTAGATTCAGTGCATTGGTCGTTCGCAGTAGGCTCAACTGATTTATTTAGGTTGAATTCACGCATTATAACAATAAGAACAGGTACATCGAGTGGAACGTCAATCTCAACTTCAACAATGGCTGGAAAGCCTGGCTGAAAATACTTATACCAATTTACAACCGGCTTCGGCTGATGCCAGCTTCAGGAAGTACTTTCGAGTTAGCAATACTCAGGATAATAAAACCTATATTGCGATGGATGCACCACCTGAGAAGGAAAATAGCCACCAGTTTGTCCTAGTCACAGAGCTGATTCGCAGTGTCGGAGTAAACGCACCCGATATTATCGCTCTGGATTTGCAGCAGGGATTTTTGTTACTGGATGATTTAGGGAGCAAACCCTACCTGGATTATCTAACTATCGACACTGCGGAAAATTTATATATTGATGCCATCAATGCCCTGGTCAAAATGCAGACCATCGATGCCATGTTACCTGCTTACGATGAGAAACTATTACAAACCGAAATGGATTTATTTGAAACGTGGTATTTAAATCGCCATCTTGATATTCAACTCAGTGAAGATCAAAAAGCTTCACTCGATTCAATATTTACATTATTAATAAAAAGTGCAATACAACAACCGCAGGTATTCGTTCATCGTGATTATCATTCACGCAACCTGATGATTACAGACAACAACCCTGGCGTTATTGATTATCAGGATGCGGTTATCGGCCCTATCACTTATGATCTGGTTTCACTGTTTAAAGATTGTTATATAGAATGGCCGGGAGAAAAGATCGAACACTGGTTAGATTTATACCTTGCACGATTAACACCCACGCACTTTATCGAAAAAGCGACACTGAAGCGGTGGTTTGATCTAATGGGTGTACAACGTCATCTAAAAGTTCTGGGCATCTTTGCGCGCTTAAACTATCGCGATGGCAAGTCGCACTACTTAAATGATTTACCGTTAACCTTAAAATATATTGTTGATACATGCGATAGGTATAAAGAACTTCAACCATTGAAACAACTGCTTGAAGAAACAGCAGTCCGTTCAAATGCTGGCGTTACAGCATGAAAGCGATGATACTCGCTGCTGGTCGAGGTGAGCGTTTACGGCCATTAACTGACGAGACGCCTAAACCGTTAATTAAAGTCGCGGGTAAATCCCTAATTGAATATCATCTGCTGAACCTTGCTAATGCAGGCTTTACCGACATAGTGATTAACACTGCCTGGCTGGCAAATAAAATCCATGAAACACTTGGAGAAGGCAAGCGTTACGGTGTTTCAATTCAATACTCGGATGAAGGCTCAGCACTGGAAACTGCCGGCGGTATTATAAATGCACTCTCACTTTTAGGTAATGAACCGTTCCTTGTGGTTAATGGTGACATCTGGTGTGACTTTGATTTTTCAACATTACCTGATTTAAAAGATAAGACACAGGCACATTTAGTACTGGTTAATAATCCGGAACATAATCCCTATGGAGATTTTGCGATTACTAAGGGTTTATTATGTAATCAGGGTACGCCCAAATACACTTACAGTGGAATCGGTATTTATTCACCCGAATTTTTCTCTGATGCCACACAGGGGGTAAGACCGCTTGCACCTATGTTAAAGAAAAAAGCCGAAAATAAACTTATAACAGCACAGTGCTTTACCGGCTTATGGACCGATGCTGGTAGTATCGAACGTCTGCATACCCTGGAAGAAGCTCTGCGTAAAAAACACGATAGCTCAGCTATCCGAATTTAATTAAGCCGATATCCTCTACCCATTCACCTGAAGAGGCTATCCGCCATTTCCTGAATATGAACTAATTGCTCGGATAATCGTTCAAACACTTTACTGGCATCAGCCGGTTGTATCTGCAACTGCTCCAGCTGGACTTGCGGAATAGACCAGGGACGACGACTGTATTGCAATGACTGAATCATGGAAACGGCAAGCCCGACAATACTGGTAATTTCTCCTTCGCGCTGCTCCCCGTTTTTTTCAATGGCATGACCGGCCATGGCATCCACCAGAGGCTCAGGAAAACGCCAGGCCTTGCCCAGGAGCAAACCTGCATCATAATGGTCAAAACCAAGAATATATAGTAGTGCATCACTAAGACTAAGATCTTCACTTTTCTCGGCCAGCTTAATAGCTGTATCCACTTCTTCTGCTAACTGGTCAGCCAGAAGTAACAGTCCCAGATTATGAATCAGTCCCGCGGTACGTACTGTGGGCAGTTCTATTTGTATTGCTTTACAGCCCAGGCTCAACCAGCTGGTGGCATCTGCTGCCAGTAATGCTGTCGTCCAGAAATACTTTGCATTAAAACCCGGGCAACGGTTTGAATTAAAAGGTGCAGCCACAGCAAGTGCAATACTGGTGCTTCTCACAACATCGAAGCCCAAGCGTGAACACGCCATTTCAAGTGAAGTAATGGGCGTAGTCGGACTCGACCAGGACGAATTTGCCACCGCAATGAGACGCGCTGCGATACTGGGAAATTGTTCGATGATTCTTGCCAGTTCAATAAAACCAATAGAATCATCCGTCAGTGTTTTAAACAGAATTGACACACCTGGTGGCAGCACCGGTATCTGTTTGAAGGTCAGTTTATCAGCTAGATCATTATTCGTTTGCATTACAAGCTCATCCCGACTTCAATACGCTCAGCGTAGCAAAATCTTTGTTTTTATTTACTGTTACCAGCTTAAAATTCTGTTGTACCAGGCCGGGTAATTTTTCAGCCGTCACCGGTCGACTGAATAAATAACCCTGAACGATTTCGCAGCCGATTCCATACAGTGCAATAGCCTGATCCATCTCTTCTACTCCTTCAGCAATAACCTCATGACCAAGCGCATGCGCAACATTGACGATAGCCCCCAGAATGATAGAAGAATCCGGATCGTTCAACATGTCAGTAACAAACAGTCTGTCTATTTTCAGGCAGTCGATAGGCAGGTATTTTAGCGAGGCAAGTGATGAATAACCGGTACCAAAATCATCGATAGCAATCTTAATACCGATGTCCCTTAGACTGTTAAACATGTCTATATTATCGCCGGTAGTCTGCACCACACTTTCTGTCACTTCCAGTTCAAGGTCGGCAGCCTGCCAGCCAGTTTCAGCAAGGATTCTTACCACGGTTGTCGCCAGCGCCGGATCCTGAAAATGTGTTGGCGAGATATTCACTGCCATCTGGAATCGGGGCAGGCCCATTTTTTGCCATGTCACTGCCTGGCGACAAGCCGTTTCCAGCACCCAGTCACCCAGCTGCTTTATCAGCCCGATACGCTCTGCCACATGAATAAATTTATCAGGGGCAAGTAATCCCTGCTCCGGATGGTGCCAACGAATCAGAGCCTCAACTCCCACTATGAAACCTGTTTTGAATTCCACCTGTGGCTGGTAATGTAATTCAAACTGATTGCGCTCTATTGCCACGCGTAAATCCTGCTCTATTTGCAAACGGTTTTCTGCCAGCTCGGTGAATGCCGGCTGGTAAAAAGCATAACGGTGTTTACCTTCTTCTTTGGCGGCGTACATGGCACTGTCGGCGGCTTTCAACAGGCCCTGTAAATCTGTGCCGTCTTCGGGAAAATGCGCGATACCAATACTGCAGCGTGGGCAGATCTTATGCTGCCCCAACTTAATTGGCAGATTAATTTCTTTCAGGCAGCGCTCTGACACCTCAGCTGCATCGTATTCATCTTTGATGTTATCAACCACAATACAAAACTCATCACCACTGAGGCGGGCAACAAAGTCGCTGTCTCTTAGCACCTGCTGCAATCGTTGGGCAATAATTTTGAGTAATTCATCACCTGCATCATGACCCAGGCTGTCATTAATATCTTTAAAACCGTCCAGATCGAGATATAGCAGGCTGAAGCGCCCACCTTGCCGTAGGTCACTTTTGATCATGTTGCCTGTGTACTGGTAAAAATAGGCCCGGCTAGCAATACCGGTAAGCTCGTCATAATAGGCCAGTTGGCGGATTCGCTGTTCCGATGCGCGTTGCCGAGTAATATCCTGTACGGTGCCGATAACAACACTGTCAGAATCAGCCGCCAGATCCATCTCCTGGCGCACGATAATTTCTTTGTTGCTGTGTGTCAGCAGACGAAAATCAGCGGGGTGTTGCGGCGTGCCTGCAAGCATTGAAATGATGCTGTTATGAACAAACTCCCGGTCTTCAACGTGAATACGCTCCAGGTAGTCATCAATGTGTTTATAACAGCCAGGCTCATGTGTCTTTAACATCGACGACACCTCATCGGAGACAAACAGTTCTTCCTTTTCTGCATCCCATCGCCAGTAACCCAGTTTTGCCAGGCGCTGGGCATTCGCGAGCTGTTCTTTACTTTCATGCAGCTCCCTGGTTTCTTGTGCCGCTCTCAGCTGAAAACGCAATCTGTGAATCAGCACAGTGTAATTCAATGGTTTGCTGGCAAAACTGTCTGCGCCGGATTCAAATGCAAGGTTAACGGAATCCATGTCTTCAAGACCGGTAACCATCAAAATAGGTATGCCGGGATATAACCGGTTATTTCTCAGTTTCTGGCAAACCTCAAAACCATCCATGCCTTGCATCACGGCATCCAGCAACACCAGGTCAGGCACGTTTGTCTCGAATTTGATCAGTGCTTCTTCGCCGCTTGATGCTTCAATCACGGTAAAACCAGCGCCTTTTAGCGCCTCGCCTGTAGTGAGCCGGAATCCGGGGTCATCATCTACCAGCAGAATGCGCTCTCTGCAAAGCTGTGTTTCTGCTAAGTCAGAGCCGGTTTCCTGCTCATCCGACTGCTGCTTCTTGTCATCCTCATGTTCCTGTCGAGCATTTTTTTTGGCCTCATCTTTCAGTGCGTCAAGAATCGGCAACATCAATGTTTCGATGGATTGCGTCAGTTCTGGCACTTTAGACAGCTGCTTCTCACGGGCGGCATCTTCCAGTTGCAAACACAGCGCCGAGAAAGTCATGGCACCAAGGTTGGCACTGCCCGACTTCATACTGTGCGCGATCTGCCGCAGCGCTTCGGCATCGCCGGCTTCGATCTGCTTACGCAGATTTTTAACATCCTCAGGGGTCTGCTCAATAAAGTATTTAATGGATTTGCCAAGTATATTGCGCCCACTCTTTTCACCCAGTGTACGAAGCTGCTCCAGTCTGCCGAGGTCAAGCAGTCCCTGTTCCAGCTGATGAGCACCAGCGGACTGTTGTTCGGCGGTTGAGAACGTGGTATCTGGCTGCAACCACTTCTGCAACACCTCTAACAGCATAGACTGGTTAAAAGGTTTACTCATGTAATCATCCATGCCCGCTTCTATGCACTGGTCCTGAATACCTTTTTGCACATCGGCAGTGAGCGCAATCACGGGTATATGTTTACTGCCGTTTGAGCGTTCAAATCTGCGGATTTCTTTTGTTGCCCTGAAGCCATCCATCTCAGGCATATGGCAATCCATAAGAACCAGGTCATACTCTTCACTGGTAAATGCCTGTAGTGCCTCCTGGCCGTTTTTCACCACATCCGCTTCACAACCCAGGAGTTCCAGCATGCCGATAGCGACTTCCTGGTTGATCAGGTTATCTTCAGCCAGCAGAATCCTGCCATTGAGCTGCACGTTCTGACTCATTACCGGACTGGTGGTATTTCCACCCATGACTTCGTTCAGGCAGTTGTACAGATCGAGCTGCCTCACTGGCTTTTGTAAATAACGCGAGATGCCTGCATCACGTGCTATTCTCGATTCGTAACCAGCCCCACTTGAGCTGAGCATCACCAGGTGGGTGGCAGGTATCGATGAATCAGCAGTGATAATGCGTGCCAGTTCGACGCCATCCATACCCGGCATGTGCCAGTCCAGCAGAATGATTTGATAAGGGTCATTATCAGTCACTGCCTGGCGCACCAGCTCCAGTGCCTTGCTTGCAGAGCCCACGCTATCATTAGACATACCCCAGGCAGTGACCTGGTTGTGCAGAATTTCCCGGTTGGTGGCATGATCGTCAACAATCAGCAGGCGAGCATGTTTCAGGTTTTCAGTTTCGAAGGAGCTGTCGAAACCATCCAGCGCCACATTCAGATTGATCATCAGGCGAAACTGAGCGCCCTGACCCGGCGCACTCTTTAACTCTATATCTCCGCCCATCAGCAAAGCCAGGCGCCTGGCAATGGCCAGTCCCAGCCCGGTGCCACCATGCTCTCTGGTGGTACTACCATCAGCCTGGCTGAAAGCATCAAAAATAAGGGCCTGTTGTGCTTCGTCAATGCCGGGACCGGTATCGGAAACTTCAAACATCAGTTGTAAATTATCGACCTGTCGCTCGAGCACACGGCAAACCAGACGCACTTCGCCATGTTCAGTAAATTTTACCGCGTTACCCAGCAGGTTGACCAGGATCTGGCGTAGCCTGACAGAGTCGCCACGTACCCGCGTGGGCAGATCGGTTGGCAAATTAGGCACTATCTCAAGGCCTTTACGGTGAGCCTGACCGGCCACCAGCTCGAGTGTATCCTCCAGCAAAGTACGCAGTTCGAAATCTTCCTCATTAAGATGCAGCTTATTCGCCTCAATTTTAGAGAAATCCAGAATATCGTTGATCACACCGAGCAGCGATTCAGCTGAACGATGTGCAGTGTTGGCCAGGCGTTGCGCACGCACATCCAGTCCCGTGTTCAGCAACAACTCGGTCATCCCCATGACGCCATTCATCGGGGTGCGAATTTCGTGGCTCATGGTAGCGAGAAAATCGCTCTTGGCGCGACTGCCGGCTTCGGCCTTTTCTTTGGCTTGGGAAAGCTCAAAGGTACGCTCTTCTACCCGTTGTTCAAGCGTCTGCTGATGCTGCATAAGCTCTTTACGTGAAATCCTCAGCTGGTTCACCATACGGTTAAAATTATCGGCCAGTAATGACAGTTCACCACCCGACTTCACTTCAATATAGTCATCCAGGCGCCCGCTGGAAATATCCTGCGTCGCCGCCAGTAGTTGATTAACCGGGCGGGTTATGCGTCGAGCCAGTAACAGTGTCAGCCCTATTGCGATGAAAACGATAAGTCCAGTCATCCATATAGAGGTCAGGACAGCGTCGACCGCCTGTTTATTCATCTCCGCTGTGTTAAGAATCAGGCGCACATAACCGATCTTCTCACTCTTGATAGCCGCTTCCTTACTGTCGTTAACTTTAGTGGCTGCATCCTTAGTGTCTGTATTAAGCGTAGTTTCTGAAGCCGTATCATCATCCGCTACAAAAGCGTCCAGGCCGGAGTTGCGAGCGGTCAAAACCGGCGCAATGAATTGGATATAATGTCCATTTTCACTGAACACCACATTATGTTCTTGAACTACACTTTTCTTTCGCCAGTCCGTAAAAATTATATTTTCTGGTTGAAACCATTTCTCTGCAAGCACCGACGTATCCTGTCGTAACAGACTAAGATAAGTGATTACATTATCATCCCTGCTGTTCAGAATCGTATTTATGCTCTCAGGATCTCCAGTATAGATAGCGTATTCACTAAACTCTGCGAGTAGTTGAGCCGTTTGCCAACCGTCTTCCACCAGGTTTGTAATCTGGTTGTCCCATTCACGTTTAACCGCGTATGTGGTTACTGCTATAGCGGTGATCAATACCAGCATAATAGAAAGCACATTGAATTTTGTGGTCAGGCCAACACTTTTAATTTGTTTAATATTTTTCATAGGTCATGCTCTACTGATAAACCTTTTCGGCTGCTGCGATTACCTTTTTATTAATCTCCAGTTTCATATGTTTTGCTGTTTTCAAATTCAGCTGATAGACACTTTTACCCGGCATACCCGATTTAATTTTTTCGGGTTTTGTGCCATTAATAATTTCCAATGCAGTATTGGCACTTTGTCTGCCCAGATCCGAATAATCCCAGTCCAGTGCATACAGTGCTCCGGCCTTGACCCATGCACTCGATAAACCAACAAAAGGAATTCGATTGCGAAACGAAAATAACAGCACGGCTTTAGCTGTATTGCTGGAATAAACCATTTTGTCCGGTATTGCCATAATACTATCGACACGCTGGTTTAAAGACTTTAATGCCGATGATATGTCACCTGGCGACTCCACACTGACCGCTACAATTTCAAGGCCGATTTTGTCTGCAATCTTGTTGGCCTGGTCGACCCATTTCTGGTTATTTTTCGGGTTATAAAGCACCCCAACGCGTTTAACGTCGGGCAGAAATCGTTGATGCCACTGTAATTGTTTGAGAATTGGCATGTCGAGCGTAATCGATGTGGCATGCGACTTACCTTGCAGGGCACTTTCACCTAATATCATGGTGGCAAGCATTGGTTGGTCACGCATATGCTGATTGGCTTTACGCACCGCATCCGAGCCAAGCGCAAACACCAGAACAGGCTGGACATTTTTTATCGATAACAGCTCCTGTTTAACATCGCCTGTTTGCATTTGAATAAACTGAATCTCCGGTCGTTTTTTTTGTATCTCGGCCTCAAAGTTTTTTGTAACCTGTTTATAAGCATCAGCTTCACTACTTATAATAATCACCACCAGAGGTGCATCTGCAGACAAAGCAGTGCTGCTAATAATCAGCAGCAATAAGCATAACAACTTGACCAGATTTGTCCTTACCATGTCGGGCATTTGCCTTTTATATACTCAATTGATCTCAGTTAAAACATATAACCAAGTTTCAGCCAGAAGCTACGGTCATCCTGCTCAATCTGGTCCTGCACGTGCTCCTCCGAGCCTGGATTGCTATATGTTTCGTCGAACAGGTTATAGACAGAAATGGATGCCTGCAGCCCATCAATCCAGTCCTGATTAAACAGAGTCAGATTGGTGACAACGAAACTGCTGGTCTCATTACCGGTGATGGTTTTTCGTTCGCTCTCGTATTGCATCTCCAGACCTGCACTTAGCTTATTACTTAGCAGTGGCGCAATGACATTCAATTTTGCCAAATTACGCGGCGAATTCACCAGCCATACACCCATAGCGTCTTCGGCATCCTGATAGGTATAGCTAACAGATCCGGACCAGCCGTCACTCCAGTTGCCATACAATTCCAGCTCGGCGCCCCTTGCTTTTGAATCACCCTGGTTTACAAACACCAGTAAGTCGTCCGCCGGATCGGTATCCAGGGTAATCAAATCCTCGATCTCATTCCGGTAAAGCGAAGCGACCAGGTTCAAACTGCTATGTAAGCGCTGCTCGACAATGAATTCATAAGTATCGATGGTTTCCGATTCCAGGGTGCCCGCGGCTTTCTGGGAAACGTCACCATCATGATAATAAAGCTCATAGGCATTCGGCGCACGGTATGCACTACCATATAGCAGCTTTAAGGTGGTGGCTTCCAGCGGCGACCATATCAGCGCGGCCCTTGGATTAACGGTACTTCCCGCGCTATCAAATTCATCGTAACGAACCCCCAGGTTAAGTATTAAGTTGCTTTTGATCTGGAACTCATCCTGCAGGAATACACCCCAGGTATAATTATCCGTGCTGGAATCCATATAGACGTCGAAATCATCGTATTCGGACAGATCCTGCCTTACGCTATTGCGGTATTCTGCCCCAAGCGTGAATCGATGGTGCTCAAACAGGGTTTTGGATACCTGCGCTTCCGCGCCCCACCATTCACCTTGAGCTTCATCAGTAAATAGACTCAAGTCGGATAAATCACCCGCATCACTATAGTCGTAAACCCAGTCCCCACTGTAGTCATAGTAATCGTAAAACACTCTGCCGCTCACTTCGGTACCGCTATCCAGAATACCCTGGTAACTTAAATCCAGGTAGCTGCGTTCATCCCTGGTACCCGTTCTTGAGTCGTTAAATACCGTCTCATAAGGAGCGGTAGGGATGCCCTTCTCCACCTCGGCATAAGCACCAGTCAGGGTAAACCCGCCATGGGACAGTTTGGCAAAGAAACTCGGTATAATTCGATCATCAGCATTAACAGCAATACCGTTGTTCGTGGCGGGATCATCAAACTCCGGGTAATAAAGTTCATGCTGCCCGGCACTCTCATAATAGGTGCCAGACAAAAGCATTTCCAGACCATTACTAAATTTATCACCATAACTGATTCGGCCCTGGTAAGTCTCGTAGCTGCCCCCGGCTGCAGAGATTTCTGTGCCCTGAATATCGCGCCCGCTTTTGGTTATAACATTCACCACCCCAAAAAAAGCATTACTGCCATATAAAGAGGAAGCCGGGCCACGTACAATCTCTACCCGCTCGATCAAATCCACATCAAGCACAAAACCTCGCATTGTGCTGAGGCTATCATAAACATTTTCATTAACGCGGTGGCCATCCACAAGGGTGAGAATACGGGTATCGTAATCGCCGGGGATGCCGAACCCACGCACACCGGTATAAGAATAGTTACGATCATAGCTGGTATAAAAACCTGGCACACTACGTAGAATATCCGCAAGGTTCTGATAACCGTAAGTCTCAATTTCCTTTGCGGTGACGATATTGATTCTTGCCGGCGCTTCAGTCACCTTTTGCTCATATTTGGAAGCACTGAAAACCGAAGGGATATCATCAAACAGAAGCATTTCAGTATCGTCCAGCTCATTACTGGCTACAGCAAAACCAGAAAAGCTAAAAACGGATACAGACAGAATTAGTAGGACTAACCTTTGTTGTTTTAACATAATATATTTCACGCATTCATTTGCATTATTATTTTCTTGCGAAAAATTTCGCGCTATAACATTCTTTTCGGCTGTTTTTGACTTTTCTTTAACTGGCCTATATTTTGCATCGACTCGATCCACATATACACCCAGCACCATACGCAGGGCTTAAAACAGCCTACTCAGTTGGAAATATCGGCCAGAGCGGGAAAGTATTGAAGAATGATTTATAAAGAAACTTAATAAGAAAAAACAAGATATTCAGGGAAAAAACCGCTGAAACGGGTTAAGGATGTCCCTTTTACGTTATCTACGCACACAGCCAGGTTACTTATGGCAAAAGCTCCTGCATTGCCCTAATACCGTACGTCCCAACGCCAGTAAATTAAGCTGCTTACCAGGTCAGTGTGACGCCGGCAACGGCAAAGCCTTATGCCGGCCTACGGTGAGGATTGATTTCCCTGTAGGCCGGCATAAGCGATAGCGTTGCCGGCAAAATACTATTAACTGAAAACTGCCATCTGCCAACTTTCTTTTATATCTTACCGACAAAGTTAACAAACACACCCTGGCTGTTAAAACTAAGATCCGTCAGATCATCAGAGAAGTCAGTAAAGTTATAACCCACACCAATTTTTAAATTTTCGCCAATGTGGCGGTATAAACCTAACAGTGTTCCGGCTCTTTGGTCCTGTGCAGCTGTCACATCCAGTAAACGACCTTCAATTAGCGCGTCCCAGCGATGGGTAAAATGCCAGTCGGCACGTAAAACATAGAGGCTGGCTCTACTATCAAAGAATTCTGGATTTAAACGGTCCTGTGCCACCTGACCTAAACGGTAAGCATACTTACCGCCAATACTCCAACGCTGAGTTAAATCATAAATAGCATCAAATGATAAAATATGACTTTTCTGAATGAAGTCGATAGGGCTACTGGCACCAACGACCTGACCGGTAACCGGGTCCGTAGTTGACAGATCACCAAAAGGCACATTATAGAAGTAGGTGTATTTCATTAGCGTGTTCAAGCGGTCATTATCAATTGGACGATAACCATAACCCATAACAATTTCAGTAAAGTTGCCGCTAAACAGATCACCTAGTGTACTGGTACTCTTAGAGAAGTTTGCTTTGCCAAGAAAACGCCAGTCTGAATCAACCTGGTATGTCAGGTTATTCTTCATCAACCAGGTAGTTCGATCAGATACCGTAGTATCCGGGCTTTCAGTACTATCGAGACGATACTCGAGTGCAGCGGAATAGACCACCGCGCCAAAGTTATAACCTGCATTCAAACCGAGCGCTTTGCGGTCTGTTCCGGCCCCTGTTCTCTTGTCCTCCAGAACACCCATTTCAAGATTACCACCAAAATTCCAGCGTTCATCCGGTGTGTAGTCAACGCCAAAAGCATGAGTCAGTCCGGTTGGTACATCACCGTGTGTATAACGCTCTTCAGCATAAACACTGGTGGTATCGGTATAACGTGAACGTATGCCATTGTTCCAGTTACCACGACGGGCACTTACGCCATTATCAGAACGTGCATTTTCAAATGTATAGGCACTATAAACATTGGTTCGATCAGAGACCAGGTAATCCAGACCACCTTTTGCGCCGGTACCCTTATTACCAATAGACAACTCACCATCCAGGGTTACACGATTTGTCGCACGAACACTACCACCGCCACCGACCCGGTTATTCTCTTTACGGTTACCACTTTTTGCAGCGGTTGCCTGCCCAAAACCGTAAGCGGTCCAGTTAGTTTTTGAATCATAATGTGCTTCAGCGGCAAGATCTAAACGGTCACCCTGTTTCTGTGTAGCAGGAACATTAACTGAGTTATCACTACGTGTATCAACACGGCCACCACCACTAAGACGCCAGCGTTCAGCGGCCTGGTATGAAGATGACACATCCAGTGCTTCCGTTTTGATACCAAGATCCTGATCACGTGAATCCACTTTTACATCGAGATCAGTACGGTTGTTCAACATCGTAGTATAACGGCCGCCAAACAGTGTCAGATCTGCAGCAGTTAATTGCCCGGGTGCGGAGAATCCGGCTTCACTCTGTTGTGCATAAAACGTTGCAGTTCCTCGACCGCCGGAGATTAGTTCATCTATTAAAGCACTACCTTCAGCCCGGAAGGCTGTGCTGTTTGCATCGGGATCATTGCCATTGGTTAGCGGGTCAAAAGTAAAACCTCCATCATTCGAATTTAATTCGCCGGCACCTGAACCTTCACTGCCGGCAGCTTCTATACGCAGCCATGTGCCCGTGCTCTTACGCAAGGTTAGATCGATACCATTTAATTTGCTATCGCGATCTGCTCGCTGCTGTGCACTTAATGTTACGCCCAACTTTACGTTGTCATTAAACCAGTAATGTGAGCGACCACCAGATGCCAGGCTATCTATCTCTTCAAGCCCGGGTGAAAATTCATAACGTGATACCAGATACACCGGATTGCCGCTTAACGAGGTATCAGAAACCAGGAGACCATCATCAGCAGTAGAGGCTAATGGCTGACTTAATAAAATTCGGCCCTGTAAATAATCAAAATCATAATCAATCACCGGCACCAGATTTTTAACGCCAATGACTACGCCGGTATCTTTATCACGAACCTCGATACGTACCCGATCCGAACCAATAAGAACATCCTGATTACGCAAGAAATATAGTGAACCGCCCGTGCCAAGAAACTCATCACGACCAGCGACGGTTCCCGGTTCTGCGGCAAAACCTTCGATGAGAAGTTTCTCTTCACCAAAAGATGTATATTCTTCACTTTCATAATGTCCGGTCACACCATAAAGGCCACGGTCAATCTGTGCCAGCGTGGTATCAACATAACCAATAGTAAAATTACCTAAAATACCGTAGTTATTATGTTTTTGCAGTCGTATATAAAACTTACCGGAAGTCGGCGTACGTTCTTCCAGTGTCGAATCATCTGCGAAGGTCGGGTAAAACAGATCAGGGTCCAGACGTCTTAACAATGCGCGCGGGTTTTTCTCCAGGAAGTTACTGAATATTTCGTCAATCGGGCCTTCCTGTGTATCGGCGCTACTGGTTAACATCCAGTCATCACCAAAAGTGCCTTCTGTGTAGTAAGCAAAACGACCGATTATATTTATATCGTTATTAAATTCATCTTCATCCTGGGTAACCAGTTTTGCCGGACCGGTAGTTCTATCTTTTGCGACGGTAACATCGCCCATCGCAACATAGAACCAGTCATTTCTTGAGAATTCCATATCACGCAGGAATAATTCGCCGTTACCTTCTTCATCCAGTACGGCAACCTCAATGGTATGCATACCACGCGGGAACAGTTCTTCGCTGACAAACTCACCTTTATCATTGACCGGCACCTGTTTACCTGCCAGCCAGACATTGTGACCCTGCGGAATCTTGTCACCGTTGATAGTTACCGTACCACCTTTAATATCAATATGCTGGATATAGAGATGGTTTTCACCGTAACCACCCAGTAGCTGAATATCTCTTTCACTGTTTTCATCTACAGTAATTTTTGTACTGTCATCTGCGTTTTCATCCAGCTCATTAACCACCCATAATGGCAAGGCGATGGTTTCATCGTAATCACCTTCATCGTCATAAACACGCAGTATGTATACCAGGCGTTTAGTCGCTGCACCAAGGTTTTCAAAGTCTGCATGCCATGAAGCGGTATCATTTTCATCCAGTGGAATAATTGCCAGTGGTTCTGATTGCGTTGATTGTTTTATAGCAAACAAACGAACTTCTGCACGTTTGATGAAATTTCGATAGTTGCTGTACATTTTAAAATGCACTTTGTTTTCTTCAACTTCGGTTTCCGTAATATCCTGAGAGCGAATCGTATTCGGCCAGGCAGTAATATTTAATCGTGTTTTTTTCTGTAAATTATTAAAGGTGAACTGGATATCAGCTGCGTCTAAGGCAACATCAGTACAACGCTGAACATCTTCAGGATGTTTATAAGGATCATACAGCGGATCACCATCAACGGTAATGCGCATAAGGTTTAAGGCATAAGGATTATGCTTTTCTGCTTCCCGGTTTATACGTTCGATTTCCAGATTATCCTGATCATCAAGCAAAGCCAGCTGATCATATAAAACCTTTACCTCAACACGTGAACTGTCGAACTGAATAAAACCAGTACTAACTACGTCATTCGAATGCACATAGCCATGACCTTCATATTCGACCTGCTTATCACTCAGGCCCATTTCCTGTTTCACCATTTCCATGGCACGGCGTGCACGTGAAGTTGATAAACCTATATCATCTCCGTAGACCATAGCGGCACGGCGATCCATACGCTCGTTATTGGTGTAACCAATGAAGCTCAGGCGTGCGCCGGCTTTGTCTTTAACATTACTCAGGGTGTTTGCCAGGCGTTCGGTATACCCTTCTGGAATAATCGGCTGACCGTTTTCAAACCGAATTGCTTTGATTGGACCGGTTGGTGGATCATAGGTTATGGAAATCGTCTCAGAAGCGGCCGATTCAGGACAAACCTGCGGATCTTCCGTATATTGTTCAAATGGATCGTCGTACCAGAACTCAACTTCGACACGACGATTAAAGGAACGGCCTTTTTCAGTGCCATTGGAAGCCACCGGATATTTAAGACCTTTACCACTGCTGCTTACCGCTGGATTAGGTAGCAATAATTCATCCTGAACCTCCAGCATCACGTAACGTCCGCGCGCCCTGGATAAATTAATATGGTCACCATAGATCCGTTTTTCAGCATCATCCAGTGGCAGGTTGTCGGTATGCCCGACAAAACGGATAACGACATTTTGTTTGTTACTTAAGTTTTGCAGTGTCTCACGAATCTGCCTGATAAATTCGTCCGGCACGCCTGCCTGCCCTGCTTCTATGCGTAACGGTTTAACCAGGTGCTGTAACCGTGCACGCCGTGCATTACCTTCTTTATAACTTAGTTTACAGACGGTTTCTTTACGACAGACCTTAAGGCGGTTGATTTTTTTCGCCGGTATAACAAATTCTTTTTCGACCACATTTTCAGTAATCTCGTCATACCATACCTGCACTTCCACGCGGCGGTTTTTCGCTTTACCAGCAGCTGTATTGTTACTGGCAACAGGCTGTGTTTCACCGGCGCCATCAAACGAAACGGCATCGGGCGGTAGGTCCAGCTCACGTTGGAAATATTCTGCCGTCTCCTGCGCACGGTATTTTGAGAGCCCGACATTATTTATATATTTAGCCCTTAATCCAGGACCCAGTTTGTCAGTATCACTGTGACCGATGAAGTGTATTCGAACATTACTGCGGTTTTTCATCCCTGTGAGTACGTCACGTAACTTTTCAACCGCACTATCCGGAATAGTCACATTACCCGACTTGAAACCAATCGGCGGTACTGCATTTTCCAGTTTAAATGTTTCGGTTTCTTTTTCTATAACTTTTTTAACTTCGATTTTATCTTCTTCTTCAGGTTTGAAGAATGTCTCATCCTGTGTCCATAAGGTGAACTCCATATTAGGCGGAAAATGTTTTTCTGTATTTTGCCCTAATGGGTATTTTTCTAATTGTTTTGGCGGCTGCGTAGTTTTACCGCCAGGTTCTTCTGCAATGCTGTACCATTCTTCTGCATAAACTGCTTTGCCCACGCACAGTAACATTACGACCAGTAAAAGATTTATCGCCTTGATCAACTGTTTAAAGTTTTCTGGTGGCCACGCGGGAGCGTGGCAACGAAGAGTGTACTGGCATGTACGCAAAGGGTTCATCATTCAAACTTCTTCCGGTCTGAAGGACTACCCTTGCGCCAGAACACTTCCGTTTCGATAGTCAGCTTGTAACAACAATTCAGCTCTTGCCAACGATCACTGACCAGTTCTTCAATCGCATCAAGTCGGTTTTCTACTTCATCTTCTGATTCATTCTCACCCAGATAAGACAGTCGCAGAATAGAACCTTCTTTCTGTAACTCTGTAATCAGTAGTTCAATACGGGATTCCCACTGTGGACGTAACACGGTTGAACCTTTCTCGAACACTCCATCAGCCAGATCCAGACGCACTACACGATGAATTGCAGTACCGAAATTAAATTTCAGCATCTTACCGCGGGTAGCGCGTTGTACCCGTGGGTTTTCAGTGGTAACACGATAACCGGATGGCAGCGTTCGATCATCCAGCTTCATGATGAAGTTGGAGCCGCGTACTTCGTTTGCTACGATGGCACAGGTAATATGGAATCGGCCATGCGCATCAGTTGTTACACGCATACCTCTGGCGGTCGACACCTGCACGCCTGGAATGCCTGTTTCACCTTTGTCCTGGTATGCATTCAGGTTCTTATCATCAAACACCTTACCGATAATATCGGTACAGTCAAAAGTTGGATCAGGAATTACCCTGACGGTGGCACTGGCAACACCGGATATATTGTCACCGGTCAAGGTATTTATTGCCCGCGCAGTATTTACATATTCACCTTCACCGACACCTGAACCTACAACAAGTAATAATTTAATGACACGGCTTTGATTAATACCAACACTCAGACCAGGCCAGGTCAGGAACTGGCCGTTAATCTGTGGCTCTATTTCAACACCATCAACACGCGCCGATCCGGTTATATATTTGAAACCCGCAGGGAAGTTATCAATAATGCTGACATCAAATAATGGCACTCCCAGGGTATTGTTAAAAGTAATGGTGTAAGTCACCAGGTCACTGCGCGTGACATTCAACTTACCTGCTACTTTTGAAATGGCAACAACAGCACCCAGCTCAGAGTCAACTGGAATGTGGTTATTAAATATCTGGTTTGATTCCTGTATTAGAGGAGCTGGTGGTGGTAGTTGTGGGTCAGGAGGACCATCAAACAGGAATTTTAAATTATAATTGGTCTCAGCAGAACGTGGTTCAACTGAGACAGGTGCTGGCACGTCGCTAATACTGTTTTCACAATGCTCTGCAGTAGCAGGAATTTTGTCAGCAGGAAGATTACCCGGGCAATTTGGTACATCTAGCGCATTTCCTGTTATTGGCTCAAGCGGCGGAATAATAACGGATGTCGTTCCGATATAACCACTCGCTGGTG
>RCNF010000658.1_pt1 | contig 17821 bp, 15 predicted proteins | sample 2041311 | NCBI WGS metagenome assembly RCNF01 (sample SAMN09708228, study PRJNA481090) | Marine sediment metagenome, whole genome shotgun sequencing project. | biome: marine sediment; feature: ocean; material: sediment; isolation source: Sewage treatment plant 2 marine sediment (STP2) ... | reverse complement strand
CGAAGATCGCGGAAGATTCGGGTGCGGCTGCGGTCATGGCGCTCGAAAGAGTACCGGCTGATATTCGTGTGCAGGGCGGCGTGGCGCGCATGTCGTCGATCGACATGATCCAGGAAATCCAAAAGGCAGTCTCCATCCCGGTGATGGCCAAGGTGCGAATCGGCCATATGGCCGAGGCCAGGATTCTCGAGGCCCTCGAGGTTGATTTTATTGACGAGAGTGAAGTTCTCACCCCGGCCGACGAGGAAAACCACATTTCAAAACACTCCTTCAAAGTGCCGTTCGTCTGCGGTTGCCGCAACCTTGGCGAGGCGCTGCGTCGGATCGGCGAGGGCGCGGCGATGATTCGCACCAAGGGCGAGGCCGGATCGGGCGATATCGTCGAAGGAGTGCGCCATCTCAGGGCCGTCAGGCGAGGCATCAAGACGCTTGGGATACTGACCGAGGACGAGCTGATGACGGCTGCCAAAGAACACGGCGCGCCGTACGAGCTTGTCCGGTGGGTGGCCGAGAATGGGCGTCTACCGGTTCCGAACTTTGCCGCCGGTGGCATCGCGACGCCAGCCGACGCGGCTCTGTGCATGATGCTGGGGGCCGAGTCCGTCTTTGTGGGTTCGGGGATCTTTAAGGCCGATGATCCGGAGCGTCGGGGCAGCGCCATTGTCGCGGCGGTCACACACTGGCAAGATCCGGCGCGGTTGGTGGAGATTTCCCGCGGCCTCGGTGAAGCGATGCCAGGCCTCGAGGCCGGGAAACTGACGCCTGAGGAGATGCTGTCGCGCAGGGGATGGTAGACGATGGCCGCCTGTGGGGTTCTGGCCCTGCAGGGCGATTGGCATGCCCACGGGGTGGTACTCGATACCCTTGGCTGCGAGAACCGCCCGGTCAGGACGGCGGCCGATCTTGATCTGGTCGACCGCCTGGTATTGCCCGGCGGCGAAAGCTCAGCCATGCTCCGTCTGATGGAGGGCGGGGACCTTGCGAGTCGGATTGGTGAACGCATAGCTGCCGGTATGGCAGTCCTCGCCACCTGCGCCGGAGTGATACTCCTTGCCGAGAGAGTGGAGCCCGAGCAGACAAGCCTCGGTGTGCTCTCGGTCGACGTCGTCAGAAACGCGTATGGGCGGCAGGTATTCTCATCGGTTGAGGAGGTCGAAGTCAGACCGCCCCTTGGACCGCCGTCATCGATGGAAGCCGTATTTATCCGAGCGCCACGAATCGTCAAGGCCGGGTCGGGGGTGGACGTATTGGCCCTTTGGCGCGACGATCCTGTGGTGGTCCGGCAGGGAAACATTTTTGGAGTTACCTTTCACCCCGAGCTCACCAGAGACCTGAGAATCCACGAGCTCTTTCTGCGGAGTGGGGAGGATCGAGATGGCTGAAACGCTTCTACAGCACGAAGAAACCAAGGGTGTCCACCGGCTCACCATGAACCACGGGTCCAACGCCCTGGATCTGCCTCTCATGACCGCGTTGCGGACCGAACTGCGGCGCCTCGCCGACGAAGGAGGCCCCGCGGTGATTCTGACCTCCGCCCACCCATCGCTGTTCTGTCCGGGCTGGGATCTCAAACTGTTGGCGGACGCCCCGCGAGACGATGTCGGAGAGTTCCTCACGGAGTTCAACGCGCTCGTTTTGGAGCTCTTTTCCTACCCGGGACCGACCGCCGCCGAGATCGGTGGCCACGCCGTGGGCGCCGGGTGCCTGCTGACGATCGCCTGTGATTTGCGGGTCATGGCTGCCGGAAGGCCCAGGCTGGGTCTGTCGGAGCTTAATCTCGGTGTGCCGGTCCCGGGCCACAGCCTGCGTATGTTGAGGTCGCGTCTGAGTTCGCCTGCCGTCGATGATCTGGTCTTTGGCGGAGAGGGCTGCACCGCTGACAGCGCGCGTGAGCTCGGGCTGATCCACCGTGTCGCCCCGGTCGAGGAGTTGACGGCGGTGACGGCGCACGAAATGGCACGGCTCGCAGGTCGGCCCCGGCGGGCGTTTGTCGAGACCAAACGCATGCTGCTGTCGGCCGTGTGGGCCCAGATGAGCCAGTCGGCGCCGACCGAGGATGAGGCCTTTCTCGAGTGTTGGTTCGAGACTGAGGCCCACGAACGAATCACCGGCGTTTCGACTCGTCTCAGCAATTGAGCCCATTGTCGCCGGCCGAGGGCACGCTCGACGCGGTTGCTGCGATTGCCCGCTTTCCCCTTCGGTGGTGTGCCGAGAATGACGGAGAGAGCGATCCGGCACAAGCCGCCGCCCGCGGCTGGTTTCGGGGCGTCAAAGAATGCGCGCAGTACCTCGCCGACCTGACAGATGCAACGATTGCACCGGGGCGCGCCTTCGGCGGTGAGTGGCCCGTCCTCGGCAACGACGACTGGCTCATGGCCCCGGCCGCTCCTCTCGCTCTCATCGGTTCCGTCGGTGAGGGTGTCGATGCCGCCTATTCGCGGCGTGACGGCGCCGTGTTTCGGGAGGCGGCGGGCAAGGAAGAGCTTTTTCTCGCGGCCGCAACCGCCGAACCAGCACCGGGCCGGCAGTTCGACCTGTTGTGGTTCGGCGACAGTGAACGGTACACCTTGAGTCAGGGGATCCTGGAAGTCGAGGATCTCTTTGCCCTGCTCGAGGTGCCGACGGAGCGAGCCCTGCTGGAGCGACACCTGGTGCGTGGCCGGAGGGTCGAGCCCGGGGTCCTCGATGGCCTCGCCTGGGGTCCATCGGACGCGCCGGCTACGATCACGGTCAACCGCGCCGCAGCGCTCGATCTGGACCAGGGCTGGTCCGATCCGGAACGGTACCTGCGCGCGCGTGCCGATGTCGAACGGACCGAGCGTCAGGGCGCCGGCATCGTTGTTCACGCTGCGAGCGGGATGAAACCGGTTTTTCAGACCGAAGATCGGGACGACGGTTGGACCCTGATGTTGGAGGAGGGCGAGTATCCGATCACCGGGTTTTCGATGCGCCGAAGGAAGACGATGTTGTCATTGACGGTGAATCTGCACCCCGTGATCGACCCCCTCCGCCCGGGGATGCGCGAACGCCTGGCATTCGATCTCCGGTCCGATCTCGTCGCGCTGGGTTGACGCGGCGACCTCAGAACTCGTACACGTGGTCCTGAACGAGTTCGACGACGGGGTGGGGGAGATCCATCTCCGCGATTTCTTTGCGCAGCTCGTCCAGATAGGGCGGTTTGAAATGGTAGAGAAAAATCGGCGCGGCGCAGTGAATCTTTGCCAGCTCCACGCCGAGAGACGCCGGGGTCAGATGCAGACTGACATCGGCCACCGCCTGGAGGTTGTTTGGAAAGGAACACTCGGTGATGATCGCCGCGAGATCCTCGGTTTCGTTCGCGACCTCCCAGATCCTCTCCGTGGGACCGGTGTCCGACGTGAAGATAATGCTCGACGAACCCTGCCGAATCACCAGGCCGGTGGTTGGCACGATGTGGTTGACTTGAATCGCCGTGATTTCGAGATCGCCTGACGGCAGCCCCCTGATGACGAATGGTTGTTCGATCTCGATCTCCTGAAACCGGACCGACGGGTACATGTGGTTGGGGATTCGGGTGAAGTCCGGCCAGGTGTCATTGTTGAAGAGATGCCTGCGGACCCCGGCGAGGCCCCTCTTTGAACAATAGACGGATACCGGCTCTTCACTCGAGCCAAAGGAGTTCTCGATCAGAAACGGCAGCGTGCTGGTGTGATCCATGTGGGTGTGGGTGATGACGACGTGCCGGAGTCGCCGTTGTTCTTCGATGGACAAAGCTCGAGTGATGGCGCCGGCGTCGATTGCCACCGTGTCGTCAATCAGGAAGGATGTCATCCTGCACTCCGGGCTGTCGCCCCCGAAGCTGCCAAGAACCCGAAATTTCATGGACTGAGTATACCCGTACCAAACCGGTTACCATGAGTGCGATGCATCACTCTGACCAACATTTTTTCCGTCTCGGTCTTTTGCTCGCCGGTGGCGGGGCCGCAGTCCGGCGCGCTGCTGCGGTCGCGCCACCGGAGGAGGCCCTCGAGTCGGCTCTTCCAGCTCGCGGCGTGGGGCCGGCGGTGATCAATGCTGCACGCAGCCTGGCGGCTGACGAGGCGCGAGCGGTGCTCGATCGTGTTGCTGCGGCGGGTTGGCGGTGGCTGGTGCCCGGTGACGCCGAATATCCTCTGCTGCTGGCATCCATGGTTGACCCACCACTCGGACTTTTTGTATGCGGTGAACTTTCGGACAAGCCCGCTGTTTCCATCGTAGGATCGCGAAAGGCGACCCCCTACGGCCTCCAGGTGGCCCGCCTTCTCGGAGAGGAACTGGGCCGCGCCGGCGTGATTACGGTGTCCGGCATGGCCCGCGGCGTCGACGCTGAGGCCCACCGCGGAGCCCTGCGGGTGGGCGGCCTCAGCTGGGCGATCTGGGGGACCGGCCCGGACCGCGTCTACCCACCAGAACACGCCGATCTGGCCGAGGAGGTGGCGTCCCACGGTGCTTTGATCACCGAGTACCCCCCGGGGACGCCCCCCCGAAAACACCACTTTCCAGAACGCAATCGCATCCTCGCCGGGTTGTCGCAAGCCACCGTTGTGGTCGAGGCAGCAGCCCGCTCGGGCGCCCTCATTACCGCCCGTCTGGCAATGGAAGAGGGCCGCGAGGTGCTGGCAGTCCCGGGCAACATCTTCTCCGAGCTGTCGGTCGGACCGAATACGCTCCTCCGAGTTGGCGCGCGCCCGCTCCTCACCCCCCGGGACCTGTTTGACGCACTGGGCGTGCAACCTGCTGATGCGGCCGGAGCTTCTCGGCCGGAGACCGACATGGGGATCGCACCGGGCGAGGCCCTGACGGCCGATGAGATTGCGGCCCGGACGGGGAGGAGTGTTGCGGAGGTGACGGCCCGCCTCCTCGATCTCGAACTCTCGGGCGACCTCCGGCGTCTCTCCGACGGCAGGTATTCATCGACCTCCGCCGACCCGCCGGGAGACACATGACATCCCGACCGGGGAGCGCCACGGTGGTTGGCGGCGGACTCGCCGGCTGTGAGGCTGCGTGGCAACTCGCAGAGGCGGGAGTCGACGTGTGTCTCGTCGAGATGCGCCCAGAACGGCGGACCCCCGTCCACCGCGGGGAGTTTTTGGCCGAACTGGTGTGCTCGAACTCCCTCCGCGGTGATGGGCCCACGAACGCGGTGGGTGTGCTCAAAGCCGAGATGGAAATTCTCGGGTCGCTGATTCTCAGGTCGGCGAGGGCTGCAGCCGTACCGGCAGGGGGGGCCCTCGCCGTGGACCGAGATATTTTCTCACGTGCCGTCACCGAAGCCATTCATGAGCACCCGGGCATCCGGATCGAACGGCGCGAGGTCACCCAGCTTCCCGACGGACCGGCAATCATCGCCACCGGGCCATTGACCTCACCAGCGCTTCACCAAGCTCTCGACGAACTCCTCGGCGAATCGGCGTTGTCGTTTTTTGACGCCATCGCCCCGATTGTGGCCGCCGATTCCCTGGATATGAACCAACTGTTTGCCGCATCGAGATATGGCAAGGGCGATGGGGCGGACTACCTGAACGCAGCCCTCGATCGTGACGCGTACGAGCTGTTCATTGATCAGCTACTGGCCGCAGAAAAGGTGCCTTTTAACGACTTCGAGCAGGAGGATATCAAATATTTCGAAGGCTGTTTGCCGATCGAGGTCATGGCCGAACGCGGGCGCGAGACGCTTCGTTACGGACCCATGAAACCTGTAGGTTTGGAGGATCCGGCAACCGGGCGCCGACCGTGGGCTGTGGTGCAACTGCGACAGGACGATCTCGCCGCAGAACACTGGAACATTGTTGGATTTCAGACCAAGCTCACCCACCCCGAGCAGAAACGGATCTTTTCCACCCTGCCGGGTTTTGCTGATGCGAAGTTTGTGCGGCTCGGGATGATCCACCGCAACACCTTCATCAATGCGCCACGGTTTCTCGACCGGTCGCTACGCCTGCTGGAACGGCCGGATATTCGGCTCGCCGGGCAGATGACGGGCGTCGAGGGCTATGTGGAATCGGCAGCGACGGGCCTCCTTGCCGGAAGGTCGTTGGCCGACGAGCTCCAAGGTCGCGAATACCAACCGCCCCCGCTCGAGACCGCCCACGGCGGTCTTCTTCGCCATCTCATCGACGGCGACCCGAAGGATTTCCAGCCCTCCAATATCAACTGGGGCCTCATGGCGACGCCGCCTGACCTGGCCCAGATTCGCGGCCGTCGGCCGCGCCGTCTGGCCCACGCCGAGCGCTCCCTCGTTTTGATCCGACAGTGGGATGCGGGGCTTTCCGATACCAATACTTGAGACTATTTGGCCTTCCCTCACACGCGGTGTGAACCTTTGCCCTCCGAATCCGTTATTGAAGAAGAGGGTCAGGGTTTATGACGCGACGAATCATCAGTGGGGGCCACCCCATCTCAGCGAACGATCACGACCCGTATGCGCCGCGCGCCCGGCGCGCGAATCTCGTGATTGCAGACTGGGGGGCGACCGCTGAGTTGCTGATTTTCCCGGCCGACGAACCGGTCGGCCTGGGGGCGGAATTTCAGTACAGCGGATCCATCTGGGTCATCACGGGTTCGCCGCGCGACAGCAGAATCCTGGTTGCCGAGCCGGTCACGCACTGACCGGTGCGCAGTCTCCACCAAAGGCCGGTCCGGACGTCTCACCAGGTGTCTCTGCGGACGGCGAATCGCGTCGTCCCGCGGCGCTTGTCGCAAAGTGCCCTCCTCAACGGAGCGCAACTACGACTGTGGAGCCCAGTTCTCGACAAACCCAACGGTTACTTGCGTTTCTCCGCCCACGGCACGAAATTGGGTGAGGCGTCCGGGCGAGTCAGTCGGGGTCTCGTGCCTTGGGGTGACTTCGTCGGTGGACAGCCATGAGGTGGGCGAGGTCGACCCGGGTGTAGACCTGGGTGGTGGCGAGCGAGCTGTGGCCGAGGAGCTCCTGGATGGCTCGCAGATCCATACCGGCCTCGAGGAGGTGGGTCGCGAACGCGTGACGCAGGGCATGGGGGTGGAGGTGGGCGAGATCGGCGGAGCGACGGACGGCGGCGTCGAGAAGCCGGCGTACTGATCGGTCGCTGAGACGTCCTCCCCGCTGGTTGACAAAGAGGGGCTCGTCCTCGTCATCTGCCGGCTGTCGCCACCCCGCACGATCCGGGAGGTAGGCTTCAATGGCCGCAGCCGCCGGGCGCCCGAACGGCACCAGGCGCTCTTTGCGCCCTTTTCCGCGAACCCGGAGGGTGCGTTGCGAGAGGCGAACATCGCCAACGTCGAGCCCGACCAGTTCGCCGACCCGTAGCCCGGCTGCGTACAACAGTTCGATTGCAGCCCGATCACGTCGGCCCACCGGGGTGTCCGCAAAGCCCTCCATCAGCTCCTCGATGGCGTATCGGTCCGCAACCGCCGGCGTGGGTTGTGTCCCTCGAGGGTGGGGCACGGCAGCGGCGGGGTTGGACTCCACCACGCCTTCGGCGACCAGGAAGCTGAAGTAGGTGCGCAATGAGGCCAGGGCGCGCGCCACCGATCTCGGCGCAAGACCGCGGGAGTGGAGATGGGCCAGATACGACCGTAGCGTCCGAGGGGTCACCGCTGTCGGTGTTGATTCCGCGATGGCCATGACAGCAAAATCGACGAAAGTCAGAGCTTCGCGACGGTAGGCGCGAAGGGTCGGCGGCGAGAGGTTGCGCTCCCATTCGAGGTGCTCGAGAAAACGGTCGACCAGCCAGATTTCGCGCTCGCCCTCACGGTCGTTGGAAGTCACGAAACGCCCCGGGGTTCCGCGGGAAGTCGTCGGCTCGTCCGCCACCACCACAGTTTGAGAGCATCGCGCAGCATCTGGCTCGAATGGCGAATGGCCATGACCCGCGACGCCTCGACGTGTTGCCAATGTACCCCGACCTCTTCAACGTGATAACCCCAGTGCCTGGCCAGCACCAGGAGTTCCACGTCGAACGAAAAGCCGTCCAGCTGCTGCGCAGAGGCGAGGCGGCGGGCGAGATCGCCCGGAAACAGCTTGAAGCCGCACTGGGTGTCGCTGAGCCGGGTCAAACCGAGGGCGCGGATCGCGAGGTTGAATGTACGCCCCATGAGATCGCGGTGCAGCGGCTGCCGCTCCGTCACCAGGCGGCGGTCGACAGCGCGCGATCCGACCGCCACGGCGTCGGGTCCGGCGGCTGCGGCCAAGACCGTGAGGTCTTCGATGGGCGCCGACATGTCGGCGTCGGTGAGCAGGACCCACTCGCCGGAGGAGCGGGAAAAGCCGGTGCGAACGGCCGCGCCCTTGCCGCGATTGACGGGGTGAACAGCAACCGCGAGATCGACGCCTTCGATGACCGTGTGTGATCGGGCGAGTTCGGCGGTGAGGTCTGACGACCCGTCGTCAACCACCAGGATCTCCGCCGGCCGCCATCGTCGAGCACCAGCAAGAAAGGACGTCACCCGTTCGAGAGTCGGCCCGAGGCGGTCGGCCTCGTTAAACGCCGGAATAACAACGCTCAGCCGTTTGCCAGAGGTGTCGGATGCGTCGAGGGCTTGCACCTCTCCAACGTAGCCCAGTCGCCTGGAGAAGTCGATATTGCCCCCCTGGGAAGACGGCGGCGGCCGTCGGGAGGCCAGTGCGGGACCGTCAGTCCGATCCAAAACCCGAGCGAGCCAGCCAATCAGCGCGACCGCGATGGTATCGGGTACGAGGTTGGGAGTCGACCGGCACCACCGCCGCTCCACACACGACGTCGGCGTCCGATCGCAGCGGAATGGTGTTCGCAACACCGGGGCAGGAGTGGGCGATCAGTCCGGGGTGTCGGCGACGATATCCACCGCCGCCGCGGCCCGCAACGGCGACAGATGCGCCCCGAGAAGACCCGGCAGGCCAAGGGTCACTACGCCGAACAGGGCGGCTGCAAGCACCCGGGGCACCCGCTGGGGCCGGACCGTTTCAAAGAACCGTATTCCGGCGAGCAACATGCCGGGCGTTCCCTGTCGAACCACCACCAGAACCGCCGCCGCACACGACCACCACAGGAGCGCGAGAAAAGCAGCCCACCCAAACGCCGCCAGTGCAGGTCGCTGTCCGAGAGCCATCACAGCGATCAAACTCCCCGTGCACACCGCCAATATACCGACGAGGTCCGCCCACGAAGCAGCCATGAGCATGAGCGCTGGGGGTTCGGGATCGTCGTAGGGATCCGGAACACTTTCGACTGGACCCCCGGTCTCGCGATCGGGTAACGAGTCCCAGTCGTGGGGGATTTCACCCGGGGGATCATTCATCTCGAGGCCATGCTTCCGACAAAGATCTCGAGCTGCATGTCGACGGGTCTCGATTTATACGTCTCGACGAACTCGAGAACCCGCTGCACCTCGACGTCGTCCGGTTGCATTTGGGCGAGCTCCGCGAGGTAGCCCTCCGATTGGGGGAGGTTGAAGGCGCGCAGCTCGGCCATGCCGGCGTTGAACAGGGTGCGCTCATAAAAATCGACCACTTCCGCGTCATCCGGTCGCTTCTCCAGCAGGTCGCGACAGATGGCAATTGCGGCCCGGAAGTTGCCCTTCGCCACCGCACTGTGAAGCGCCGCGGCCTCCGGCTCGACCTCGAGGATCTCGAGCCGGACCCTCTCCAGACCAGGGTCGTTCGGGAACAGCCTCAGCTCGGCCTTGACGCGTTGGTACGCAGCCATCCAGCGCCCCTCGGCGAGCAGCTCCCTGCAGGTCGCCAGACCTTCCGGAATAGGGGTCGGTACCGGTGTCGCCACCTTTAGTCGATAATCGTTGATTTGTTTGTCGACTCGCGACTGGAAAGGGTCATCCATCGAGTTCTGTTCGAGCAGGACGATCGCCTCTTCGATCTGACCCTTGTCGTACAGATTGGCGGCCTGGATAAGCACTCGATTTACGACGTCGATGCGTTTCTCCGGTGGCGCCTTTTCGGGCATCAGGCTTGAGGCGACCCAAAGGCTGAAGGAGATCACGATGACACCGACACCACTGATGATCGCCCACCACTGCCAGCCCGACCTGCGTTTGGGCTTTTTCGGGGTGCGCCGTTCGCCCTCGAGGGTTGTGGATCGCTGGCTGATGTAGGCGCCAAAATCGGCGGTGGCGCTGAAATCATCGTTGAACAGATCGTCCTCGAGTTCGGGCATGTCGGCTCCGCCGCTGCTCGGACTCTCCAGTTGATCGGCCAGACGGCTGGCATCAACGTGATTTGGAGCCAGCTCGAGAATGCGATCGACAAAATCGCGGGTGGTGGCGTCATTCCCGCTATCATGGGCGTCGAGAGCATCGGCTAGCAGGGGCTCGAGACGGCGCTCCAGCTCTTCCTTGGCGAGGCGGATATGCTCGATGCGGTCGTTCGCTTCTTCGTGGTCGGGGTCGATGAGAAAAATCCGCGACCAGGCATCGATGGCTGCGGCATAGTCGTCTGCGGCTGCCGCCGTGCCGCCGAGTGACAGCAGTTCGCGGATCTTCTGTTTCTCGCCGCCGTCTTTTTCGACGGTGGCGGACTCAAGAGTATCGGGTGTTTGTTTAAAGAGATCCGAGACCTTGCTCACGGTTTCTTCGTAATAGGGTTCCTCCGCCACGTCCGGGGGAGGCGCCGGGCTCTCCGGCGCGGCGTCGAACATGGGCGCCGCGTCCTCCGACGAGAAGTCCGGCGGCTCCACATCTCCGGGTTCTTCTTCTTCGGGTTCTGCGGATGGGGGAGCGGTCGTGTCGGCGAACATTTCGGAAGCGATCTCGACGGCGCCGAAATCGGAGGCGGGGGCGGCAGGTGGGGAAAAATCGGCCGTGTCTTCTCCCGCGTCCTGCGGGGCGAAACCGGCACGTGACAAAGAAACCTCACCGGCGGCTTCGATCTCGGCAAGGGTGGGAGCGATGTCCCGATGACGGGGATCCAGGGCCTGCGCCATCATCACAAAATTGGCGGCTTCCTGCGAGTCTCCGGCGCGCAGTGCCTCGCTCGCCTGATCGAGGAAATTCCTGACCTGGGTGTCTCCCTTGGTTGCGCCTTCGATCTCGCGGAGCAGTTGGCGCGCCTCCTGATGTCCCGGGAGATCGAGAAGAACCTGATCGACCTTTTGCCGTGCCGCCGAGAAATCGCGGTTGTTGAAGTCCTCGACTGCTTCCACCAACAGGCTGTTGATGGCGTCCGTGGTGGGTGCATGGAGCTGGGAAACGATGTCGTCGAGGTCGATCTCGTCGGCCCCCGAGGACAGCTGTTTGTGGAGGTTTTGAGCCGGTGCGTAGGCCGGGTCGAGACGGAGAACGAACTCCAACCCGATCAAGGCCTCCTCTCGATTTCCCTCCTGGAGTTTGCCGACCACCTGCCGGAATGCGGTCATGACACGGTCCTGGGCTTGTGGAGAGAGCTCGGGGTTGCCGGGGTATGCCATAACAACGATGGTATCAAGGGGGTGCCGAAAGGGTCAACGGCCCACAGTGATGAAGGGGAGGCGGGCCCTCAGGGCTATGGCGCGAGACGAGCGCCTGCCAGCACGATGCGCACGCGCGCCCCGGCGGGCTCGAGGCTCTCGAGTTCGAGGCTGCCGCCGTGGTCCGTGACCACGCGATGGACCATCGCCAGCCCCATCCCGGACCCCCTGCCCTTGGTTGAGAAAAAGGGCTCGAGGAGAACCGCGCTATCTTCCGTCGGCAGACCGACGCCCGTGTCTTCAACCACGAGGATCACATCGTCATCCTCACCGCGGGCCGAAATCAGCACGTGACCAGCATCGGGAATTGCAGCGGCGGCGTTCTCGAGCAGGTTGACCAGCGCCTGGCGAAGCAACACAGGGTCCACCATTGCCGTGATCGGTTCCTCGAGGAGATCTGCCGTGACCTCGAGGCCCGGTCGGACACCGTTGTACAACGAACACAACTCGCGCAAGATGCGCCCGATGTCTGTCGGCTGGGGCGCGAGAGAGGGCATCCGTGCGTACTGCTGAAAAGAGTCCACCAACTCCTTGAGTCCCGACACTTGGGCCACGATCGCTTCGCAGCCGGTAGTGACGATGGTACGCATCTCGTCGTCGAGGTTTGCCGCGCGCTTCTGGATCCGCTCGGCGGCGAGCCGGATGGGCGTCAAAGGATTGCGGATCTCGTGCGCGATTCGTTGCGCAACCTCGCTCCACGCGGCCTGGCGCTGGGCCTGCATGAGCTGGGTGAAGTCGTCGATAGCAACCACCCTGCCACCGCCGGGCAACGGACGTGACGTGATATCGACGTGGAAGGATTCACCCCCGGGGTGCAGATCGAGCTCGCAGCGCAGGTTTTCCGGCTGGCCGGTCAGCAGTCGTTCGTATAGCTCTTCCAAACCGGGGTGCTTGAGTTTATCGAGAGCGTGCCACGTGTCCGCCCACCCCGTGTTCCCGAGCATTCTCGCTGCCGCGGGATTGGGTCGAAACCGGGTCCCACCAGCATCCACAGACAACACCCCGGTCGGTACAGTCGTCAACAACGTGGCGAGCTCCTGGTTGGATGCGAGGATCTCCGCTTCGGAGGATCGGACCCTACGAACCATCGCGTTGAACGAGGCCACCAACACGGCCATCTCGTCGGAGGCGGGTACGTCCACCTCTTCGAGCGCATCGCCCTCGGCGACCCGCTGGGTGGCGCCGGCCACAGCCAACAGCGGTTCGGTGAATCGACGGGACAAATAGAGACCGACCCAGACAGTCGCAAACAGCAGCAGCAGAGTGACCGCCAACAGCACCAGTATGGTGGTAGCCGTAATGGTCCCCTGAGTCTGTTTCATCTCCTGAAACTGCGCATGGGCGGCAATGGCGTTTTCCAGATGAAGGAGCAACTCACTGGGCAGCATGTCGCCAACGACGACATGCGAGTCGTCGTCGATCGGGCTCCAGGCTCGGATCAAGAGCCCCCCACGCCAGCGATCCGATCGGACATCTGATGGTGGCAGGGTCTCCCACCGCAGGGGCGGGAGCGAAGCCGGTATCCTGCGCGGGTCGGCCACGGCCTCCTGAAGGCTTTGATCGGAATACACGGCCACGAGGTCCACCCCGAGAAGGCGCTGGAGTCGGACGAGATCGGTTTGGCCCCGGCTGCGTCTGAGTTCTTCGGCGGCCACCTCGGCCTGGCGTTCGAGATTCTCCTCGACCAGTTCCCGGAGTTCTACAGTGACCTCGGCACCACCGCGGAGAATGGTCTCGACGGGTGCTGAGAACCAGCGATCGATCGATCCCTGGAGAAAATTGGTGGCAATCAGAAAGATCAAGATCACCGGAACAAAGGTCAGACCGACATAGGTCAGGACGAGCTTGGTGCGGAAGCGGCTCCCGAGGACGCCGGTTTTGCGCTCGACTGCCAAGCGCAGCAGGTTTCTGAGGAGCATAAAGCTGAGGATGACGATGAGCGAGATATCGAGGTACCACAGCACAAACAGCAGAAGGCGGTTTGTGAGTTCCTCGGGAGAGGCCTCACGGGCCCGCTGCAGCAGATAGAAGCCACCCCCAGAAAGCGCCATCAAGAACACGAAGGCGCTGACCAGGAATCGATTCTCTTTGTAGTTTCGTTTCCAGAACGCCCGCAGCCCGGTCACCGCTCGTTCATCGCCCGTTTCATTCACCGTTGTCGTCCGCCACCGGATCCAGTCGCACTTCGAGCCACTCCGTGCCCTCGGTCGATGGGAATACCAACCAGGTGGTTCCACTGGCAAAGACCGCACGAACGCGAACCCTCAGGGCGGCGTCCTGGCGAGCCTTGGGCAAGACCAGTTCGACCGCAGGCGGCGACGTCAACCAGGATCTGGCCTCGTCAACGGTTTTGACCTCGCGGCTGGCCGTCGTGTCGCCGTTGACGATGAGCTGGCAGAGATATCTGCCGGTGACCCCGTCAAAGCTGACCGTAACCTGTGCGATCCCCTTCCACACCTTCCGGTCGGGGAAAAAACGTCGCCGGCCGTACACACGGAGGGGGTATTCGATGACAGCAGTGGCCCCCGAGGAGAGCGTCTCTTCGATCGACTCCGGCAATTCCTGATTCAACGAGAACGAGATCGCCAAACGCTCCGCTCCGCGATCGATCTCGAGGATCATCGGTTCGGCGGCAAGGGCCGCGACCAGCGCGAGCACGCACAGGTTTGCCGACATATGCGCATTCTACACCGGCGTCGGCCTCATTCGCGGCGGAGCCCGGGCTCGCGGCACTCCCGACAGGCATCGACGATCGAGCGGGGTGGGGCAGTGAGTGATAAAGTGAATCGATATTTGTCGTTGGAGGCGAGGCCATGGGCGCGACCATACCCGGGTGGTCCCCGGAGATCGAACGCGGTTTCAAGGAGATTCTGTTTCGGTTTCTCGAGGAGATCCAATGCACGCGGGCGGCCCTCTACCTCTATGGACCCAGCGATTTTTTTCTACTCGCCACCCAGTACGGTTTCGGGCGTCGCGATCCGCTCGCCATCGAGCACCGCCTGCGGGACCCCATGGTCGTGAGAGTTCGAGAACTGCGCGGTCTGCCGGTGGCTTACAACCACAGGAACGAGCTTGGGCCGTTGGCCGAGTACATCAAAACTGCCGGCAACTCGCGGTTGTTGTTGGTGCCGTTGGTCATAAGTGACGAGATCATCGGTTTTGTCGATGCCCGCGACAAGGGCCGTCGGCGACCGTTTGAACGTTCAGACATCAGCAAGGCGGCCAAAATTGGCGCAGCCATGGTGGATTTCGCGCGACAGAGTGGTTTTGTCATCGCAGATGAGGAGTTCGTGCCACCGCCAGAACCCAAGGTGTCGAAGCAGCGCCAGGCCCCAGTCGGCCAATCGCGCCCGGCGCTGCTTGACGAGTCCGGGCTTGAGACCCTGCACGACGCGGCCCTCGACTGCCTACTCGACAACCAGGTGGCGGCGGTGGCGGCGACGTTGGCGACCCCCGAGGGGGTCGCGACCTTGATCAATACGCGCGCCGGGGGCGCTGAGATCGATCGTGAGGCCCTGTGCCGTCATCAGGTCTCGGCACTCACCGAGGCCGGGATCCAGACCCACGATCCAAGCACCTGGCATGTCGAGGTTCGGCGGGTCCCGGCGGTCACTGACGTGGTGACGTCGCCGATGATTGCATCAGCCGTGCTGCTCCACGAGACCGAGGCCGGCGCCCTCGTCGGGTCGGTCATTTCAGGCGCCGGGGCGAACGCGGCGCGGGCAACTTTGGCACGACTGCGCGCGCGGGCTGAAGACGCCCAGGAAAAGACCGGCCTGCGGTTTTCGCGGCGCTGTCTCTCTCGCCGGCTGCTGCAACCGGGCGCGCAGAAGTACCCGGATCTGGTGGCCCACTCAGAAGCCGTCTCACGACTTTCCATGGCGATCGCCCAAAAACTCGAGCTCACGCCAATGCGGGTGGAGGATGCCATGCTGGCGGGATTGCTGCACGATATCGGCATGCGGGAGCTCGACTACGACCGGATGTATCGGAGCCGAACGCCGACCGAGGACGAACGCGCGCGCTATCAGAAGCACCCGGTTCTCGGTGAACAGATCCTCCTTGGGACTGGGCTCAACGAGGTCACGACTGCGATCCGCCACCATCACGAGCGCTGGGATGGGACCGGGTATCCGGACCGATTGGCGGGAGATGCAATCCCGTTTCTAGCCCGACTGGTCCATGTGGCAGAGGTGTTCGATGTGTTGAGCGTTCCCGGACGCTATCGTCCGACGGTGAGCACCGAACGGGCACTCGAGATCATCAACCGGGGCAAAGGACACCAGTTCGACCCGCACATGGTGGAAGCCTTGGTCGCGGTCGTGACATGACCGACGAACGGAAGGTGGTGGCAACCAACCGCAAGGCTCGCCACACCTATCACATTCTCGAGCGTGAGGTCGCCGGTCTGGAGCTTCTCGGAACCGAGGTCAAGGCGATCCGTGCGAGTAAGATCAACATCAAAGAGGGCTATGTCACCTTCGCCGGCGGCGAGGCATTTCTGGTCGGGTGCCACATCGGGTCCTACGACAGTGCCGGTTATGCCGGTCACGACCCGGTTCGCCGGCGACGTCTCCTGCTTCGCAAACGTGAGATCGAGCGTCTCGCGAGCAAGGTCGCCGAGAAGGGCCTCACGGTTGTGCCACTCGAGGTGTTTCTTGACGGCAACTGGATCAAGATCGAAATTGCTCTGGTCCGTGGCAAACAACTCTACGATAAACGCGATACGCTCCGGCAACGGACCCTCGACCGCGAAGCGGAACAGGCCATCAAAGATCGCGGTCGATAGAGCGTCTCGCCAACGCGACCGCGGGTGGTATAATCCGGGCATAAATAGCAGGATCGCCGCCGGATGGTCAGTTCATCGTGGTCGGCTGGTGGATCTTGGAACGTCTTTCGTCGACCGTGTGTTCTCCAGACCGGACGCGGCGACCGAGACGGGCGCCCAGACGGGAGATACATGCGGGAAGAGATCGTCATTCGCGGTGCGCGAGAGCACAACCTGCAAAACGTCGATGTCGCGATTCCCCGCAACCGGTTGGTCGTGATCACCGGGGTCTCGGGTTCCGGTAAGTCCTCGCTCGCCTTCGATACCTTGTTTGCCGAGGGCCAGCGCCGTTATGTCGAATCCTTGTCGGCCTATGCGCGCCAGTTCCTCGATCAGATGGAGAAACCCGACGTCGACACGATTGACGGGCTGTCGCCGGCCATCTCGATCGAACAGAAGACCACCTCCCGCAACCCGCGATCTACGGTTGGCACCGTTACCGAAATCCACGACTACCTCCGTCTTCTGTGGGCCTCCATCGGCGTTCCGGTGTGCCCGGACTGTGAGATCGACATCCGCCCCCAAAGCGTGGAGCAGATGGTGGACCAGCTTGTCCAACTTCCCGAGGGGACGCGCTTCCAGCTGTTGGCTCCTGTCGTTGAAGGCCGCAAGGGCGAGCACCGCAAGGTCTTTGCCCAGATGGTGCGCGAGGGCTTTGTTCGAGCGCGGGTCGACGGCAAGGTTGTCGAAGCCGCGGCCCCGCCCGAGCTCGACAAGAAACGGAAGCACACGATCGAGGTGGTGGTGGATCGGTTGTCGATCCGCGATGGCGTGGCGGCCCGGTTGGCTGACTCGCTCGAGACCGCCCTCAAGGTGGGTGATGGGCTCGCGCTGGCGGTGGTCGCGGGCGGCGACGAAATTGTCCTTTCGGCCCGCCACGCCTGCCCCAGCTGTGGTTTTTCTCTGACCGAGATTTCGCCGCGTCTATTCTCCTTCAACTCACCTCAGGGTGCGTGCCCCACCTGTTCGGGTCTCGGTTTTCTGCGCGAGGTCGATCCCGAAAAGCTGATCCTCGATCCCGAGCGCACCCTGGCGGCGGGTTGTCTCGCCATGGTTGGCAAGAGCCCGGGGTCGTGGTTTCGGCACCAGGTGGAACAGCTATCGGAGGCTGTCGGCTTTGATCTCCACACCCCATGGCGTCGTTTGCCGGAAGAAGTTCGCCAGATCCTGATGTATGGCACAGACGGTGAGCACGAGTTCGTTTGGGAGGGAAGGAAGGGCGCCTACCGCTACCGCGATCGATTCGAGGGCGCGGTGCCGCGGCTGGAACGGCGTTACGCCGAGACGTCGTCGGAAGACGTTCGACGCGAACTCGAGCGTTATATGTCGTTGGCTCCGTGCGGCGAGTGCGGCGGTGCGCGGCTGCGTCGGGAGGCGCTGGCGGTCAAGGTGGGAGGGTGCAACCTGGTCGAGGTATCGGGTCTTTCGGTGCAGCGGACCCTCGATTGGTTCACCGGCCTCGAACTCGGCGAGCGCGACCGGACGATCGCCGACAAGATCCTGCGCGAAGTGAGAGATCGTTTGGGGTTCCTTGTGTCGGTAGGGCTCGACTATCTGA